>Ga0310344_10004803_pt1 | contig 10048 bp, 7 predicted proteins | sample HC15DNA20200_MG_FD_203801 | JGI IMG/M metagenome (GOLD analysis project Ga0310344, IMG submission 203801) | Marine microbial communities from station ALOHA, North Pacific Subtropical Gyre - HC15-DNA-20-200_MG | ecosystem: Environmental > Aquatic > Marine > Oceanic | place: Pacific Ocean: North...
AAATAATGGGAGGAACGGTGATAGTATACATCGTGCTTTTGTCCATACTGGCGATAATTCTGTTTATAATTCCTACGATTCTGATATAGATAAGAAGGAGATTGAAAGATTGGAACGCTGGTAAAGAGTAGAAAGGGGTTAGAAAAAATTGTTGAGACGTTAGGCGTATATGACAGACTCGGAATCGTCGGGCGTACTTTTGTTGGTAGTTAATAAATCAACAGCGGTGATGAAATCATCTGCTGATATTTCAGTTCTCTCTTCGCGAATTGCAGTCATCCCGGCCTCAGTGCAAATTGCTTTGATATCGGCGCCACTACTACCAGGAGTAAGCTCAGATAAAAGTTTGAAGTCAATCTTATCTGCAAGATTCATATTTTGAGTGTGGATTGCAAAAATTCTCTCTCTTGCTTCTTCATTTGGAAATGGAATTTCAATTAAACGGTCGAATCTACCAGGACGTAAGATAGCCTCATCAAGCATATCAAAACGATTGGTTGCTGCTATTAGACGGATATTACCACGTTCGTCGAATCCGTCCAAACTAGCGAGTAATTGCATCATAGTTCTTTGGACTTCGGCATCTCCAGAAGTCTTGGACTCTATACGTTGGGATGCGATTGCATCTACTTCGTCGATGAAAATGATAGCAGGTTCATTTGCTAGAGCGAGCTGGAATATGTCCCTCACCAAGCGAGATCCTTCCCCAATAAATTTGTGTACGAGTTCAGAACCTGCTAGTTTGATAAAGGATGCATTTGTTTTGTTTGCAACTGCTTTGGCTAACAGTGTCTTTCCGGTTCCGGGTGGCCCATGTAGCAAAACGCCTGCAGGAGGTTCTACGCCTACTGTTTTGAAAATTTCAGGATTCTCGAGAGGTATTTCAACGGCCTCTCGTATTTGTTGGATTTGGTCGTCTAACCCACCAATGTCGTCGTAGGTAACCGTGGGGCATTCATCTATTTGCATAGCTTGGGCACGGAGATCGGTTTCTTCGTCTAAGATGTGGATGATAGAGAGTGCACTATTGACCGCAACTCTAGATCCAGGTTTCATTTCGTCGTGTAGTTCGGGGAGTGAAACGGTGATTGCTTCTTGGTTGTTTCCGTGTTGCCGTATTATAATTCCTTCTTTGGAGACTTCTTGGACAGTCGCGATGAATAAAGGAGGTTGGCGTAATTGTTGGTTCTCGTGATTGAGGCGCTCTAGTTTCTGTAAGAATTTGCTATTTTCTGCAGTAATATCTAGCAACTTGTCTTGCATCTCGCTGTTTTTGTCGTGGGCTTCTTGCAGTTGCTGAGCGAGAGTTTCAAGTTGTTGTTCTAGTGGTAAATCGTCTTTAGAAGAAGAATCTACACTGTCGGTGGCATCCATTATGTTCGAGATTGGGTGCCATTACTTATGAGTTTTCGGATGGGAGAATAGTGCTAGTGTCAAGAGACAGGAACGTTTCTGGGATTGGTCGTCGGACGTGGGTCATGCCCAGAGAGAATACGTGAAGAGAAGTAAAAATATGTTTTTAGGTAATAAAATTGTATCGAAAATATTAATACCAGACATTATGTAATGGAGGTATGACTACAGGAATTGGAAGGGGTCTGCAAGCAGTTAGTATCGAAAAAAGTAGCAAAGAGAGGCTCCCACCTAGTGCAAAATTAGTATTGAAAGTTTTGGAATATAACGAAGAATTAACACAAACGGAGCTAGTACAAGAAACATTACTACCATCCCGCACTGTGAGATATGCTCTTTCGAGATTGGAAAGTGCTCGTTTAGTCAAGGTTAGATTCTCTACATTGGATGCCCGGAAGAGAATATATTCTATAAACATATAGAACCTACTGAAAATATAGAGACCTAAAGAAAATGATTTAGGAATGAAGAATAGTAGTTACGCATATGGGGCGAATAGTACATACAGGAGATACACATATTGGATATCTTCAATACCATTTGCATTCTAGAAGGGAAGATTTTTTATATGCGTTTAGAAAGGTGGTAGAAGACGCGATAGAAGAGGAAGTCGATGCAATTGTTCATTCGGGCGATCTTTTCCATAAGGCAAATCCAGATCTCATAGATATCGCAGGTACGATCGAGATTCTACAATTGGCTAAAGATGTCAACATCCCGATTCTTGCAATAGCAGGAAATCATGAGATGCAACGTGGATTACAATGGATTGATGTATTTGAGAAATTGGGTTTAGTTACACATCTTGGGAAAACTCCACATACTATTGAGGATAAGGAGGGGGGTATTGCAGTATATGGGATGGATTATGTCCATCCTGATAAAAGAGAGGGACTTGACTATCAATTTGAAGAGAGTTCATCAAAATATAAAATTCTAGTTTCTCATGGTCAGTTTACCCCACTGGTACTCGTTCCAGGAAGAAATACATGGGACATAGAATTGGTGTTGAGATCTTCGAACGTTGAATTTGATGTGGTGTTACTTGGAGATGAACATATCCAAAAACAAAAGAAAATAGGGAATACATGGGTGACGTATTGTGGTTCTACTGAAAGGGCATCAATAGCAGAACGTGAAAGAAGAAGTTATAATATTATTGATTTAGAGGGCGGGGTGAAAATTGGCACAAAAAATATTCGGACTCGTGAATTTGTATATATGGAAGAAGAAATTCCAGAAGGAGAGAATATTGAATATCTGTTTGAAAGAATAAAAGAAAAAGAACATGAATTTTCAGATGCGATTGTAGTTGTTTCTGTGGGAGGTGGTGGAATAAAAATACCTATTGCAGAAATAGAAGAATATTGCAAAGGTAAGGGTGCAACTCACGTAATAATTAAACCAAGTAAAGGGGAAATAGAGGAATTGGGAGTGGGAGAATGGGTTTATTTTGAAGACCCAGCAGAAGTAGTAGAAAATGAAATGGAGTCATTGGGACTGAGTGAAGCTGCACGATGTATAGACATGTTGGTGAGAGATAGAAACATAGTAGATAGTAATCTCAAAATGCATGTAAAAGAATCAATAGAAAATATGATGGGTGAATCGGAGAAATTCGAGAAGGAACTCGTTCAAGAAGGGGAGAGAAAATCACCAGGGAATAATAAAGAAGAGAATGAATATACTCTCGGGGATTTTTCATGAAGTTCAATCGATTGCAACTGCGGAATTTTAAGCCATACAAAGAGGTCAAGGTCAACTTCAAAGACGGAGTGACCATAATTTATGGACCAAACGGATCTGGAAAATCGACATTATTGGAAGCATGTTTTTTTGCACTATATGGGAAGGTATCTTCAAGGGGAAATTTGGACGAGATAATAACTAAAGGTGAAAAAAAAGCACAGATTAGTTTAACTTTCTCTCAGGGCGAAAAATTATTTCATGTCGAAAGGGAAATTACGATGCGAGGGGGTGCTGCAGTAACTACGAAGTGCACATTAGAGACTCCAAAAGATGTCATATCAGGCAGCGGCCCGGTTGGGAAAGAAATCGAAAAAATACTAAACATGAGTTCTGAAGACTTTGTAAGTTGCGCATATGTTCGCCAGGGTGACATAAATAAATTAATAGAGGCGACCCCGACGGAGAGGCAAGCGCTAATAGATGGGTTGTTGCAGCTCGGTTTGCTCAAAAAATATGGAGACAGAGTTTCGATATCTCGTCGAGCGGTGGTAGAAATAGCTACAGAACAAAAAGGTGCGATCGAGGAACTAAATAATCAATTAAATCAGAGGTCGAAAGAGGATCTATCGAGAGGAATTAGAGAGTTGGAAGAAGAAGGAAATAAGATTGATAAAGAAATTTCACAGCTAGAAAAAAACCTAGAAAAGAAACAAAATGAAGTAAAAACACTTAAGGAAATTATTGATTCTCACGGTGAAGCACAAAGGGAAATGGAAGATCTGGAAATTGACATGAAAAAACTTAGTGAAGATTTGAGTGAGTTGAAGATTAGCGCTTCCAAGATTGTAGAAGGAATAACAAAGGAGAGGCAGGAGATACAAGAGAAGGAAAAAGAAAAACGGGGTTTGCAAGAAGAGATAGATGGACTTTTAGAAAAAGGTGGAGAAGAAACGCCCTACGAACTATCCCAGATGGATTCTATTATAGATAAAATAACTAACTTGAGAATTGAGATAAAAACTAATCAAAATGGAATTGAAAAAATGGAAAAGTTGATAGAAGAAGGGAAATGTCCAGAATGTGGAAAGGAGATAGAAGGGGCCCCGAGGATTTCATCGTTGGAAGAAGATAAAAAAATACTGTCTGAAAAAAATCGTTTGTTAGAGGAAATGGATAAAAAATGGAAAGTGGGTAATGAAGTAACAGAGAAACTAAAATTGTATGGGAATATAGGTAGTGAAATTAATCTAAGTCGTGCGCAATTAGATACTCTAGATTCGGGTGAAAAAATAGTAAACGATGGAATTAGAGATAAACTAGATTTGCTTACAAAAAACCAAACAAAATTGAAAAATTTAGAAGAAAATTCGAGTGAAAAATCGGATTTGAAAGACATCGAGAATAAGATAAAATTGGCAGATGTGGGATTAAAAAGTATTGAAGATGGGCTAGAAATATCGAAGAAAAAGAAAGAAGAGATAGGTGTCGAAAAGATACAGAAAGAATTGGAAAAGAAAGAGCTTAAAAAATTAAATGAGAGGCTCGAAATTCTGGAGGAAGATAAGAAAAATATAGAATTGGTCATAGATGAAAGTGAAAAATTGAAAAAATTCTATGAAGAACTGAGAGTGGAATTGAGACAAAGAAATCTCAATCGGCTGGAAGTTTTGTTGAATAATACATTTCAGATAATATATCAAAATGATGCATATTCTCAAATTGAACTTGATGAATCGTACGACTTATTGGTTTATCAAAAAGACGGTGAATCGCTGAATCCCAGGCAATTATCAGGTGGAGAGCGTGCATTGTTTAATCTAAGTCTTAGATCTGCGATATATAGACTGTTAATAGAGGGAACTCAAGGAATAGCCCCCATGCCACCTCTAATATTGGATGAACCCACAGTATTTCTCGATGGGGGTCATGTTAGTAAATTGGGTGAATTGATTAGTTCAATGCAAGAAATAGGAGTGGAGCAAATTTTAATTGTAAGTCATGATGATGAACTGCTTGGTTCGGGTGGATCGATTATTACGGTGGAAAAAGAACCTACTTCTAATCGGTCGGAAGTGATTGCACATTGAGAAAATTTCTTTTATTGTGTTAATTTGAAGAAATATTTTTTTTAGCGATTCGATAATATCTCAAAGCATAGATTGATCCGAATGCACCAAGCAGTAAAGAGATAGTACCGGGGAGATATCTTTGTTCAAACCACAATAAGAGGAAACCAATGGAGAATGAAAAGAATGAAAAGTTGAATAAAAATACAATGGTCCAGAATTGTTTTGAGAAGGGGTGGTCTATGAACATAGGTGGTAAGAGTTGATGAAAGTACATGAGGGACTAGGATAATAATCTGCCTAAAAAATTTGGTCTGTTGGGAAGTGGACAAAGTGATTCAAGGGGATTACAGGGGTTTTTTAGGAGTGGCGCCCCAATAGCTAAAAAATGGGTCAATCAAATCTGGGTTTTTTTGGAGAAGAAATGAAAACGGGAGGAGGTGGAGAAGAGAAATTGGGAATTGACTTTGAGGAGGTAGAGGAGAAGAAATTAGATGGTTTTGTGGAAATAGCAGTTTTTCAAGTGAATTATACACTTAAGAGAATTGGAGATGTGGAAAAGCCAATAATACATGTTTTTGGAAGAACTATAGAAAATAAAGCAGAACGTGTTCAAGTTCATGGGTTTCGCCCATATCTATATACACTTGAATCTTCATTCAATAGAGATGTAGCAGAGGGCATTCCAGGAGTAACAGGATGGGAACGTGAAAATGAAAAGGGCCAGTCATATGTGGGAATTAAAGGAGAGAAACTAGTCAAAATATATGGCCAGACTCCCAGGGATGTGGGGAAATTTAGAGAAGAATTTGATCACTATGAAGCAGATATTTTATTTCCAAATCGATTTTTGATCGACAAGGGTATTGAAAGTGGAATACGCATACCAGAAAAAAGGACTCCAGATGGGACTCTAGAAGTGAGTTATGAAGACGTGGTTGCGGTGAATGTATCCAGTAGTTTGAGGATTAATACATTCGACATAGAAGTGGAGGACAGAAACGGGTTTCCAGAAAATGGGGAGGAGACTATTTTGTGTATATCGAGCCATGATTCATACACAAATGAATATACTGCATGGATACATGGTTGTGATGAGAAGAAGGTTGACGTCAGAGATCACAAATTAATAGACGACGATTCGTCTATTGAAACATATGTCTTTGAAACAGAAGAAGAAATGCTTGAAGCATTTATGGACTACATCGATGAGAGCGATCCAGATGTGCTTACAGGTTGGAACTTTGTAGATTTTGATATATCGTATTTTGTAGCAAGGTTGAAAAAATTAAGCAAGAGTACGAAATATGAGATCGATTTCAACAGGTTATCGAGAGTGAATGAGGTCTGGGAGAATAATTGGAGGGGTCCAAATATCAAAGGGAGAATTGCATTTGATTTGCTCTATGCATATAGGAGAACCAACTTTTCTGAATTAGAATCATATAGACTTGATGCAGTGGCCATGACAGAACTAGGGATTGGGAAAGAAAGGTATACTGGAACTATTGGGGCCCTCTGGGAAGATGATCCGACCCAATTATTGAAATACAATATCAGAGATGTAGAATTGTGTGTTGAGATTGATCGTAAACAGAGGATCATTCCATTTTGGAAAGAAGTTGCAGCATTTGTGGGTTGTAAACTAGAAGATGCGACTACGCCAGGGGATACGGTGGATATGCTAGTGCTTCATAGAGTATATGGGAAATTTGTACTTCCATCAAAGAGAAGAGCACAGTCAGAAGATTATGAAGGTGGGCAAGTACTTACCCCAACAAAAGGGGTGAGGGAGATGGTAGCAGTACTAGATTTGAAATCTTTGTATCCAATGTGTATGGTAACGCTCAATGCATCTCCAGAAACGAAAGTGGAAGCGCAATACGAGGGCGAAGTGTATCGGGCTCCAAATGGCCAGATGTTTCGAAGGGAGCCGATTGGCATAATTAGAGAGGTGGTAGATGATTTATTGAAAGAGCGAGAGGCTAAAAAGGAACAAAGGGAAAAGTATGATCGTGAAACGGTAGAATATGATAGATTTGATCGTCAACAAGCGGCAGTGAAGGTCATAATGAATTCGTTGTATGGTGTTTTGGGGTGGGAACGTTTTAGGTTGTATGACAAAGACATGGCAGATGCAGTTACTGCAACGGGAAGGGAAGTGATTCGGCATACTCAAAAAATGGCCAACGAGATGGGATACACAGTTGCATACGGAGATACGGATTCCATTATGTTGGAACTAAAAAATCAAAAAATGAATTCTCAAAATTTAGAAAATATTGAAGAGGGTTTATTAAAGAAAAGGGCATTGGAGACTGCGGTTGAAGTCCAAGGTAAAATAAATGAATCATATGGAGAATTTGCAAAACAAAAATTGAATGCAGATGATCATCATTTTGAAATTGAATTTGAAAAGTTGTATAGACGGTTTTTCCAAACAGGTAGAAAAAAGAGGTACGCGGGGCACATAATTTGGAAAGAAGGAAGAGATGTAGATGATATTGACATAGTTGGATTTGAATATAGAAGATCGGATAACTCACTAGTAACGAGAGTAACACAGCAAGCGGTGATAGAAAAAATAGTTCGGGGGAGGTCACTAGATGAAGTGAAGAAGTATATCCAAAAGGTGATAAAAGATTTTGAAAAGGGAAATTTGGATATAGAAGAAATTGGGATACCAGGAGGCATAGGAAAGAAACTAAAAGAATATGAAACAGAACCAGCACATATTCGGGGAGCAAAGTATGCAAATGCCGTGTTAGGAACAAATTTCGATCGTGGATCAAAGCCAAAGCGTGTGTATCTTAAGAGGGTGGATTCGGTGTTCTTTGAAAATTTTAGAGAGAAGAATCCAGAGATATTTCCTGCAGAAGGGACAATTACAGAAGATCACAGGGGGTTGACGGCAGGGCAAAAAGAAAAGAGAAAAACATTCACAGAATTTCAAATGAAACAAGATGTGATATCATTTGAATTTGCCGACCAGATACCAGATAGTTTTGCGGTGGATTGGGAATTAATGTTGGAAAAAGATATCAAAGGGCCTATTGAAAGAATATTAGAAGGCATAGATATGTCGTGGGACGAAATTCGAAGTGGACAGGAGCAAACGGGATTGGGACAGTATATGTGATTTCAGGAGGCGTGAAAAATGAGGATAGGAAATCTAACTAGACAAAGTTTAAATCAGTTAAAAAGCTAGATTTTCTTACGCAAATTATGGCAACTTTACGAATAAAGAATTTACAGGCAGAAGTGGCAGGAGATGGAGAAAAAATACTGAAAGGGGTCGACCTTGTAGTATCTTCAGGGGAAATTCATGCTTTGATGGGGCCGAATGGGAGTGGAAAATCAACACTATCGAAAATTATTGCAGGTCACCCTGCATATGAGGTCACAGGTGGGGAGATAATACTAGAAATTGATGATGATGATTTTGACGAAATTGAAGAAAACATACCAAAGGATAAGAAATCTTGGAATATTTTAGAGCTAGAGCCAGATGAAAGGGCAGCACTAGGAATATTTTTAGGTTTCCAGTATCCTGCAGAAATTGAAGGGGTCACCATGACTAACTTTTTGCGGACTGCACTTAACGCGACACTAGAAGGTAGATCCGAGTTGATATTTGGTAAGGAAGAAGAGGAAGCGGGAGAAGAGAAAAGAGTACCCAGCCCGATGGAAGGTCCTATTGATGATGGCCCGGTGGGGGTTATGGAATTTCAGAAGTTGCTACAGGGGAAACGAGAGTTGTTAGATATGGATGTGAAATTTATGCAGAGATATCTTAATGCAGGGTTTTCAGGAGGGGAGAAAAAACAGAATGAAGTACTCCAGGCCGCGGTGCTAGAACCAGCAATTGCCATATTAGATGAGATTGATTCTGGTTTAGATATAGATCGCCTTCAAGATGTTGCCAAGGGGATTAACGCATTGAGGGATGAGCAGGGTTCTGGTATTTTACAAATTACTCACTACCAACGTATTTTGCAGTATGTGAAACCGGATAAAGTTCATATAATGGTCGATGGGAAAATGGTCATGGAAGGTGGACCGGAGCTTGCGGTTGAACTTGAAGATAAAGGATATGATTGGGTCCGACAGCAGATATCTGAGGGCAAGTGAAATCGGATGTCAAATAGTGTTGATTTAAAATTAACAGATGAAGTGATTTCCCAGATTTCGGAAGGACTTGAAGAACCAAAGTGGTTACTTGAAACTAGATTGGATGCAGTGAGTGCATTAGATAGACTAGAATTTCCAGAAGTGATTAGCACTCCAGGGAGGATATGGACAGATTTAGCTGATTTAGATTTTGAGAATTTAATAGATCCGCTTACACAGAAACAAGAAACTCTTAGGGACGAGGTCAAAGGGGTAGAAATTTTATCATTTGCTGAGGCTTTGAAATCGAATGAATCCATTGTCCAGGAAAATTTTGGAACGGTTGTGGACCCAAAGGAAAATTATCTGGTTGCTTTGTCTACAGCGTTATTCACGGGGGGTACGGTTATTCGGATTCCTGAAAAAACTGATATTGAAAAGATATTAATACAAACAAAAATGGAATCAAGATCCCTATTTGACTATACATTGGTCGTGGCAGAAAAGTCATCTTCTGCTACAATTGTTACTTCACAAGAGACAGGAGAGGGGAGTGAGGGGGAGAAATATTATGGAGGCATAGTAGAACTGATTGCAAGAGAAAATAGTCAGATAAAGTATGGATCATTGCAGAATTTGTCAGAAGATACATACAAATATTCGATGAAACGTGGTTCGACAGATAAGAATGCAATAATAAATTGGATCGAGGGGGATGTAGGTTCTAGATTATCAAAAACAACGGTAGAAACAGAATTAAATGGGGATGG
>Ga0310344_10004804_pt1 | contig 10047 bp, 9 predicted proteins | sample HC15DNA20200_MG_FD_203801 | JGI IMG/M metagenome (GOLD analysis project Ga0310344, IMG submission 203801) | Marine microbial communities from station ALOHA, North Pacific Subtropical Gyre - HC15-DNA-20-200_MG | ecosystem: Environmental > Aquatic > Marine > Oceanic | place: Pacific Ocean: North...
TCGGATATTCTCCTGAAAGAATTGATCCAGGTAATAAAAAATGGAGATTCAGGAACACACCAAAAGTAGTGAGTGGGCTAAATCTTCAATCTTTGAAGAAAATTGAAGATTTTTATAAAAGAATAGTTGACGAAGTTGTTGTAGTTTCTGGAACAAGAGAGGCAGAGATGGTAAAGCTTCTTGAGAATACGTATAGACATGTAAATATTGCATTAATAAATGAGTTAGCAATACTTTGTGATATGTTAAATCTTGATATTTGGGAAGTTGTAAACGCAGCAGGAACAAAACCTTTTGGTTTTGAATCTTTTCATCCTGGACCTGGGGTTGGTGGCCATTGCATTCCAATTGATCCGCAATACTTATCTTTCAAGACTAGACAAATTGGACAGCCAGTAAGGTTTGTTGAATTAGCTCAAGAAATAAACAACTCTATGCCAGCCTATGTTTGCGATAGGGTTTCTATATTTCTTAATGATTTAGGAATGCCTGTAAAAAACTCTCGCATCCTTATATATGGGGTTGCATACAAGCCTGATATTGGAGATGTTAGAGAGTCTCCAGCTTTCGAAATTATTGAGATTCTGTCTGGCAAAGGGGCAGAAGTAGATTATTTTGACCCTTTTGTTGAAGAGTTTAAACTTGAAAGTAGAGATTTAGTTTCTATTGACTCTAGGCATGAACTTAAGGACTATGATATGCTTCTAATTCTTACACTCCATAGTGAGACTAACATAGAAAAAATAAATAACAGCGAAACACCAGTTTTTGATACAACGGGCTCTGATAAAATTACTAACTCAACTAAAATTTAATTCAATTCAAGTACGAATCTGATCATTTATTTTAGTAGTCTCTTAATTCGAAATGCATTGGGTCTGGTGAAGTCCATGTTCCACCCCAAGCAAACCCCCATTCATTGAATATCTCAATAACACGGGGGTGGTATGTAGATTTTGTGTTGATATCTATTGCAATACCCCATGTATGTCTAGATATTGCTCCTCCTGCATTTACTCTCGTTATTCTTCTAGGGGCGTAACAACCTCCATTTTTATAATAATCATCTTTAGAAAGGGTATGAGATAAACCTTCTTCTTGTATTTGTTTGAGAGCTCCAATGAGGGGTTCCCACATCAACTTGTTACAAGTTGTTGTTCCGATAATAGGTAAATTCTTTGTCTCAATATTGCTAGCTTTCCAATCAGGATCTACAATTAACCATTTACCACCTGCATCTTTGTCTTTTACTCCAAATTCTCCAAATTTATTTTTTAACAATGATGCAGGTAAAATCCAATCCCCTTTATTAGTATCTGTTTTTTTTAGGTATTGGATTTTCTTAGTTTTTATATTTTTATATAATTCTATAAAAATTCTCTCATCTAATCTTTTTGCCCAAATGGTTATTTTTTTTACTCTGAATATACCAAAGTCATTACCAATGTTTCTACTTATCAGTATCTCTGTCCAATTTATGTCTTCATCTGGGACTATTAATCCAACTTCTAATTTTTCTTTATTTCCTAGAGCACTTATCAGAATTATCTCATCTCCTACCTCAAGCATATGTCGTTCAGAAGTAATTTTAGACACTACGGCTTTATCACTTAGAAGAACTTGGCTAACCTCTTTTCCGTAAAAATAATCTGAAACTGTATTGTTTACTGTGAAGACGCTTATAGGTATGGAATAATTTTCTTTAGTTAGATTATCCATCTTACCGTTGACCCTATGTATCTCCACCATTCCTAATGTAGCTCTTCCAAAATAGGCAATTTTTAATTCAAGTCTTTGAGATATGTCTGCAACAGCATTTATAACTGAGGTGTATAAACTTCCAGATTGTATAATATCTATTTTTTCGTAATTATTAATTGCAGGGCCTACTTTTTTTGTTGGTGTCTCATTTTCTAGCTTTTCACTTGCTAAAGCAGGCATAGGTAAAAAAAGTAAACCTACAAATAGTATTATGATTTTCTTACTCACCCTCATTACATATTACATCAAGAGCAATATTTAACTAACTTTTAACTATATAGTTTCAGGTATTTTCAACAGTTTGCTAAGATTTATATGTTTATTTTTAGGATTAACCAAGAGGAGATATAAGTGAAGCTACTAACTAGTTTTTTTTCGAAAGCAGCTACAAAAAGACCCATTTTAACTATTTTGGTTGTACTTTTGTTAACTGGCTTTTTTGGATATATGGCAGGACAAGGAGAAGAATTAAATACTAGTTTTGGTGGAGAGCTCGATACCCCAGAGATTAAAGCACAATCTAAACTAGGTGATTATTTTCAAACATCAGGTGCTCAATCAGTATTTCAAATTATCTTAAGTGGAGAAGATGTTCTAACTGTTGATGGGTATATGGCATGGCAAGAAGCAAAAAAAACAGTATTAGACAGTGACTTAGCTCCTTATTTAGTTTCTCAACCAGGGCAGCCTGCAGTTCAAGGATTCTTTGCTCCTGTCGATTTTGCAATGATGTATAACCCAATGCTTAATGAAGACGCAATTAAATCCATGTCTGATGAGGAATTTAAACAAATGTATAATGCTGCAAATGGTCAAATGCCTGCAGAATTTAAAGCATTTTCTAGTGCCTTACTATCTTCTTCTTACAATGAAGATAAAACAACTGCCTCTGCTGGTCTGGCCATAATTACTATAGATAGTGCTCTCTTCTACGAGGAGTATGGTTTTGAAGGAGCATTTCTCGAACAACCTAAGATGGAGATTGCACTTAATGAAAGTTTGAGCACAATATTAAGTGGAAATGTTAGTGTTTCTGGATTTTCTTTTGGTCTTTTGTTTGGAGATGAAGGAGACGACTTTCAGCAAGAGATCGGAGGATTATTTGCACAAGCATCTGTAATTATTCTTGTTGTATTGAGTTATATATTTTTTATGAGATCAAAGCAGCATAGGTTTAAAATTACAAATTACCTCAGAAGAGGTATTGCATATGTTTTGATGCTGTCAGGAGTTGCTGGTATATTAATTCCAATAATTAGTCAGATAAAGATAGACCTATTGGAAGACCCTCTTTTAGGGCGTATGGTTCCATTGGGGATATTTACTTTTGGATTTCTATTGAATTCAAGAAGAAGGACATCAAGTGATTTATTTTTGAGCCTAGGTGCTATATTGTTGTCTATTGGATGGATGCAGGGAGCAGGAACTTTGCTAGGGCCTGGATTTTTAGATATAATCGGTGCTCCTAACCAAGTATCACAGATTGCTCCAATCATTTTAATCGGCTTAGGTGTTGACTATGCTATACATTTTAATTCAAGATATAGAGAAGAAGTAGGTTCTGGAATGACGGTCAACGACTCAGCTTCATCAACATTAAAGTCAGTAGGGATCGCATTAACCTTAGCAACACTTGCAACTATGGTAGGTTTTTTGACTAACATAGTGTCTCCATTGCCTGAGTTGAAAGATTTTGGCATACTTGTTTCTACAGGAATATTTTTTGCTTTTTTTCTTGTAATGACTTTTGTTCCCGCAGTCAGGACTTTACTGGATAATAGAGCTGAGAAAAAAGGGAGTCTTGATTCTCAAGCATTTACATCGTCAGGAGATAGTTTATTAAATAAAATCTCAGCTTCAAGTGGGATCATTCCCCATAGGTTAAAGGTAGTATCAGTAGGCCTTTTAGTTGCTGTCTCTACCTATGGGTATATAAGTTTTACTAACCTTGAAACTATTTTTGAGTTTACAGATTTCTTACCAGAAGACAATCCAGTTGTAAAAACATTAGATTTGTTAACTGAAGAATTTGGAGGTGGTTTTGGAGAGACTACAAGTGTTTTAATTGAGGGCGATGATTTGGCTACTCCTGAAGTACATAATGCATTGATTGAGTCAATTACTAATCTTTCAGATAAAGATAATATTGTTGTTTATGCCGGTAATGTCGCTGCAGAATCTGTAGTTGGTTCAATGGGTAATTTACTTGCCCCTCAAGCAGGACCTCCAGGAGCACCATCGGGCCCTCCTGATATGGAATTAATTGGAAGCTTAGCAGGATATGGTGTTGATATAATGTCAGGATCACAGGGTCTAGATGCTTTAAAAGTTAAAGACGGTTCTGATGTAAAAGCATTATATGAATTTTTGGTTGGAGAAGATTCTGAGACTTTTCTTGGCTCAATCTATTTTGATGCCGATAACAATGTAGCAGCACAACAAGTTAGGATAACTACTTCTGCAGGATCAGGTGGAGCTGAGCAACTAAGGGATGATATATATGATTCTTTTGCCCCGTTAAGTAATCTAGGGCTTACAATAGCAGCAACAAATGATGCTATTGTGACACAGAGTGTTAGTGACTTAATATCTCAATCTCAATTTCAATCCTTAATATTTGCAATCTTGGCTTCAATGTCTTTTCTAATAATTTACTATTTTGTTGAAATGAGAAGACCGTTTTTAGGTGTTATAACTATTCTGCCAGTAATTGCAATTGTTATGGGCACTTATTTGGGGATGTATTACCTAGGCATTCCACTTAACCCTGTTACTTCAACACTTTCTGGTTTGGCTATCGGAATCGGAGTTCCATTTGTTATCCACGTAACAAATAGATTTAGAGAATCCTTAATTTCAACCGATAGCCCTGTTGAAGCTGCAAGAGTTACATTGAAAACAACAGGAGGATCACTTTTTGGCTCCGCTTTTACTACTATGGCAGGATTTGGAATCTTAGTCACATCTTCATTAAAACCCTTCCAGCAAATGGGTCAGGTTGTAGTTGTAGCACTAGGTTTTGCTTTAGTAGCTTCTATACTTATTCTCCCAACACTCTTAGTGTTTTGGGCAAACTATCATATAGGAAGAGAATCTAAAAAGATTTAAGCTTGTTCCATTGTTCATTTCATTTAGTATTTAAATAATGAATATTAAAGGTCTAATGGAGCAGATCGAAACAATAGTCCCATTGTCTAATGCCTTTTTTGACGACAAGGTAGGACTTTTGATAGGAAACGAACGCGAAGAAGTTACAAATCTTATTGTTGCCCATGATTTAACATTGGACTTACTAGACCATTGTATCGATAACAATATTAATTGTGTTATTGTCTATCATCCTCCTATACACAAGCCATTAGATTTTGTTAGGTATGACAATCCATATACAGAGGTTGTTGCAAGATTTCTATATAATAATATTTCTGTATTATCGCTTCACACTGCACTAGATGTTGCTGAGGGAGGAAATGCAGATACTTTAGCAGACTTATTTGACTTAAAGGAAATAAAAAAATTTGCGTATAGTAATGAAAATTTTAGCGCTGGTAGGATTGGAAATATTCCTTCCATTTCTCCAGAGGACTTCTTAACATTTGTAGAAAAGAAACTTAATACAAAGATATTAAGAACAAATAAATACTTTTCTGAAATGAAATCAGTAGAAAGAGTTGCATTGCTTCCAGGGTCAGGAACTGATTTCATTAATGAGGTTATAGGGGAAGCAGATGTATATTTGACTGGAGACATATCCCACCACCATTTTTTGACTGCTGATATTGCTAATCTTGGTTTAGTCCAAATAAGTCACATCTCATCTGAAATACCAGGTATTGATAAATTTTCTACAAAGTTAGCTACCTTATTAAATATGAACCTTTCTTACTACAAGCCAATACATTATGGATAAAATATTACTCAAAAATAATTTGATTGAACTACAAGATTTAGATTTAAAAATAGATTCTCTTGTAGAAGAGAGAGAGAGTGGGGAAGAGGTCGTTGCTCTAAAAGATGCTGAAATTTTATTTAAAGATACCAAAAAAGAATTAAAAAGTATAAACGAAGAATTAAAAGATTATCGAAATGAGTCTAAAGAACTTGAAAATAAAATAAATAAATTTAATTTGGATTTAGTAAGCAATTCAAAGAGGATGAGAGAGACGAACATTCCTTATGAGCTAACAAATTACGAAACGAAGGAAAAAGAAATTAGGAACAATATTGATTCTACAAGTGCAGAAGTTGTTAAGTTGAACAATAAATTTGAGTCTCAGCTGAATGATAAGAATCGTTTAGAAACAAAAATTGAAAATTTGAAGAAGGATCTTGTTCAAATTTCTCAAAAGGTTGTATTTTTATGGGAAAATTTAGATAAGAAGATAGCTATATTGGAACCAGAAAAAGAAATCCTGATAAGAAATATTCCTGATGAATACTTTGTTCGTTATGAAAAGCTTAGAATGTCAGAAAAGGTTGTTGTAGGTTATGTCAATGAAGGTCAATGTGGTATTTGTGGAGTTCTCTTGAGTTCTTCCGAAATAGCAGAAATTGAATCTAAAAAAAGTGATGAATGTTCTTCGTGTAATGGGATTCTTTTATGACTCTTCTGGATCTTTATGCTGATGGGGCATCGCGTTCTAATCCAGGCCCAGCAGGAATTGGTGTTGTAATATACAAAAAAGGTGAAGAGATTCATACAATCTCGGAGTATATAGGAAAAGCAACTAATAATGAAGCTGAGTATCTTGCGTTGATCAAAGGGCTGAAGTATCTAATTATGGAGAAAGAGCTTTCAGTAAATTGTTATTTGGATTCTAAATTAGTAATTGAACAAGCTCAAGGTAGCTACAGGGTAAAAGCAGAAAACTTAATCCCTTTAAATTTAGAGCTAAAATCACTAATTAGCCAGTTTCATACAATTAGATTTGAACATGTCCCTCGAGAAAAAAATAAAAGAGCAGATCAATTAGCAAACTATGGCATAGATTCTTATAAAGGTAAAGAATGATCCTTTGGCATTTAGGAGTAACTTTAATTTTGTTTATATGGATCTATAAAGATACAAATGCAGATTTAAGATTTTTATTAATAGGTTCTTTGATTCCAGATATAGTTGATAAGCTTTTGTATTTATTAGTAATTACTGATAACTCAAGAACCTATGGGCATACATTAATTTTTGCTGTAGGATTTCTATTCTTAATTATGATCGGGACAAAAAAGAACAGCACGACTAGGAAAAACTACCTATTGATACCTATAGCTTTATTTTTTCATTTACTATTAGATGAGATGTGGATGTTTAATGAAACTTTATTTTGGCCATTATTTGATGGAGCATTTTCTCAAAATTTCAGTTCAGCTAATTCATTAGTTGAACTCTTTGTTATCTCTATAGGTAAAACAGAAATTATTGTTAAAGAAATTATAGGAGGAGTTTTCTTATTATTGGCTTTAAATAAAGAAATGAATTTTAAAAAAAACTTATTAAACTTAATTAAATATGGAAAGTACTAATCTTTCTCAAAAAACATCCTTATTGAAACTATAAATAAAAAGACGGAGAATATAGTCTTTAGAGAACTATCACCTAAAGTAAATGCAATCTCACTTCCAATAAGGACTCCAAGAGAACCTCCTCCACCAAGCATGAGTCCTTGTTTAATTTTTATTGGACTATTTATAACTTTTGGATATGCTGCAGCCACTGCTGTTGGTACTGATGTTATTAGAGATGCTCCTTGAGCAACTAATGAAGGGACTCCTGCAAATATTAATAACGCTGGGATTCTTACTACCCCTCCTCCTAAGCCTAGGAGCCCAGCAAGTATCCCAGATACAAATCCGATTACGATATATATCAGCATATTGTCACTAGCAATTCCACTCCCTTGAACTATAAAGTTCATTCGTATCGCTGTTGCAAGCAATACAATCGAGAATATTTTTTTTAGTGAACTATTATCAAGCCCTTTATTAATTTGATTCCCTGCGATTGCTCCAAGTATCCCTCCCGCTATCAAATATGGAATGAAAGCTTCTAATCCATACCCTTCAGAAATATATCTAATTGACCCAACGGTAGCAACTATAGCTACTGCCATTGACGAAACTCCAGTAATTTCTTTCATTTTCAGTTTTGCTACATATACCATTAGAGGAATGAATAGGACACCTCCTCCAAGGCCAAGGAGTCCAGCGGGAATTCCACCCAAAAAGCCAACTATTAATAATTTACTCATATTTTTCTTAAAACAGGAAGCAGTTCATTCCCAAGTAGCTCAATTGTTTCTTTCTGGTTAGTAGAAGTTATCTGAATAGTTACAATTTCTGAATTAAATTCAGTTACTAATGGCGTGTATATGTCAATAATCTCTTGGATACTTCCTGCTATAGAATACTTACTTAATATTTCAGTCTTATCCATATTATCTGCAGCTTCTCTTAAAACCTTAGGGTCTTTTTCTTCAAGTCTTCCAGGAGCTCTAAGCCCTCTCCATGGACCTAAAGCTTCCCAAGCGTCAGCTTCATTCTCAGCAAAGACGGTCCATCTATATGTGTGGACACGTAAATTATTTTTATCTAGTTCTTTAGATTTTATGTTTGATGGTTCAATTACTTTTTCATAGGCTTCCTTCGGATCTTTTACGCTTATCATAAGTCCGTCTGCATATTCTGATGCCAATTGAGCAGATTTAGGTCCACCTGCAGCTAGCCATATTGGGACCTTCTTTTTAGGAGGAGAATAAAGTTTTGCTTTTTCAGTCGAATAGTAGTTACCTTTAAAATCTAATTTTTCTCCATTTAGTAAATTCCTAATAATGAATAACGCCTCTTTCATTCTTTCCGCTCTTTCTGCATACGCTGGAAAGGTATATCCCAAGGGTCCTTCGTTCAAATTTTCACCAGTACCAACGCCTAGGTGAAAAGTTTTATTTGTTAACCTGTCAATAGTTGCTGATGCTTGAGCAACTATAGCTGGGTGCATCCTCCATAGAGGGGTGGTTACACCTGTCCCTAAATCAATTTCTGGGACAGTAGATGTTAAAACGCCAAGAGTAGACCATGCAAAGTTTGATGCACTCTGGTCATCCACCCAGGGATGGAAGTGTTCTGATATAGTAACCATATCAAAACCTGCATCCCTTGCTAAAGATGCATGTTCTATAATTGTTTCGGGTTGCCATTGCTCTGAGCCAAGAAAATATGAAAATTTAACCATGTTCATACATTAACTCTAAAAAGAATTTAGGGTGGGTGCCTTAATTAAAAGGCACCCATAATTTAGTAGGTCTATAAGCCGGATTCTGTGCATATTATATGCGATAGTCATCTATCTGAGATGCCTGTTACCAAGCACCTTATGCAGCCTACCCGTGATTAGCGTCGAGCAAACAATCACTTCTTGGCCTTGCTCCAAGAGGGGTTTACAAGCTATTAAAATTACTTTTAATACTGGTGGTCTCTTACACCACCTTTTCACCCTTACTCATTTCTGAGCGGTTTATTTTCTGTTGCACTTTCCATCAGATCACTCTGCCTGGATGTTATCCAGCTCTTTGCTCTATGGAGTCCGGACTTTCCTCAATTTTTCAATTGCGACTATCCAACCTACATATGCAATATTAGCTCAAAATCTATTACTTTGAAATGTTATTTATCTCTGTTTGGATTGAGATAAGATTTGTTGGTCCTATAAACTTCTTTTTTACTTCTAAGTTATTAATAATATAAGTCTCAGGTACTCCAAAAACCCCTAAGTCTATAGCAAGTCTACTATTGGGATCAATTGAAAATATTATATTTCCTTTTCCATATTTTTCAACAAAGCTAATTGCATTTTCTTTGTTATCTTGGAATAGAACAAAGACTATTTTATTTGAAAGTTGCTTATTTTTTGACAACTCAATAAATTCTTGGTGTTCCTGAATACATTCTAAGCACCAAGAAGCCCATATATTAACAACATAGAGATCTTCTGTTAATTCAATAGGTTGATCTGTATACATATTTATTAAGTTGTTGGGTTGTGTTATTTTTACTGGGGCATTGGTGTTTTCACTAGAGCATGCAATTGCAAATACACAAATTAAAATACAAGCTATTATTCTATTCTTCATATCTAGCTATGTATTGACTAACTATTTCTTTTTCATTTGAATTTATTTGAGAGGAAGTTAAAACTTTTTTTAATATCTTTAATCCCTCCTCTTTGTCAAAGTCTTGTTCTAAAAGTATTATTCCAAGGTATGTATTCCCTAGTATATTATTGGGGCTTAACCT
>Ga0310344_10004805_pt1 | contig 10046 bp, 7 predicted proteins | sample HC15DNA20200_MG_FD_203801 | JGI IMG/M metagenome (GOLD analysis project Ga0310344, IMG submission 203801) | Marine microbial communities from station ALOHA, North Pacific Subtropical Gyre - HC15-DNA-20-200_MG | ecosystem: Environmental > Aquatic > Marine > Oceanic | place: Pacific Ocean: North...
GGGAATCTTCGGGCAGTGAGTACACTCTCGTGTTTGGCGCTCCAGGACAATATTGGCCACCTCGTCTTTGTGAGAGGGCTTCTCGGAGGCTGCTTTTCCGACGCACAGAAGGCTCCAAAAGAGGCCTGTGAACACCAATGTTCGTACCAGTTGCCTGAGAGTGTCCCGCATATCTCCTCGCCTTCGACTACGGACCATGGGTTCCCACTCAGTGGCCAACGCTGTCGTCCGGGTTTTTCAGGTCGCCATGGCCCACGGCGATACCGCGAACAAAGTTCCACTGCAGAACTTTGTTCGGATCCCAGCTCTGCAGTAAATAGAGCCCATGGGTTTCCGCGTGACCCGTGAGCAGGCGAGCATCATGGTTCATATTGAGTCCGCTGGAGCCGTAGATGATCGACTTCTTGCGTGAGACGATCGAACCGTTGGTATCGATGCCTCTTCCCCGGTTGAGCATGTGGGCGGCAAAGGGGTGCTGCGCGTTCTCTGGTCTTCCACTTTATCCGGTGTATGCATGCAAGCAACGGACCGGTGTTGGTCGGGACTCCGGAGGCAAAACAAAAGAGAGGCAGTACCAGGGAGATAGCAAAATGTGCGCTGCAAAGCGTTGAGGGGTTGAGGTTGGGATCGGCAGGTGAAAAAGGGTTGGGTCGGAAAAAATTCTCGGACAGCGGGCTAGTCTCGCCGTTGCTGATAAAGGCCAAAAAGCGCTTCGAAAGCGGAGCCGATGGGGGTTCGAATTGTCGCGTTGGCCACGCCGTCGAGTGGTGTCTCTTCCCGATTAAAAATGGCGAGAAACGCACCGCTGCGGCGGGCGGCCTCGGGTAGACCGGCGGCGGGATAAACAACCAGGGAGGAGCCGATGGCGAAGAAGAGGTCGGCCTCCTGCGCGAGACGTTGAGATTCCATCATCACGTCCTGGGGCAGGCTCTGGCCGAAAGATACGGTGGCGGGTTTTAGCCAGCCTTCACACTCGGGACAGACAGGCACATCGCGGCCGGTCTCCATTTGCGAGTGGGCGTCTTCAATCGGACAACGCCAGGCACAGGACACGCAGGCGGCTTCCAGATTCGTACCGTGGAGTTCGAGAACATTCTTGCTACCGGCACGCTGGTGCAGTCCGTCGATGTTTTGCGTGATCACGCCCTTCAGACGCCCTTCTTCTTCGAGCCTGGCAAGCAAGAGGTGTCCGGAATTCGGCTCTGCATTGGAAAAGTCGTGGTAGACCTCTCGCTTCATCGCCCAGTAGCGCGCTCGCGCGTCGGGGTCTGCCAGGAACTCGTCGTACATGACGGGCTTGTTACGTGACCAGACACCACCGGGACTGCGAAAGTCGGGAATCCCGCTTTCGGTCGAGATCCCGGCACCGGTAAAGGCAACGGCGCTCTCGCTCGCGAACAGTCGTTCGGCGATCTCACGCAGGGTGTCATGCTCTCCGGGAAGCACAGGGGAGTCAGGCTGGCGGCTCATTCGATGACGATTTCGGCAAACAGGGGTCCAGGAAACGCGAACCTCGAACGTGCTCATCATAGCCAGGCCGGCGTCAGGATCAAATGTTGACTTGTCGCCCAAACGTCCCTACGATGCCCGCAGGAAAGTGAAACAGGTAAGGCTCTCTCGGCATCGCCCGGGAGAGCTTTCGTTGAATAGGAGGCTGTTTCAGTAGTTCAGTGTCGCCCGAGGCCGGGCGAAAAGCGGCCGGCCACAGCCAACTGATTTTACTGGAACAGGCTCCAAAGGCCCTGTAGCTCAGTTGTATAGAGCGGCTGTCTCCGGAACAGCAGGTCGTAGGTTAGAGTCCTACCAGGGTCGCCAGTATTACCCCGTTGACTGTGCTGGTCAGCGGGGTCTTTCTTTGGACTGCAGTTGACCTTGGGGGCGATGGGCTCGAGGTCGAAGAGCACGTCCAGCTGTTTCGAATCGTCGGGCGAGTTGCCAGAAGATGACTGGATGGTGCCAGGAAGGCCAGATTCTGGTGCAAGAATTGCCCAGCGGTCCGGGTCGTCAGTGCCGGTCGCCCTGGCGTCTTCCTTGTCGTCGTCGCCAGTGCCGATGGGCAGATCGGGAAGCGCCTCGATAGCGCCAGCGACGTCAAGCAGCACTGGGTCGGTGTACAAGTTCGCCGTCAGTTTGGGATCGCTGTGACGCATGGCAGCCTGGGCGGTCCGCAAGGGCACTCCTCGGGCGGGCCTTCTCAATGACCCGACCTGATTGGCAGACAGGTTTGGCTTGAAGGTTGACCCGGGAGCCGCCGCCGGAGACCAGAGTCAATTAACTTGGCAACGTCATACGGAGAAGGATTACATGGGAATGTATCGAGTTTTCGCAGGAAGCGACGGTGAAAGCCATATCGAGAGATTGAGGTTGGAGGACCGTCCGGAGTTGGGAGCGATGGCCAATATCAGAGAGGTCAAGGTCGAGAGCTTTGACGGCTCCAGAGATCTGCCGTTACACCCCCTACCCGAACGCCGGCTGATCATTCACCTTTCGGGCGAAGTCGAGATCACGACCAGTGACGGCTCCAAACAGTTGTTCCGGGCCGGAGACGTCCGCCTCATGGAGGATGTGACCGGCAAGGGGCACGCCCACCTGGATCTCACTCCTTCGGAGGCTGTCTACGTTATCTTGAAAGATCAGGACCGCTGATGGCAACGGAGACGTGGGGGGCTCCCCGGCGTCCCGGCAAATCGCCTTCTGGAAGTTTCGACTGAGGCATACCAGAGTCCATGCAGATTCGCATGGGGAGACAGCATTTTGATGGCGAGGGAACTTGAACCGACTCGAAGTCTCTCCTCTGTGTGACCTGGACTCCGTCCACCTTCAGTCCCGACAGAGCCCCGATCGTGATCGTGGGCGAGCCCGGTCGAATGTTCGACCGAGTCCCGAATTTCGATACCTTACAGAGAGCGATCAAAGTCAAACCGGGAGAGCTGACCGACAGTAAAAGAGATCGCCAGGATGTCCGAAGCGTGGGAGATGGACTCGTCACCAGGACAAACCCCGACCGAGAGCACTGTCAGATCCCTGCTGTTGTGGGAGCCCTTCTTGACCTTTTTGGGGGAACGCACACACTCCGCTGCGTGTTTCCAGCAGCGGGTGCTTTTCGTGCCTGGCTTCGGCGCGTATTTGAGCATGTGCTCGACGCCCCAATCTTCTCGACGTCGTAAAAACGCGCGACATCGTGGTCACCCATCCAGGACTCCACCTCGAACCGGAGCTCGGCGGCTGTTTCGGCCTTACCCGAAGGTGAAGCCGAAGAGTACGGAGACCGACACGCAACAAAGCCGAGCCATGATCAATGTCCGGTACCGGTCCTGAAGAACGGATAAAAATCGCTATTGGGAAAGATCCCGATGATCTCGTCTCCGCGCCACGTCAGCACCCAGTCCACTCCCACCGACCGCTCTGTTTCTTTACGAACCGGCAAGCCATACGTCAACACGACCTCCCCCTCGAGCATGTCTCCAGGAATTCGCAGGAAATCATGGACAATTTTCGGGGGCACCGACTGGCCCGCAATCGACACCTCGACCGACTCCCGAGGCGTCCAGCGTGGAACTCTTATGCGAAGGTCATTCTTCTGCTTGACGCGAATCGTGACCCGAGCGCTCTTTGCCCGTACGCTGCGGACCTCGATGTTCTCGTCTTCGTAATCGAGATGAAAATAGACCGTCAAGCCTTTCTCGTCCTTCACGGCGATATGCCGGTATATGTCGATCATGGACTGCAGGATCGCGGCCGTCACATCGGTAACGGAGAGCTTGCCCGCATGAGGCTCCGTACAGATGCCGAGAGCGCCTATGATGCGCTGTTGCATGTCGGACGGAAAGTCGAGATACGCCACCCGACCGTCAGGGGAGACACTGGTATGTTCTTTGTCCTTTTGTGAAAGATCGATCTTCGACGTCAGCTTCGGACTCTCGAGGATCTGCGAGGGCACCATGCGGGCCCGAACGAGCCGCTCGACATCGTCGAGGTACTCCGGATAGCCGGCATGGATCGCCAGCCACAGGGCAATGATGGCCGCATCACTGGCCGACGCGACATCCGCCCCACCTTCTCTCCCGAGGTCGTGAGTCGTGAGGCCGGACTTTTTGACGATCTTCTGTATGCCAACCCGATACGTTTTCTCGACAGCCTCGACATACTTTCGCTGTCCGGTCACCAGGCCATAGTAGAGAACGCCACGTATCGTTCCCATGTAAGAGTGTGTATGACCGGCTACCACCGGATGTCCATAGAACTCTCCATCGGGCCGCGTGGAGTACTCGAGATGAAACCTTGCGAACTTGTCCGCGAGATCCATGGCGAGGGGGTCCTTTGTCGTCTCGTGGTACAGCAACAGTGGCTCGATCAGCCGGCCTTCCGAAGACTGCAGACTCAGCGCCCAACCACCGTGAGGTTTTTCAATTTCGAGATCACGGTAGCGCCGGGTCTTCTCGACGTCCCAGACGGAATTTTTAACCCTCCAGGACTCCTCGGGCAGCAAGATGTCGTTCACGGTGACCAGCATCTTGTGAGCCGTCTCTCTGGCCCAGAGGTTGTTCCTGTAGCGCATCAGGGAGTCCAGCGCGAGGAGTGCCTCCCGGAGCGAATGAAAGCAGAACAGGTCGACCGTCTTGTAGGGCATGTCGAGTGGGTAGAGACAGAGATTGTCAGGGTTGTCGAAAAACTTGTGCAAGTTCTCCAGCAAGGCACCTTCGATATGCGCGGGTATGACATACCCCGTCGCGTTTTCGAGTCTCAGGAGAGAATCCCAGACCCTGCCGAGATTGTGGTGCGGATGAAAGAATTGCATCTCCGCTCGATAGTCTCGCTCGACCATCGCAATGAAGTAAGGCAAATAGTTGCGCTCTTCACAGAGCATATTGAGCAGGTTCTGCCCGGCCAGATTCATGGACTTTTTCAAATTGACGATGGTCTCGTGGCTGGCCGAGCTTTCGGAGGCAACGCTCTCTTCCGCGAAGATCACAGCCCGATGCATCGCGTTACAAAAACAGAACGTCCAGAGAGTTGTAAAAAGAAGAGCTGTCCTGCGGAGCTTCGGCTCTCTGCAATTGCGTCCCATGAGTCGATTCCCATTCGTTGTGTGAGAAAAAAGAGTTACGATCAGGAATCTTACAGAATTGCTACCCGGATTGGCAATCGTGCTCGCGAGACCCGGAAGTCCCCGAGACCAGAAAAAGAATCCCGAGCAAGGCTGGCCGGGGGCGTCGAGGTCATTTCGGCTCGACAGGTCGTTCTTGAAGCTCGCGACTCTTGAAAGCTTTACAGCCCGGTCGAATCCCCGAGTTTTATGCGGTTCAACGTTTTTCAAACTCCCGCCCCGGGTTGACGGCCTGGTGTACCGTCCGACCTGGAGAGACTCCAGAAACCACGCAGAGAGAAACCCCGACCGGGAACCTCGAGGTCACCCCGGTTCCGCGGGTTCCAGCTCTCGCTTTGATCTCAAACCTCAAAGATCCTTCCGCGCCTGACAGCGCAGCGACGAGTTCGACCCCGGACGTCATTTGGATCAGGGTCCGGCGGCCGGGTGTGGTTCTGGAGGGCCTCGTCCGTGTCGTGCGCGCGAAGGGCAAAGCTCTTGTCTATAAGGTAAGCTGCGACAGGGATTTAATCGAAGCTGTTTCCGGGCTCGCAACCCGGGGTGCGAGGCGGAGGGGCGGATTGCCACGGGAAGTTCGTTCCGTCGGCAAGAGTTGTGAGGGCTTGCGCGCGAATCGAAGGAAAAAAATCACCAGATCTCTACGTTTTTTGAGCCACGAGTGAAGCTCTTCGCCCCGAGGCCCATGACGAAAGAAGCTGTTTTTCACGGTCTCCGTTGAACGACAAACGGTCTTTTTAGCAGTATGATTGCTAGGGTGCGGTATTATAAGGGTCGGTCCGTCGGAAGCCGTCTGGTCCTGTTCGGCCTCGCGACGACCACCCCGAGTAAGTCGGGGAATGTATATGGTCGGTTGGGTCTGTCGAGAGACAACTAGGTACAATTTTCAACTGGAGTTTCCACTATGAGTTTTTCTATCGGGCGCCACTTCTCGGCCGCGATCCTTTGCGGCAGTTGTCTCTTTGTTTTTGCATTCTTTCTTTCCATTCAAGCCAAAGCCGAGTGCCCGGCGGAGACCTGCTCTGGCTCCCCTACAGACGTTATTGAAAGAGACACTTTCTGCGTTTATTACAACCAGGGAGACGCCAGTGACTATTCCTCTGGGATCTTGAGCCTGGAAGATGCCACTGCGGTTGCTGACATGGTCCAGGAATACTGGGACCGGTATGTGACCGACTTCGGTTTCGCCGAGCCGCTCTACACCGGCAAGCTCGAGGTTTGCGTAAAAAGCGGTGGTAGTTGCAATGGCGGCACGAGCGCGAGCAGCAACAACTTTTCGGTAAACACAGAATGTTTCTGCGAAGTCAACTCCATGAAGAAAGTTCTCGGGCACGAACTCTTCCACAGGGTCCAGTACAGCTACGATGGCTCCGAGGTCAAATGGTTCAAGGAAGGTACCGCCCGGGCCATGGAAGACAATGCCTTCGATGACATCGACAACTGGTCGACATCTCTTACTGCATGCTCCTCGTCGTTCAACAAGGAAAAGAACGACTACCTGAACGCACTGGGACAGGACATCACGAGCACCGGTATGCGTTACGAGGCCGCCTGTTGGTGGAAATACTTCACCGAGCAATATGGCAGCACCGCCGTCGAGCCGCAACTTGGTGTCGATGCCTTTCTCGCGCTCTGGGAGGCGGCAGCCACGGAAGATGACGTTGCCGCGGTAAACTCCGCCCTGTCGGCACTGGGCGCGGGCGTCGATTTCGGCACGGCTTTTCGTCGTTTTACGGTGGCTACCTACACCAAAGACTTGAGCTCCCTGCCCGACGATTCTTACGACTTCATCGACGAGGAGCAGGTAGGTAACCCGGCGCCGTATGGCCCCATTGTGCTCGACAATGGCGGCACGATTACAGGCGGGTCGTCCGCAACCTTTAATAACGAGAGTACGGACCGCTACTCCGCGCTGTATTACGAGGCCTCCATCGGAGCAGACTGCCCTCTGGTAAGTGTGAGCTTCCACAAAGACTCGGGCGACGACGCCTTCTATCATATCGTGACCCAAAACGGCATGACTTTCGAAAGTCACTTTGAGGGCAGTGGCGACGACTGGGTACAGAGCTTTTTCAACAACGGGATCACGAAGGCTGTCGCCATTATTGGTGGGCAGGAAAACTCTGCGCAGGTCGACATCGAGATTGCCTGTGTCGACCCCGTATTGGAAATTAAAATGCCTAACGACACCGCCATGGCGAATGTCGGACCCTTTGACTCGCCCGGGAAGTTTCTTGCTCAGGTGGTCGTCACAGACGGAACTCCGACCGGACCCGTGGTCGCGGGACTCACGAACAGTGATTTTGCGGCCAACGTGAATGGGGTCGCCGCAACCGTTACCGGAGGCGGATTTATTCAGGAGCAGTACTGGCTGGTCATTCAGGCGCCTGCGCAGGTTGCCAACGGCACCTATGACCTCGAGGTCGAGCTCGAGGAGTCTGGCACGGCCACTGTCATCGCGAGCGATACGAGCGCTGCCAGCGTAACTTATACTCCGGACAACACTGACCATGTTCTCGTCGTTGATCGCTCGGGCTCGATGTTGTCAGACGGAAAGATGGAAGCCGCGGAAAACGCCGCCAAGTTTTACGTCGACATTACACGCGACCTGGACGGAGTGTCCGTGGTTCCCTTCAACAGTAACGTTGACCCGGCGCCCTTCGCCCTCCAGAGTGTCGACGCGACCGTGCGTACGGGGGCCAAGGATTTCATTACCGCTCTGAGTGCGAGTGGCGCCACGAGTATCGGTGACGGACTGGGCGAAGCTGTCAGTCAGATCACGGGTAGCGCGACCGGGAACCCTCTCTGCTCCATCGTTTTGCTCTCGGATGGCATGGAGAACTCCGCTCAGTTCTACAGTGATGTGCAGGCGGGCGTCATGGCCCTGGGTTGTCCGGTGACGACGGTTGCCTTTGGTCCCGCTTCGGACGAGACCCTCTTGCAAGACATCGCCACCGATAACGGCGGGATCTTTTTCTACAATGACGTTTTTGTCAGCAGTGCAGCAGGGCAGGGCGGTGCTGCCGGAGACGGCGGTGCCGCGGGTGTCGCTTCACTGGACGGCCAGGCCATTGAGCTTGCCGACAGCTATGAGTTCGCTCAAGGGCGTGCCGAGGGGCGCCAGCGCATTCTTTCTGAGGGTGGGCTCATCCCCTTTCCCCCGACGGAACAGGTGCACCGTTGCCAGATCGACGCGAGCGTGAAAGAAGCGGTCTTCTCTGTTAACTGGAATCAGGTGGGCATCGAGATGATTTTTCGTCTCGTAACCCCCAGTGGAGGGGTCATCGAGTCTCCGAAGACGCCCTACACCTTTCAGGATTTTCGTGCCGGACATCTGGGCTGGCGCATCAGCTCACCCGAGCCGGGAGATTGGCAACTGATCGTGACGCACGGTGGCGGAGGACAGACGCGGATTCCCTACAAGGTGTTTTGCAGCGGGCGTACGAATGTTACCCTGGAAGTTCTTTTGCCCGACCGGCTTGGGAGCCGATTTGTCACCGGTAATGTTGTGCCGATTTACGCTTTTCTGTCTGGAGATGGCCCGCTCTCGGGCGCCCTCGTGGATGCGATTGTTTCTCCACCAGAAGGGCCGGACATCGTGGTGCGTCTCTTCGATGATGGCCAGCATAATGACGGTGCCGCGGGCGACGGCTTCTACGCCAGTACCTTCACCCGGTCAAGCATTGCTCGTGCAGTCCAGACGCGGGACCAGGAGGATGGGCTTCCGACCATTCCAAAGGACGAGGGCTCTTACCGTGTTCGTGTACGCGCACAGCAGGGCGCAGTTTCTCGTGAGGTCCGCGGTGCGTTCTCCGTGCTCGAAGGCCTCGACGAAAACCAAAATGCGATCCCGGACGCGTTTGAAAACGAAAACGGTATCGCGGACGTAGACAAGGATCCGGATCTCGATCAGATCGACAGTCGTAACGAGTACGTTTTCGGCACCGACCCCTTTAACTCCGATTCCGACGGTGGTGGTGAGCATGACGGATCCGAAGCCATGCTCCACGGGCAGAACCCACTGGACCCGCGAGACGACCAGATCGAAGCGCCGGAGTTCTTCCGGGCAGACGCTGACAACGGCATGGTCAACCTGAGCTATGACGTCAAACCCGAGTACGTCCGTATGATTATTTTCAGGAGGGCTGCGGTCGGTGCCGCGGGCTGGACCGCGCTCGAGGCGGACGCACCTCTCAATGGTAAGTACAGCGACACCGTCCCGAACGGTGAGACTTTTGCCTATCGACTCATTGCTGTCGACGAGAAGAACCACTTCAGCGCCGTGCTGGAGAGCGAAGCCGTGACCCCGACAGCTGATCCCTTCCCTCCGGAGGCGCGTGTTGTCATCGACAATGGCAGCGGAACGACAGCGGATCTCGAGGTCGTACTTTCCTTCGTCCCCACCGACCGCGAGGGCGAGAATGCCCTGGCAGCCTTCGAGGACATTGCCGAGGTGATGATCAGTAACAACCCGTTCTTCATCGGCGCCAGATTTGACCCCTTCGCCCAGGATGTCGCCTGGGAGCTCACGCCGCTGCCGCCGGGCACTCTTGCCCAGGTATTTGTGCGGTTCCGAGACGCCTTCGGCAACGAGTCACGTGGTACGGAGACGGGATCGATCGTCTACGATCCCTCCACCACCGCGGTTCGCTTTATTCCGGGCGACGCGAATGCCAGCGGCGAGCCCACCATTGGAGATTGTATCGACCTACTTTTCTGGCTTTTCCTGAATCAGAGAGAGCCCGTTTGTCTGGACGCCGCTGACTTCAATGACAACGGGGACCTGACAATCACTGACTGTCTCGAGCTGCTTGGCTGCCTCTTTCTGGGCGATCGTTGTCCGGCTTTCGAGTGTATGGAGGATCCCACTCCAGACGACGGTTTCGACTGTCAATTAGGCGCTCCAGAATGTCGGTAAGCTCACATGACAGAAAAATCCATG
>Ga0310344_10004806_pt1 | contig 10042 bp, 8 predicted proteins | sample HC15DNA20200_MG_FD_203801 | JGI IMG/M metagenome (GOLD analysis project Ga0310344, IMG submission 203801) | Marine microbial communities from station ALOHA, North Pacific Subtropical Gyre - HC15-DNA-20-200_MG | ecosystem: Environmental > Aquatic > Marine > Oceanic | place: Pacific Ocean: North...
TGCTCTCGTAGTTTGCGAGGTCAGCACCGGATGAAGGCTCAGTGAATTTTTGCCATGCAGTCACGGTGGACTTGAGCAATGGTACCAGGAATTTCTGCTTCTGTTCTTCAGTGCCCCACACTAATAGGGCCGGTAATACGAAGGTGTTGGTGAAGTTTCCAGGAACCCTAGCCTGCCTGAACTCTTCTTGAAGTATGGTTTCGTGGTCTCCGCTCAGTCCTCCCCCGCCATATTCTGTCGGGAACGTTGGGTAGAGCCATCCCTTAGTAGCGAGGTCCTGATGCTTGCCTCTCCAGAACTGTTTCATGTCTTCGGTAAAATTCTCGGGATCAATGGTGTCACGCATATTGTCAGGTACGTTATCGGCAATCCAACTCTTAACTTCTGCTCTGAACTTTTCCTGTTCTTCCGTGTATGGTAACTCGAAATCCATGATTACCCTCCAGTTGCAGTTAGTTATGTGGCTCTATTAGCCACAGCTTGTGGAACACAATAGCGTGCTTGGATGGGGATGTCAATAGATTTTTGATATAGATGTGCTATTAAAAGAAAGAGAGGGAAGCGAACTTGCTTCCCTCTCTTTTCGTCTATACAGACTCGTACCAGTCTTTAGCTAGCGTAGTTAGTAGCTGTAGCAGGAGTCGGGGCTGCCCGTTCCTGTGTTCGGCTGATACCAATTCGGCGAGCAATAATGACTTTTTGGACTTCAGTCGTTCCACCTGGGTGAGCAGCCGTTAGGCTACCACGCTGGTGTACTTCCTCTTCTCCACCGTCATAAGCCCGTGGGTCAGTGCCATCAAGTAGGGAGAACATTCCCATGATCTCTCTAGCTCGGTCGGCGTTTCGCATTCCCTTTTCTTTGTTGTACATGGAAGCAAGGGAGCCATGATAGCTCATTTCCTGCCTTGTCTCGTACATCCAGAAGTTCCTCTCCTGGAAAAGAGCTGTGATGCGACTGTCAATCATTGAGTCAACAGCAAGCTGCTTATCAATATCTGACGTGTTGTGCTCGCGGGTGTAGTTGAGAACGCTGTCCATTGCCCTGTCGCTAGGAGCCGCCTGACCTCGGCCACCATGCTCCTGCTCAAGAGTGGTCTGCGTTACCTGCCATCCTTGGTGATCTCCACCAATCAGTGCATCACCCTCAACTCTTGCGTTGTCCATGAATACGAAATGCTGGGCATCACCATTAAGTAGGTTAAGCCTCTTCAATTCAATGTTTTCGTGGTCAGCGGGCAATAGGAAATATCCGAGATTCCTGTGACGCGGTGCGTCAGGATCTGTTACCAATGGACCGAAGAGTAGATCAGCTGTACCTGTACCACTGACCCATGTCTTCTGACCGTTGATGATCCAATCATCACCATCTCGAGTAGCCTTGCTCTCTAGGGATGCAAGGTCGGAACCGTGACCAGGCTCGCTGAAATTCTGGAATGCAACCTTCTCAGCTGTGAGAAGAGGCTTCAAGTATTTCTGCTTCTGCTCTTCTGTAGCCCAGACGAGCAATGTTGGGAACACTAACGCGTTAGTGAAGCCCTTGACGACTCTACCCTCTTCAAATTCTTCTTCAAGGATAGTCTCTTCGTCGCCAGATAGACCGCCTCCACCATATTCTTTAGGGAATATAGGGTAGAGCCAACCCTTTTCTGCGAGCACTTTGTGTGTCTCGCGCCACCAGGCAACCTGCTCAGCAGAAAGATCATCTCGATCCTTCGGTGCTCGCATCTCCTCTGGTACATTTGCAGCGATCCAAGCTTTAACTTCAGCCCGGAAAGCCTCCTGCTCTGGGGTATATGTCCTCGTGAAATCCATGCGTGACCTCCTTAGTTATTTCCGGTGCCAATTCATTCTTCGGATTCAGTCCGTGGAATCGTATAGCAAGTATATATTCCTTGTCAAGTACCTATTTCCCTATTTCCGAAAGCTGAATTCAACGATTATATGTGGTTTATAACACACACTTAATCCGGATGTATGTATGTTAGCATACATGCATGGGTTGTGCAATAGAGGTAATTTATCATCGTAGCTTAGGTTTTGCTAGGAATCGGTGGTTAGGTCGTAGCTCCAGTGTTGTTAATAGTAGGTTGGCTTTATTTTCAGGCTTCGGGATCCAAAAGTGTCAATTGGGATTATTGACTTACTAAAGTGTGCATGATTATGGTACCTGGTTGTTGAGTGTCGTAGTAGTTGATGAATACTCCGAACAACAAAAATCAGTACCCGGTACGCGTTGAGGTGTGAAAAATGGGTTGACTTTGAACTGACGGTAGCAGTAGATTATAAATTCGTTGGTCGCGTCTGATGACCATTAGACGATGGCGACTGTGTTTAAGGAGAGTCGATTCTGGGTCCGAGTCTATGATGCATTAGAACCACGAATTGGCTAGCGAGAGTTCAGGGAGTCAGTCACGCTTCTCGGCGTGTAGATTTTCTGATTATCCAGTGTTTTAGGAGTGTTGTATAAAGTGCCTTCGATTTTTGATCTCCACGTTCATACAAGTAAAGGCAGTCCTGATAGTGGGCTTTCTGCAGAGGAAATGGTTGAGGAAGGGTTGCGCATAGGACTGACTGGTGCCATGGCTACTGAGCATAACGGTTGGGAAAAGAACGACTTTGTTCAGTTCTCCGCTCAATCGAAGTTGCATTTGGTAAACGCTTTAGAGGTATACACGCCCATGGGGCATGTTATTGCCCTGGGTATTGAGCAGCACGTGAGTGGGTTCTCAGGAGGCGTTGAAGCTGTTAGAGAATTGCGAAGAATAGTAGACAATGTTGGAGGCTTTCTCATCATTGCGCATCCTTTCAGATTCTTGTTTGATCCACCTGGCATGTACACCCAAAACAAGTTGTTTGAAGACCCTAATGATTTACCCATAACTCCTGAAAAGGCTGCTGAACACCCTATTTTCGAATTGGTTCATGAAATTGAAGTGGTCAATGGTGGGAATTTGGAAAGCGAGAATCGGTTCACACAAGAGGTAGTCAAGGTTCTGGGGCGCTCTGGTACAGGTGGTAGTGATTGTCACTCAACAGCGGGGATGGGTAAAGGGTCAACTCTGTTCCGTGGCGACGTTAGAACGCATGATGAACTTCTGGAAGCTCTTCATTCTGGAGAATTTGTGCCCTTGGGTGAGTTTCACGTTGGGAAACCCAGTCTGTATGGTGAGGCATCTTGGTTAGACCGAGAGGCACTTGCCAGAGACGGACTTGACTTGGCAGATATAAGACCATGGAATGGGAAATGGGTCACAGAATGATCATTCCCGGCATAATGAGTGTCTGAGGTCTCACTAAAAGTAAATTTCAGCAATATCTAAGAAGAGAGGAGCTCCGCATTGATAAGGAGCTCCTCTCTTCTCTTAAAGTGGGTTTTCATATCTACAGTGCAGAGAATAGGAAGTATTCCACACTAGTGGACGTTTTTGGAAACATGTCGTGGTACGCTGAGGTTAATAGTTTAATGGAGGATATGTTATGAGCACAGACAATCAGGTTCAAGTAGAGAACGCTGCAGTGGTTATTATGGATTTCCAAGAAGATATAGTAGGAACAGTGGCGAGGAACCCAGAACGTGTAGTTGATCGTGCTAATAGCGTACTTCAGTCCGCACGAGATAATGGGGTTCCTGTTATATATGTGGTGCATCACGGTGGGAGATTCGCCGATGACACCCCTGGTCGCGCAATTCATCGGGGCTTATCGCCTGCAACTGGGGAGATGGTCCTTGTTAAGACTAAGACATCTCCGTTTTCTACTACCGGAATTGATGTGCTGTTGAGGCAAATGCGGGTCGATACGTTGATTTTACTTGGTGTGGCGACAAGCGGATGTGTCCTTTCCACTGTTCGCTGGGCCTTTGATTTGGAGTACAAGTTGATTGTTGTTGAAGATGCGTGTGATGATGCTGATGAACAGGTGCATGAAGTGCTTACTCAGAAAATTTACCCACGGCAGTCTACTGTGGTTACCGCAGATGAATTGGGTCAGATGATTAGTGGAGGATGATCCAGTAAATCAGCCATTTCGGAGATTGTAATAGTTGACCCATGTGGTCAATTCATGTACTTTGTTGCTGAGATTAGTTCAGGGGGGCAATATGAGCGAAAAACTGGACACGCTGGTGACCGAAGAAATGATGGAAAAACGAGATCAATGGAGTGAGCCGAGAGTATCACGTCCGGTTTCTGAATCGGATATAAGGAAGTGGGCAATTGCGGTGTACTGGCCGGAAGAACCTCCTAAGCTATATTGGGATGAGGAGTATGCTAAGTCGACTCGCTATGATGGGATCATCGCGCCTCTTGATTTCAATCCTTTTGCATGGCCTGTCCCTGTGCCACCTGCTGCCCCAACTCCGCCAATGGGAACAGGGCAGGGGACTAACGCGATGAATGGAGGTCAGGTCGTTGAGTACGTGGCTCCGATTCGTCCTGGTGATGTGATTAGCACCAGCACGGCTTTGGTTGATTGGAATGAGCGGGAGACTCGATTGGGTTTGACTCTATTTAGTACCAACGAAACACGGTGGACTAATCAGAATGGTGAATTAGTCCGCATTAGTAAAAATACGAGTATTCGGTATTAGAACGAAAGTTGTAAGGAGGCTGTCATGGCTAATAATGTGTATTGGGAAGATATTGAAGTAGGGTATGAGATTCCCAAGTGGACGCGTAAAACAGATTTTATGCATTGGAATAGGTATGCTGCTGTTAATGACGAGTTCGTTTACATTCACATGGATGATGAAGCTGGACGAGCTGGGGCGAATGAGCAAGGTGCCTTTGGTATGGGAAATTTGAGGTTTGCCTACCTGCACAACATGCTGAGAGATTGGGCCGGAGATGAAGCTTGGGTTAAGACAGTAGGACTTCAGTATCGGGCTATAAACCAAAAGAATGATATTTTAGATTGTGTCGGAACGGTCGTGGCCAAAAGAGTTGAAAATGGTGAGCATTTGGTAGACCTTGAGATCAACGTGGTAAACCAGAATGGACAGGGTACAGCACCTGGGCAAGCTACTGTTGTCTTACCAACTAGGGCATAAGCAATAATTCGTATATCGAAACTATAAGACGCAGACGAAGCGTGGGCGGTGGGTCCGCTCGTCGTCTGCGTCTTGTGGTTTTTAGGAATAAGATCGTATGAATGAGGGCTTCTACAAACAATTTGCATCGACCTAAATTACTAGCCGTTATTTTTATAGAGTCTACGTTGCCTATTGCTACTCTATAGGTAACAAGTTATCTACAGAACTCCCAGAGGCATATTGTTTTGTTCGGTGTTTACCTATCACTGTTACGAACCCGCTCCCCAAAACTTTAAGATCGTTTCCATCTAGGAAAAGAGCAGTTTGAGAGTCAATTCCGATAAATGTTATTGCAGCCTTTGAAGGCATTGATCGATTGCTATTACTAGTTTCGCCTGTAGTTGGTTGTGCAAGGTTTTCGTAATGGGGAAGGATGCACAGGTTGGGGATCAGGTTGAGACCGTCGATTAGTTCACCGCTTCCGGGAGGAACTTGCATAGATTCACATAGTGCCATTGCGCCTGCGCTAGACCCAATTATCATATGACCCGATAAGTATAGGTTGGTTAATTCTGAAAGGAACAACGAATTTTTCAGCGAGTTTATTAGGTATATAGGGTCGCCTCCGGTCAAATAGATGGCATCGGATTGGCGGAGATGTTTTGTTATCTTGGGGTCGTTGGCATCTGATTCGTCGTGTATTCCAATTTCGTAAGCTTCGGCTTTGAGCTGCGTGAAATACCTAACAGCCTTGTCTATAACTGTTTGTGGGGTAAGATGTCCGACGGCGGTAGGAATAATTGCTACCTTCGGTGTCCGTTTCCGAAGAGTGTTGAGTAGATGTCTATCTACTGGTTCGCATGCACGGGAAAATTCATTTCCCCCTATTAGGGCAATTTGTGGTTTATTGTTCTGAGAATCATTGATCATAAGAGTAGTATTCTTGGGTAGTCATTAGTGCTGTCAGTTTTCTTTGCGATTCGTCAAATCAATTTTGACAGTGGGGATCCAGAAGTTGCTAGTCTTTCAATTGCAGTGATGGAAATGGTGGGTTCAACGGCAAGGTACGCAAAATTGCGCAGGTAACTATGTGCCCAGAGAGTTGGTGTGTCAGGTGTGTGTGTAAGGACTTTTTCTGGCCAATTTGTTGGAGCACCTGCTCTTGCCATATCTTGACCGGAAAGATAAAGCTTAGGATCCAGTAAGCCATTCAGTTGATTTGGATTTCGAGCCCATTTCCTTTGGAATCCGGCGAAGGAGGCCCGTACGGTGTCTAAAGCTGCTGTTCGGCTATCGTCGTTTGGCCGTATTGTTCCGTCTACGGCGTCCACTCCGGATTCCCAAGTTGCTCTGACGAAGAAAGTTCTTACCTCTTGGGTGTCGGATTTTGATGGCAATGTGTAAATTAATCCAGTTACTCTGGAGCTTGCACGGACAAGACTTTCCCCTGATAGCGCCATTCTAGGTTCATCAATTGCAGGAAGGAGTTTGATTTTGCCTAGTGTCACGTTGCTAGCGACTTCTATGGCGTGTAGGGCCTGATCCAGGGCTATAATTTGTTCTGGCCCCTGAACACTGGAGAGTATTACCCCGTCAACAATATCGATAAGAGGTCGTAGCGTATAGACCAAGTCGAATGTCGATCGAGGTGATTCTATTGGATTTATTTGTAGGAACAAAGTTTGCGCAGCAGGTCTTCCCCCTAAAAGACCTCGTATCATATCGCACGTTTCTAGTTGTTTTTGAGGGAGGGCCAGGTCGTTTTCTCCCTGCGTCAAGTCGACGATAATCCGAAACGGTTGGATTCGTGCGGTAATAGCGTTTTTGATACGTCTTTCATTTGGTGAGATGATTAATTCCGCTCCAGTGTACACAACTTCCTGTTTATCCAAATTTTCATCTAGAGAGGATTCAGATTCTTTGTAGATAGCTCCCCCAGCAACTAGCTTGTTGTGGGAATCCATTATTTCAATGTCTACTCTGATTCTATCTATATTCCTGTGAACAAGAGTTCCATGTCGAGTGACAATCGCTTTTGCGGTTAGATGTTGGGTTTGGGATATACTCATGGCTACGTTCTTGATTTCTACCCCAACTAAGTTGAAGCCGGGAGCGAATTCTGCTGAAACTTGGGCGATTGATTCGATGATCAATAACTGCTCTAGGAGGGCAGAGTTCTCAAAAAGTGCTATATTCGCTACGAGCCGGTCTCGATTGATGTAGGATATATGTTCGCTTTGCTGACCGATCCTTAGTGATGGTGCTGTGACGGAAGCATCTGGGACGAGGTCAGATGCCCATTGATTTGCCATATCCCGTAGTTGCTGTGAGTTCTCGGGATTGAATTCGTGAGCTTCAGTGAGGTTAGGATTAATGTCTGCTGGTTTGAGCCTAATCCAAGCATTGCCATGCAGAATTTCGATGGTGTCTTCATTTGCTGCTGCGAATTCCAGTCGCCATGCATGACCCTCTCGTTGTACGCCCAGAATAGTGGAAAAAATGGAGTCGCCAATGAATACTAAGCCAGGGAAGCGGGATATTTCGATTTCCTCGATAGTGTAACTTGGGATTTCTTCTTGAATATTGGCTAATACAAAAGAAGCAGTAAGTAGACTGTGGGCGATCCGCTCTTGATATATTGAATTGCGAGCATATTGTGCGTCTAGGTGGTAAGGGTTGTGATCGCCAGAGACTTTGGCATAAATGTTGACATCACTTTGTGTGACTTTGAATAAGGGCAGCTCTAGCGGCCCCTGTCTGAATCTGTCCAATTCCCCATCACTGCCTCCACCATTTCCTCCCTGGTTCCCGTTGTTACCCCCGAATCGTCCCGGTCCCCATCGAGAGGAAGCGTCGCCCCTAATTTCGTCTTCTACCATCGGCGCAGCACGGCTTCCGAAAAGGGATCCGGCTGCATCTCGGTTAATCATATGTGGTTGTTTTTGGTGCAATTGATTCATTGGCTTCTGTTCGTTAGGCATATCATTGCCCGGATGTTACCACAAACATTACGATTACTATAAGTTCATTCCTAGCTAGTATTGGCACTAATCTGGGTATCAAAGTCTGTGGTGTGCGGGAGTACTTCAGCATGCATCGCTGCAATATCGTTTATTTATGCCATTTGGTTGCTCAGTTTGCGTATTCAAGATACCTAATCTAGAAGTAAGATTATCTTTCACTGTCCGAATGCTGTAGGTGAATAAAGAGATGAGGAAATCTTGATTTTTAGTAAGAAACCTTTTTATGGTTGGTTCATTGTGGCTGCAAGTGTAGCTATGAACTGCTATTTGTCCATAGCGTTTTTTCAGGGATTTCAGGTGTTTTTCCTTCCTATGGTTAAGGAATTTCAGTGGAGTCGCGCTGCGACATCAGGGGCATTCTCGTTAAGGCAATTGGAGAATGGAATTTTGGCTCCGCTAGTTGGTTTTCTGGTTCAGCGCTGGGGGGCAAGGAAGGTTATTTTTGCAGGAGTTTTGATTGGCGGGATAGGCTTGATGTCAATTGGAAGGATTAACTCTTTGCTCGCCTTTTACGTAACTTTTACGATTGCTAGCATTGGGGTATCCGGTCCATCTCACGGCGTTTCATGGCCTGTTGTCGTGTCTAATTGGTTCAATAGACTGCGAGGGCGTGCACTGGGAATAGCAACGATGGGACCGGTTATTGGTGGTCCATTTGTTGTACTAGCGGCGCTTCTCAATGATTGGTTGGGTTGGCGGTCGGCAATAATGGTGCTAGGGCTTGGAATGTTGATAGTTGGGTTGCCATTATCGCTTGTCGCTCGATCGCATCCTGAGCCTTATGGGTATCATCCTGACGGGGATGTTGAACCTGCTATGGATCCAGTAGTTAACAGTGGCGTAGCCACTGAGCCGACGGGGGTGACCACTATCCAGGCAATCAAAACCAAGCATTTCTGGATCATTGCGTTGATTTTTGGGGGGCAATTCTTGGCCATAAGTGGACTTCATGTACACTTCATACCACTTATTGAAGATATGAATTATACAACAGCACAAGCAGCTGCACTGTTTGGTGTGGTGTTTTTTCTAAGTGGAATAGGGCGGTTATTAGCTGGATCCCTTGCCGATATTATTGATTACAGGATAATTCTAGGAGGCCTATTAATGTTCCAGTTTGTGTCCTTTGTTCTTTTGACGCAAACTCAATCGGGGGAGTTGCTCTTGCTAATAGTTTTTTGTCTTATCCATGGTATAGGCTTCGGTGGTACAATTCCACTGCGTCCGTTCGTGCTCGCTAGGCTTTTTGGCCGAGGTTCGCAGGCAGCAATTCTGGGGTTGTTACAGGGTGTATCAATAGGCACAAGTGTCTTTGGACCTATATTTTATGGTTGGATTTTTGATGTCACAGATTCGTATTTATACGCTATGGTGACTTCAGGTTTGATAGTTGCTTTGGTGTTACCGTTCGTCTTAACCCTACCGAAAGATTCGGTAATTCTGGGAAATTCATCGGACTGATTCAATGCCTAGTAGGACAATAGAAGATCAGCGCAAGCCTAAATATTGACTTACGATGAAGTTTGAATCAACATTACCCTAGCAGAGGGGATTGTTCCGATATTCAGTTGCTTTCTAATAAGGAGGTGCTATGTACTCGCTAGATAATGGCTCACGGTTTGTTATACCCCGGACGGAGCTCACTTTCCCAGCACATATGATGCGCATGCATGCTAATGCAGCAGCAGCAGATGTTGACCATATAATGGCTGACTTTGAGGATGCATGCCCTCCCGATTTTAAGGGAACTCAGTCTAGGGATGTAGTCATAGAATCGTTCAATACTACTGACTTTGGCAACAAGGTAATTACGTTTAGACCTAATAACATTCATTCTCAATACTTTCTGGGTGATGTGAGTGACTTGGTACAAGGGGCTCCAGACAAATTTCATGGCATTATATTGCCTAAGATAGAATTGCCTGAAGAGATTGCTTATGTGGATAATTTACTGACAGCTTTGGAGCGTGCTGCTGGGTGGACGACCAAA
>Ga0310344_10004808_pt1 | contig 10041 bp, 11 predicted proteins | sample HC15DNA20200_MG_FD_203801 | JGI IMG/M metagenome (GOLD analysis project Ga0310344, IMG submission 203801) | Marine microbial communities from station ALOHA, North Pacific Subtropical Gyre - HC15-DNA-20-200_MG | ecosystem: Environmental > Aquatic > Marine > Oceanic | place: Pacific Ocean: North...
ATTATTTTTCTTTGCATACTTAATTAAGTCGCTTCTAGATTTAAAATTCCATTCTCTCCATGGAGATATAATTTTTATTTTCTTATTAAAATAATAATAGCTAAGTTCAAATCTTATTTGATCATTCCCTTTACCGGTAGCTCCATGAGCCACATAGTCTGCATTGTATTTTTTAGCAATTTCAATTTGTCTTTTTGCTATCAATGGTCTTGCAATAGCAGTACCTAGTAAATAATATCCTTCATATAAAGCATTGCCTCTAATCATTGGAAAAACATAGTCTTTAACAAATATATCTTGTAAGTCTTCTATTATAGTTTTTTTTACCCCTAAATTTTTTGCATTTGTAATTATTTTTTTAGTATTAATTTCTTGACCAAGATTTGATGTATAAGTAATAATCTCTGCATCATACATATTTTGCAGCCATTTTAAGATTACTGAAGTATCAAGTCCGCCAGAATAAGCTAATACAATTTTTTTTGTCATTTAAGTAATTTAAAAAAAAAAGTAATCGAAAAATTTCTAATTTTTCACATTACATAGATTTGATATATATGTATAGGCCGAGTTAAATCCAACTAAAGAATAAATGTCTGTTGTTTTTGTACCCCTTGAAGAAAAACCTATTACTTGCATCTTATTTCCTTTTATCATTTCACCTATAACCTGTTTATCTACATTTTCATCGTCACTAAAAGCTGAGTCATCTTCTATGATATTAAACTCGTGTTGTTTGTTTTTATCGACCTTAATAGTTACAATAGTATTTTTTTTATATGTATATCCTGTTGTTATATAAATAACTCCATTATTATCTTCAGCTGGCATATGGTAGACTGTTGCTACAGCTTCACCTCTACTTTTATATGGGGGATCCCCTTTTTCACTTATGGGTGAAGAAATCATTATGCATGATTTGCTACTATTTCCTTTATATTCTCCAGCACACCAATTTTTAAAGTTTTTTAATCCAGGACATTCCATCACAACCTGTGGCGTGGCACTTTTAGCATTCTTAAAGATAAATATAAAAAATATAGAAAATATTAAAAAGAAACTTTGTTTTAACATTATTTAATTAACTCCTCTTTACCATTGTTTTAAGCAATTCATTTATATCATCCAAATCTTCTACTGGTGCAAGTTTATAATTATCTGGAACTTCAAAAAGTCTCTCATCTTGCTTAAATACTTTAACATTACTAAACTCAGAATAAAAATGAAGTTTTCCTTCACTGCCTTCAATAAAACCAACTTCTTTAAGTGTAAGACCGTGCTTTGTAATCCATCTTGTGCTTTCTTCTTTTGTACCATCTGGTAAATTAACTTCTAATTCATACAAGCTCACTTCAAATCCGTGTATATAATCAGATTTTATTTTATTAAGTTTTGTAATATTTGTAGCTTTTTTTAAATCTTCTTGATTTTTTTTTTCAAGTGGTACTGACAAATAAGAATATGTTTTTGGCCAAACCCAGGATGCAATTTGGTTTTCATAATCAATAATTACAGACTGTGGAACATTTTTAATTACCGTATCTATTCTTTTTTTATTTTTAGTCCGAAAAGTTCTCGTTTCTAAAACATTAGCTCCTATAATAAATTTTGTATTACAAACATACTCGGCAGTTACTTCTGGTAATTTTAAAGTTTTAGCATTTGCTGAAAAAGACAAGAATAAAATAAAAAAGAATTTTAAGTATTTCATAATTTATGATTATAACAAAAAAAAAAAATTAAGGTGATGGATTTGGGTTTTGTTTATGAATTTCTTCAATTTTTTCAATAACTTTTTTATCTAATTTGATATTTATACTTTCGATATTTTCTTTTAACTGTTCCATTGTTGTGGCTCCTATAATATTACTAGTAACAAATGGCTTAGCATTAATATATGCTAATGACATTTGAGCGGGTTTTAAATTGTGTTCTTTTGCAACTTTAACATATTCTTCAGTGCATTTAATTGCTATTGGGTTTAAATATCTTGTAAATTCTTTAAACAAAGTTAGCCGTGCTTTCTCTGGCCATTGATTATTTAAATATTTTCCACTAAGTACACCAAAACCAAGAGGTGAATATGCTAATAAGCCACACTTTTCTCTCATTGAGACTTCGGCCAATCCAATTTCGTAAGTTCTATTCAAAAGGTTATAAGGATTTTGAACACTAACAATTCTTGCAAATTTTTTTTTCTCAGCAATTTTAATTAATTGCATCGTTCCCCATGGTGTATCGTTAGAAATTCCAATATATCTAACCATTCCTTTTTTAACGATATCGTTTAAAACTTCTAAAGTATTTTCTAAAGGAATAGAATCGTCATTTTCATCATGTTCATAACCTAATTGACCAAAAAAATTTGTTTTTCTATCTGGCCAGTGCAACTGGTAAAGATCCAGATAATCAGTTTTTAATCTTTTTAAACTTTCTTCTAATGCTTTTGTAATATTTTTTTTATCTAATCTTGTTTCTTCTCCTCTCATCCACTTCATACCGCTTCTACCTGTAACTTTCGATGCTAAAACAATTTTATCTCTATTTTTTTTTTGCTCAAACCACTCACCTATATATGATTCTGTTCGTCCATAAGTTTCTTCTTTTGGTGGAACTGCATATAATTCTGCTGTATCAAAGAAATTAATACCTTTTTCAACAGCATAATTCATTTGTTCAAAAGCTTCTTCTTTAGTATTTTGTTCTCCCCATGTCATAGTACCAAGACATATCAGGCTAACGTCTATATCTGTATTTCCTAATTTTTTAAATTGCATCGTCATAAATTTTTGATTAAATTGTAATTAAATTTACATTAATAATGTTACAGTATTATTAATAAATAAATTTGACTTTCAAATGTTTTTTAGGAATTTTTTATGATTGACAGAAACTTTACAACAACAACTAAATCTGAGGCTCAAGTAGATCAAGGTCTTAGAAGTTATATGCTTAGAGTTTATAATTATATGGCTACAGGTCTTGGTTTAACTGGTTTAACTGCTTACTTTGTTGCTATTACTCCAAGCTTATTCAATGCTATATATGGAACACCACTTTACTGGTTGGTAGCATTAGCTCCTCTTGGTTTCGTTTTTTATTTAAGTGCAAGATTGCATAAAATTAGTTTTGCTACAGCTCAAACTGTATTTTGGATATTCTCAGGTGTAATGGGACTTTCCATGGCATATATATTTATTGCTTTTACTGGAGCAAGCATTGCTCGAGTATTTTTTATAACAGCTGGAACCTTCGCAGGAATGAGTCTATATGGTTATACAACTAAAAAAGATCTTTCTGGCTGGGGTTCGTTTTTATTTATGGGTCTAATTGGAATTATTATCGCATCAATTGTTAATATTTTTCTGAAAAGCCCAATGCTTTATTATGTAATTTCTTGGATAGGCGTTTTAGTATTTATCGGACTAACTGCATATGATACTCAAAGGATCAAAGAATTGTATTATGCCTCTGATACAGCTGAAATAAGTGGTAAAAAAGCAATTATGGGAGCATTAAAGCTTTATTTAGATTTTATAAATCTATTTATCATGCTTCTTCATTTATTTGGTCAAAGAAGATAATTTTTAAAAAAAAGCCCTATTTTTTTTGGGCTTTTTTTTTCTCAAAACAATATGAATAAAGTTAGCTTTAATCCAGAATTAACACCTAAAGAAATGTTAAAATTAGGCGTCTTTGGGGGTTATTATTTTGAAGGAAAACATAACGAGTATCCAAAAGATTGGTTTGTAAATGCAAAGCTTAGTAATACTGGGTACAATGTTAACCTTAATTGCTTTAAAATTAATTCTGGTTTATCAAGAAATGAATGGGTACAAAGGGGCTGGATTACTAAAGAAGACCCTCTTGGATGGTTTCAGTGGTATTGTAGATATATAATGGGTAGAAGAATACCAAATATAGATAATATTCAAATTAAACGCTGGAAAGCATTTGGGCCAAGGCATATAGGAGGTATTAAATCAAATTGTGATCCTGGAAATATGGATTGCCGTCCTAAACAAAGGCAAGCATTGTTGCAGTGGGCATATGATCCATTTATATAATTTTATGCAACGAATTTATTAATTTTAAAAAACTCTTTCTATTAGCATTTGAACTTACATAATATTTTTTAAAATTATTTTTTTTTGTAATTTTTTCAATAGAATTACTTAAACTAATACATTCCATTCTTAGTAAATACTTTTGCAATTTATATCTTAAAACTAATTGATTAAAAGCAAACGCAGTTTTCTTAGAAAAAAAAGTTACAAAATTTATTTTATTTGATTTTATAAGATCTAAAATTGGTCTTTGAATAGTTTTTATTTTTTCTGCTTTATACACAATAATTTTTTTTACATCAAATTTTTTTGATTTTAAAATTAAAGATAAATTAACTGCAGTTTGCTTAGCTGATATATAAACTAATTTTTTTGATCTACTTTGAATTTTTTTTGTAATTAACTTAATTAAATCATAAACATTACCATCAGAAGAAAATACATTTTTAATATTATTTTTTAAACAAGCAGTCTTTGTATCATCCCCCACACAAAAAACTTTATTTGAAAAAGAATATAAATATTTTCTTGAAATGTTAACTGCATTAGAACTAGTAAAAATTAGAGCATCAGCAGTTTTAATTTCTTTAATTTCATTCTTCGTTATTTTAATAGGTTTTATTTTTAACATAGGACAATTAATAAAGTTAAAATTTTTTAAATTTATTTTTTTTTTTAGTTCATTAGATTGCCTTATTGATCGTGTTAAAAGAAATATAAATTTTTTAGGAAATTTAATTTTTTTTAAAAAATTTTTTCCTAATTCTCTTTTTAATATATTTGCAACTTTAGATCCTAAAATATTCGATTTACTAAATCTTGTTTTAGATTTATAAACAAACATTCCATTATGGCTAGGGACTGTTACTGAGAAGTTCACATAATTATTATTTATTTTTGCGTAAGCACCAACTGGACTATCACAATCAGCATTGATTTTTGCAAGAAATTCTCTTTCTATTTTAATCTCTGATTCTGTTTTACTATTATTAATTTTTTTTATTAAATTATTGATAATACTGTCTTTTTTTCTTGTTGTAACCGCTATAGCCCCTTGACCTCCTGCAGGTATGAATATAGAGGAATTTAGTATATTTTTATTTTTATAATTTAAACCTAATCTTTTTATCCCAGCTAACGCAAGAACAATTCCATCGTATTGTTTTTTTTTTAGTTTTTTTATTCTTGTTTCAATATTTCCTCTCATATATTTTATTTTAAGATCAGGTCTTATATTTTTTATTTGAGTTTTTCTTCTAATAGAAGATGTGCCTATAGTTAGGTTTTCTGGGATTGTATCAAATGTATAATTTTTTTTGCTAAGTAAAATATCTCTTGGATCCTCCCTGTTTAAAAAAGCAGTTATCGAAATATTATTATCAATCTTAGATGGAATATCTTTTGCAGAATGAACTGCTAAGTCAATTTTTTTTTTTAATAGCAAATCATCAATTGTTTTTGTAAAAAAACCTTTATACCCAAATCTTAGAATTTTTGACTTTTCAATATCACCTTTAGTTTTAATTTTAATAATTTTAAAAGAATAATTTTTTTTTATTTGTGGTAAATTTTGGAGTTTTTTAAGAACTAATTTTGTTTGTTTTAAAGCCAATTTACTTGACCTAGTTCCGATTTTTAATTGTGTAATTGTATTAAGCATTTAATTTGTATAAATTAATGAAAATTAAATAGATTTTAATTATAACTAATGTTTTTTTATTATGATAGTTCTTGGTATTGAAACAAGCTGTGATGAAACAGCAGCATCTATTGTTGAATCTAAAAATAAAAAAAAAAAAATATTATCAAATATTTTATATTCGCAATTTAAAGAACACAAAGATTATGGTGGCATTGTTCCTGAAATTGCTTTTAGAGAACATTTAAAACTTATTGATAAAATAATTTTAAGATCTTTAAAGAAAGCAAAAAAAAGTTTTAATGAAATAGATGTAATAGCTGCAACTGGCGGCCCTGGCTTACATGGAGGCTTATTAATTGGAACAACAATAGCAAAAAGTATTTCTTTATCTATTGATAAACCATTTATACCTATAAATCATTTGGAAGGACATATATTATCTCCAAGAATTGAAAATAATTTATCATTTCCATATTTAGTTCTTTTAATTACTGGTGGCCATACAATGCTTATTATTGCCCATAAAATAGGAAAATATGAAATCCTTGGAATGACTCTTGATGATGCTCTTGGAGAAGCTTTTGATAAAACAGCAAAATTACTTAATATTGGTTTTCCAGGAGGCCCCCAAATAGAAAAATTAGCAAAAAAAGGAGCTCCCTTAATTCCACTTGCTCAACCGCTAATTCACTCAAATGATTGTAATTTCTCATTTTCAGGATTAAAAACAAGCGTCTTACATGTGGTAAATTCAACAAAAAAAAAATCTTTAAAATTTAAATCAGATATTTGCTGCAGTTTTCAACATACAATTTTAAATATAATAAAAAAAAAATGTGAATTAGGATTACAAATATTCCAAAAAAAATATCCAAATATTAAAAAAAAAATAGTTGTAGTTGGGGGGGTAGCATCTAATAATTTTATAAGAAAAAACTTAGAAAAATTTACAATTGCAAATAATTCTGATTTATTCATACCTGCAAAAAATTTATGTACTGATAATGCAGCTATGATTGCTTGGGTGGCTCTTGAAAAATTTATAAAAAAAAAACAAAATAACCTGGATTTTCAACCTTTACCAAATTGGCATGTTTAATGTATAATTATCATGAATTTTAACATTTATTAAAATGGGATATTGGCTTATAAAATCGGAACCAAGCAAACAAATGTGGAATGCGATTCAAAAAAAAGGTGTTAAAGGTTGTTTTTGGAAAAGAGTGAGAAATTATCAAGCTAGAAATTATATGAAAGAAATGAAAAAAGGAGATCAATGTTTTTTTTATCATTCACAAGATGAAAAACAAATTGTTGGAGTGGTTGAAGTAACTAAAGAATATTACCCTGATGAAACAGATAATACCGGTAGATTTGTTTTAGTAGATGTTAAAACAAAAAAAAAATTAAAAAAACCTGTAACTTTAAAGGAAATTAAATCAAATCCTTATTTGTCTAATTTAGCATTAGTTAGGCAATCACGTCTGTCTGTAATGCCTGTCGATCAAAAATCATGGAAAATAATATCTAAATCGGGTGAATATGGTTAATGAATAAAATTTTAAAAGCCGATATTTTTACATCATATTTAAAAAACACAAAACTAAATAAAGAAAAATATAAAGAATTATATAAACGATCTATAGATAATAATGATGATTTCTGGAATGAAATAGCAACTAGAATTACCTGGAAAAAAAAATATGAAAAAATTAAAGAAGTAAATTATCAAGACAAAGTATCAATTAAATGGTATTTAAAAGGAGAATTAAATGCCTGTTACAATTGTCTTGATAGGCATCTTCCAAAAAGAGGTGATAAAATTGCAATCATTTGGGAAGGAGATAACCCAAGTGAATCTAAAAAAATTACATACAAAGAATTATATGTTGAGGTTTGTAAATTTTCTAACGTATTAAAAAGCTTAGGAATAAAAAAAGGGGAAGTGGTTACAATATATATGCCAATGATACCAGAGGCTGCTATTGCAATGCTAGCATGTGCAAGGATAGGAGCAATTCATTCTGTTGTTTTTGGAGGATTTTCAGCAGATTCGCTTGCTGATAGAATAAATGATTGTGATTCTAGTTTAATGATAACTGCCGACTTTGGAATTAGAGGGGGAAAACAAATACCTCTTAAAGAAAATGCTGATAAGGCAGCTAAAAGTTCGGCTTGTTTAAAAAAAATGATAGTCATAAAAAAAACGGAAGAAAAAATATCTTGGAATGAAGGAAAGGATTTTTGGTACCACGAGCTTATGAAAGATATATCAGATATTTCACCTCCAGAAAATATGAATTCCGAAGATCCTTTATTTATTTTATATACTTCTGGATCTACTGGTAAACCAAAAGGAGTTCTTCATACAACAGGGGGTTACATCGTTTATGCTTCATTTACTCATGAATATATTTTTGACATAAAAGAAGACGATATCTACTGGTGCACTGCTGATGTTGGCTGGGTAACAGGACATAGTTATATTATTTATGGCCCTCTAGCTAATGGCACAACAACTTTGATGTTTGAAGGTGTTCCAAATTTTCCTGATACATCTAGATTTTGGCAAGTAATTGATAAACATAAAGTTAACATTTTTTATACAGCTCCTACTGCAATAAGAGCATTAATGAAAGAAGGGGAGGATCCTTTAAAAAAAACTAATAGAGATTCTTTGAGAATTCTTGGAACTGTTGGAGAACCAATAAATCCAGAAGCCTGGATGTGGTATTATAAACAAGTTGGAAAAAGTAGGTGCCCAATTGTTGATACATGGTGGCAAACGGAAACAGGAGGAATTTTAATTACACCTCTTCCAGGCGTTACGGATCTTAAACCTGGTTCTGCTACTCTTCCTTTTTTTGGTATAAAACCAGAAATTGTAGATAAAGAAGGTAGAGTTTTAGAAGGAGAATGCGAAGGTAATTTATGTTTATCTACTTCTTGGCCTGGTCAAATGAGAACAGTTTATAAAGATCACAAAAGATTTAAAGATACTTATTTTTCAGCATTTGAAGGTAAGTATTTTACAGGCGATGGATGTAGAAGAGATAAAGATGGATATTATTGGATAACTGGCAGAGTTGATGATGTTATTATAGTTTCAGGCCATAATCTAGGAACTGCTGAAATAGAAAGCGCATTAGTTGGGCATGAAAGTGTGGCAGAAGCTGCTGTTGTTGGCTATCCACATGATATTAAAGGTTGGGGGGTTTATGCATATGTGACTTTAAAAAATGGGTTTGAAGAATCAGATATTTTAAAAAAAGATTTAATAAACGAAGTAAGGAAAATAGTTGGACCTATTGCATCACCAGATTTAATTCAATGGGCTCCTGGATTGCCTAAAACAAGATCAGGTAAAATAATGAGAAGAATTCTTAGAAAAATTGCTGCAGATGAAAGTAATCAATTAGGCGATGTTTCTACTCTTGCTGATCCAGCTGTTGTAGATGATTTAGTTAAATCTCGTTTAAATAAAAAATAATTAAAAATCTATACATTTTCCTTTTATTTCCCAATCGCCATATCTAGTTGGATTTAATTTTTTTACTTTCTTATTTTTTTTTAATTTATTATTATTTTTTTCTATTTTTTTTTTTGTAGTTTTTTTCATATAAATTGTATAATAATATAATTCAGTGAAAAAAAAAATCAAAATAGCACCTTCAATATTAGCAAGCAATTTTTCTTTCTTAGGAAAAGAAATATCTGATATTTCTAAGGCAGGAGCTGATTATATTCATTTTGATATTATGGATGGGCATTTTGTTCCGAATATAACTTTCGGACCTGATACGGTAAAATATTTAAGAAAATATTCAAAAAAAACGTTTGATGTTCACTTAATGATTAAGCAGGTAGACAAATTTCTTTTACCTTTTATTAAAGCTGGCTCAGATATAATTTCATTCCACCCTGAAACTGTAAAAAATGTTAATAAAACTATTAAAACAATAAAGTCATACAAAAAAAGGGTAGGATTGGTATTAAATCCTAATGTAAATGAAAACAAAATTTTTCCTTATTTAAAAAAAATTGATTTGATACTAGTAATGAGTGTTTATCCTGGATTTGGAGGACAAAAATTTATTCAAAGCCAGTTAAGAAAAATAAAAAAAATAAAAGAAAAAATTAAAAAAGAAAGATTGGATATAGATATTGAGGTTGATGGTGGGATAAATGAAAAAAATGCAAAAAAAGTTATTAATTCGGGTGCAAATATTTTAGTTGCCGGAACTGCTTGTTTTAAAAAAGGAAGAAAATTCTATAAAAAAAATATTCAAAATTTAAGAAATCCTATTTAAAAAAAAAAATGGCTTCTGTAAA
>Ga0310344_10004809_pt1 | contig 10041 bp, 8 predicted proteins | sample HC15DNA20200_MG_FD_203801 | JGI IMG/M metagenome (GOLD analysis project Ga0310344, IMG submission 203801) | Marine microbial communities from station ALOHA, North Pacific Subtropical Gyre - HC15-DNA-20-200_MG | ecosystem: Environmental > Aquatic > Marine > Oceanic | place: Pacific Ocean: North...
ATCTTGACCGACCCGGAGGTTATCTACGAATTCTGAAGACTGGATTCCGCCCGGGTGACAGCGCGCCGATGGCGATAGTGGAGTTAATGGATCGACCGGCGTCGGAGGAAGAGGAAGAATAAATTGGTTGCATTGTGAGTAGACGAAAATAAACTGGAGATTAATGGCCGGATTTTTTTTGATCTACCGCTAGTTAATCTCACTATTTAAACGTTTTTTGAGTATATCGTTGACTTGTTTTGGATTGGCCTTCCCATTCGAAAGCTTCATGACTTGACCTACCAGAAACCCAAATATCTTACTTTTCCCCGCTCGATATTGTCCAATTTGATCGGGATTGTCTTTTAATACTTTGTCGACGAGGTCTGAGATTACTGAGTCGTCCGTAACTTGCTGTAAGCCCTTTTCGACAATTAGCTCGTCCGGTTGCAGGCCTGTCTTCCACATTTCTTCAAAGATTTGTTTAGCAATTTTCCCTGATATTGTATCGTCTGCTATTCGAGATACGAGGATCCCAAGGGCTTTGGGTGCGATTGGCGATGCCGCGATATGGAGATTGGATGCATTAATAGCGGCAAATAGCTCTCCTGTAATCCAATTTGCGCATAGTCGCGCATTACCCATCGATTCTCCGGCGGCTGCTTCAAAATAACTTGCGACTGCGCGGTCTTCACATAAAACATCAGCGTCTTGAGGCGTTAATTTGAATTCCTCAACAAAGCGTTTCCGTTTTTGCACTGGTAGTTCTGGAAGCGCAGCAGCCGTCGTTCGAATATAGTCATCTGTGATCTTTATTGGTAACAGGTCTGGGTCTGAGAAGTAACGATAATCGTGCGCGTCTTCCTTGCTCCTCATCGCGCGGGTTTCCTGCCGATCAGCATCGTATAGCATTGTTTCCTGCTTCACGTTGCCACCGCTTTCGATGATCTCGATTTGGCGATCTATCTCGAATTGAATCGCATGTTCTACGAATCGAAACGAATTCAAATTTTTGATTTCCGTTCGTGTACCGAGAGTCAAATCGCCGGTTTTTCGAACTGAAACGTTTGCGTCGCATCGTAATGAACCTTCCTGCATATTCCCGTCGCAGATCTCGAGATAGCGCACTAATCGACGCATGGCACGCATATACAAGACGGCCTCTGCGGCTGAATGCATCTGTGGCTCTGACACGATTTCCAAGAGGGGCGTTCCGGCACGATTAAGATCGATTCCAGTCGAACTGTCAAAACCTTCGTGAACTGATTTACCTGCATCTTCTTCAAGGTGAGCTCGCGTGAGATTAATAATCTTTAGCTTGCCATTTTGCAGTTGGATTTCTATGCAACCACCGGTGACTATTGGTTCGTCGTATTGACTAATTTGGTAGCCTTTTGGCAGATCTGGGTAGAAATAATTTTTGCGTGCGAATATGGACGAGTTTGCGATTTTCGCGCCGACTGCGAGTCCAAACAACACGGCCATTTCAACCACTTTCTCATTTAGCACGGGGAGAACGCCTGGTAAGCCTAGGTCTACCGCGGAGGCTTGCGTGTTGGGTTCAGCGCCGTACGCGGTTGATGTGGCGGAAAAAATTTTACTTGCTGTGGCGAGTTGAGCGTGAATTTCGAGCCCTATTACAGCTTCCCATTCCATTTTAATCGACGCCGCTCTGCATAGGTGGTGAAAGTCGGTGCCAATCAGTGGTGCTTTGATACTGATGCGCGATTTGAAGCAGTTTAGCCTCGGCAAAGTAATTTCCGATCAGCTGCATCCCAACCGGCAGTCCTTCGGCAAACCCTGCAGGTATAGAAACTGCCGGTAGTCCAGCAAGATTAACTGCGGTCGTATAGATATCAGATAAATACATTGTGATGGGGTCGTCTAACTTTTGCCCGATTTCAAACGCCGCGGACGGCGAAGTAGGACCAAGGATAGCGTCGATATTCGCGAAAGCGTTCTGAAATTCGTCTCTGATCAACCGCCTTATCTTTTGCGCTTTTCGGTAATAGGCGTCGTAGTAACCCGACGATAGGGCATATGTCCCGATTAGGATACGCCTTTGAGTTTCAGCGCCAAACCCCTCGCTTCTGGAACGACAATATAGGTCATCGAGGTTGCGTGGCTCACTACATCGATGACCAAAACGTACACCATCATACCGCGACAGATTTGATGAACATTCTGCCGATGAGATCACATAGTACGCTGGGATCGATAGATGCATGTGCTTGAGATCTAAATCAATGCAGGTGGCCCCCATTTTCTCCAGCTCCGATATTGCGGTACGTATAGGTGCGGCAACATCGGCGTCTAATTCGGAACTGAAGTACTGTTGCGGTATACCGACACGCAAGCCGTTGATTGGATCGTTGAGTGTTCTTGTATAATCCTCGGTCGGTCGGTCGATCGACGTTGAGTCTTTTTTGTCGAAGCCAGCCATAACGTTTAGCATTAAAGCTAGATCTTCCGCAGTTGTTGCCATGGGGCCGGCTTGATCTAGGCTGGAAGCAAATGCAATTAGGCCAAAACGCGAAACGCGGCCATAAGTTGGTTTGAGTCCACTAATTCCACACAAGGCTGATGGTTGGCGAATCGAACCACCGGTGTCAGTGCCAGTGGCACACGGTGCTAACCGAGCTGCAACAGCTGTTGCTGATCCCCCGGAGGAACCTCCTGGGACGGTTTCTTCCCTCCATGGATTAATTACGGGTCCAAAATAGCTGGTCTCGTTCGACGAACCCATCGCAAATTCGTCCATGTTGGTTTTACCTAATAAAACCATCGATGCAGCATCTAAACGTTCGGATACGGTGGCGGAATAGGGGGCAATGAAATTGTCCAGCATCCGAGATCCGCAGGACGTTTTGATACCTTTCGTGCAAAAAATATCTTTGTGTGCATAGGGAACGCCTGTCAGTGGACCGGCGACCTTTCCTTGTAGGAGGGTATCGGCAGCAGCTGCCTGGGTTAATGCATGTTCTTCGCATACAGTGATATAACTATTTAGACGGCCGTCGTGTGCGGCAATTTTTTGCAAGAAATGGCGAGTAATTTCCACGCTGGAAAACTCGCCCTTTGCGAGCGCGGTCGCAATTTCTGCGACGGTCTCAGGGTATGCTGACATTTGATGCTCTTATTCTACGACCTTCGGTACCAAGTAGAGCGCATTTTCAACCCGGGGAGCTACACGTTGGTAGGTATCGCGCAGATTTGTTTCTAGCACTTCGTCTGAGCGGCGGTGTGCGTCCAATTCTAACGGGTGAGCAAGTGGTTCTATATTCGTGGTATCGACGGCGTCCATCTGCTGAACGAATTCTAAGATTTGTCTCAGTCCGAAACCTATAGCTGCTAGGTCTTGTTCGTTAAGTTCAAGTCTTGCGAGCTGTGCGATGTCTTTTACCTCTTTATCACTAATTACCATTTGATTTCCGTTAGCCTTTGAAATGGAAGGGAAACACGTAATTTCACTCGCTTGCCGAATCGAACTAGCACTGTTAAATTACAACGCGTTGCCCAGTGCCCTCGATATTGACTCGATTAGGGCAAATCCAGACGTTTGAACGAAACTGTTTCGGCCCAGGCCGCGTTCGGAGTGTACCATGAAGATTCCGGATCTACCGGCCCAAAACACCAGTCGCATGCGGCCGTCGACGTACCAATCGGCTAACCGTGATGAATTTGAGGAACATTCGTGATGTTTAAAAAGCTAAGGGGTCTATTTTCTAATGATCTATCGATAGATCTTGGGACCGCGAACACCTTAATTTATGCGCGCAGCAAGGGGATCGTCCTGGACGAACCTTCAGTCGTAGCAATTCGACGGGGTCGTGACTCAAATAACGCGAAAGCAATTGCAGCCGTTGGAGTTGAGGCGAAGCGTATGCTAGGTCGGACACCTGGTCACATCGACGCTATAAGACCTTTAAAGGATGGCGTCATCGCAGATTTCACTATCACTGAAAAAATGCTCCAACACTTCATTCGCAAGGCGCATGGAGATCAGTTTTTCAAACCAAGCCCGCGAGTTCTGGTGTGCGTTCCTTGTGGGTCTACACAAGTCGAGCGTCGTGCCATTCGAGAATCTGCGGCGGGTGCCGGCGCACGCGAAGTTTATTTGATCGAAGAACCTATGTCAGCGGCGATCGGCGCAGGTATGCCAGTAAGTGATGCTAGTGGATCAATGGTCTTGGATATCGGAGGGGGAACAACGGAAGTTGCTGTTATATCGCTAAATGGGATCGTGTATGCCGACTCCGTTCGCATTGGCGGAGATCGCTTCGACGACGCGATCGTTAATTACGTGCGTAGGAATTATGGCAGCCTAATCGGTGAGTCGACTGCGGAACGGATCAAACATGAGATAGGGTGTGCGTATCCAGGTAGCGAAGTACGTGAAATTGAAATTAGAGGACGTAATCTTGCTGAGGGATTGCCAAGGTCATTTACATTGAATAGCAATGAAATTTTAGAAGCTTTGCAAGAACCTTTGGCAGGGATAGTTGAAGCGGTAAAAACGGCGCTCGAGAATACGCCACCAGAGCTGGGTTCAGATGTCGCTGATCGAGGGATGGTGTTAACCGGTGGTGGTGCCTTACTTAAAGATCTCGATAGGCTACTCGTGGAAGAAACTGGGCTGCCTGTTATCGTTGCGGAAGACCCGTTGACTTGTGTCGCGCGAGGGGGTGGGCGTGTGTTGGAAATGATCGAGGAACATGGCCCGGATATGCTGGCGCTAGAGTAACTGAGGGTCCAGAAATGTACGGACTTTACAGCAATAAGCAATAAGTATGGCTTTCAAAGCTTTTCGTATATCGGACCAATTATGTGGTAGATACCACGCGTCATATCTTATCGAGCACTATACTTTTGGCGCGCTCCGGCAAACAAACTGAGTTCATCGCTCGCTTAGCTACCAATATTGTCCTGTTCAAGTTCATGTGTCTGCTCAAAGAGTTACTAGTGAAAATTGAGTCGGGCAGACCCGATTTGACCTAACGTAGGCGTAAGACGATCAAAACGTTATTTTCGGACACTCAATCCCCCACTTCTCGCTTGATCAGCTGCGTAATATTGTCTTTCTTGATGATTTCAATTGATCACCAGGACCAGCATTTGGCGGCGCTACGGTCTGGTTTGTCAGTTGTTATTTTTCCAGTGCAGTACGCAGTTAGCACTCCAATAAAAGCGCTTGGAGCTCTTTCGAACCGCATTCGGTCTCATCAAGAGCTAGTGGCTAATAATGAACGTCTGCGCCAACAGAATATGATCTTGCTCTCGCGAACACAAAGGTATTCTGCGTTGCAGCAAGAAAACGTCCGCTTGAGGCGACTGTTGGAGTCCTCATCCGAATTTGGCGCAGCGGTAGTTGGTGCTGATGTGTTGGCGATAGAAACATTGCCATCGGCACGCCAAATTGTGATCGACAAAGGTAGCCGCCATGGTGCGTTTGTTGGCCAACCAATAGTCGACGCCTATGGTGTATTTGGACAGATCATCCAAACTAGTCCTTTTACGAGTACGGCACTCTTAATTACAGATATAGAGCATGCTGCTCCTGTGCAAATAAACCGCACTGGTTTGCGTGCAATTTCCGTCGGCGCGAGAGAAATTGATCAGTTAGAGCTTTCGTTTATCCCAACCAATGCGGACATTAAGGTCGGGGATCTGGTAGTCACTTCGGGCCTGGGTGGAATATTTCCGGCAGGCTACCCTGTGGGCAAAGTCACAACGGTAGACATAGATCATAGTGAACCGTTTGCGCGAATAGCCGTGTCGCCTAGCGCCCAAGTGAGTCGTGCTCGTGAAGTGTTGCTCGTTTGGCCAGAACCAAAGGGAGACGAAATACAACAGGTCAGTGCAACGGGCCAGGATCTGGTCCCATGACATTCAATTTGCGTGGAGTATGGGCAATAGTTGCGAGTTTTGTCGTCGCGTTTTTGTTGACCGCGTTACCATTACCGGACTGGGCGCTCGCATGGCGTCCGGCTTGGGTTGCTTTAGTTTTGGCCTATTGGTGTCTCGCACTGCCACAGCATGTCGGCGTCATTATCGCTTGGATTGTCGGTCTTTTGCTGGACGTTTTGTACGGATCTTTCCTTGGACAGCATGCCTTCGGGTTAGCAATGGTGGCCTATATTGTCGTTATGTATCATCAGCAAATTCGGGTTTACCCATTGTTTCATCAAGCTATCGTCATCGGATCACTCATCTTTATTTACTTGTTGTCAATGTTATTGATTTATAACTTACTTGGATCGGTACGTTACGAGTATGAGTACTTGTTTGCCGCTATCACAAGTGCGGCGCTATGGCCTTGGATATTTGTTGTGTTGCGCGATTTCCGTCGTAGGACGTCCGGAGCATGATATTAGTCCTGCTAATTCGATAAACGGTGAAATGCAGAAACTCCCAACACTGAAAGATCCGAATCGCGAATTACGTATATTCCAGGCACGGGTTTGGGTCGCAATAGCGGTGATGGTGATACTTATTTTCACTGTAATAGGCCGGCTCGCGTATCTTCAAATTATTAAGTATGGACATTTCACTACGCTATCTCGCGATAATAGACTCAAAGTAGTGCCGATTCCTCCGACGCGGGGGCTCATTTATAGCAGGGATGGTAAAATTCTAGCTGAGAATAGGCCGTCATTTTCGTTAGAGATGGTGCCCGAGCGAGTTCACGATATTCCCTCTGTACTCGTCGAAATAACAAACCTTATGCATCTCGAAGATAGTGAGGTTGAGCGAATAACTGATGAGTGGAAGCGTGCTCGCGGCTTCGACTCTGTGGTGATCAAAACGGGATTAGACGAACGCCAGGTAGCGCTTTTTTCCGTAAATCGACATCGCTTTCCTGGGTTTAGTATCGAGGCGCGCCTTGCACGTTACTACCCAAGGAAGGAGCTGATGGCGCATGTTATTGGGTATGTCGGAAGAGTAAACGAGGACGAGCAGAATGCGATGGATGGGACGGCTTACCGGGGATCGACGCATATAGGAAAGGTTGGCGTAGAGAAGGCGCGTGAAGATGTCTTACGTGGGATCGCGGGGTACAAACAAATCGAGGTAAATGCCAGTGGTCGGATAATCCGCGTGGCTACTCTTTCACCGCCTGTTCCAGGCCACGATATCTACCTCACGTTAGATGCCGACTTACAGGAAGTGGCAACGGAAGCACTGGGAGAAAACAGGGGCGCGATCGTCGCAATCGATCCAGCTACTGGTGAGGTTTTGGTTTTCGTTAGCAAACCAAGCTTCAACCCAAACCTTTTTGTCGATGGGCTAAGTACGGCGACCTATAACGAGTTGCGTGGGTCTAGTGATCGTCCATTGTTTAATCGCGCGTTGCAGGCCCAATACCCCCCGGGGTCAACCATAAAGCCTATGGTTGCTTTGGCTGGTCTCGAACACGGCGTTCGCCAAGCTCATGATGAGACCTTTTGCCCGGGCTGGTTAACTCTTGAAGGGGACGACCATCGGTATAGAGATTGGCTAAAGCGTGGGCATGGTCGAATAGATCTTAAACGATCACTGGCGGAATCGTGTGACGTTTATTATTACGCACTTGCCCGTGATCTCGGTATTGCTCGCTTACATAATACCTTGTCGAAATTTGGACTGGGTAGACCGACTGGGATCGACTTACCGGGGGAAACGGGAGGTCTTTTGCCTTCAGCAGAGTGGAAACGGCGAATACGAACACTACCGTGGTATCCAGGGGAGACCTTAATTACAGGGATCGGCCAAGGATTTATGTTGGTGTCGCCGCTGCAGTTGGCGAATGCAACAGTGGCTTTGGCGAACCGAGGAGCCCGATTCGTTCCCCATGTCGTAGGACAAATAGAGGATCCAATAGCTAAAATTGCGACCGAAATTGGTATTCATGAAGGGCCAGAGGTAGAGGTCGAGAAGGAATCAAATTGGGATCCGGTGATTCAGGGGATGATCGAAGTTGTACATGGTGGCCGTGGAACGGCTCACAGATCTGGTGTTGGGGCCGAATTTCGGTTTGCTGGAAAAACTGGGACCGCACAGCTTCTCGGTATCGCTCAAGACGCGACTGGCAGTAGTGATGATCTGCCAAAACACCTCCGGGACCACGCTTTGTTTATTGCTTTTGCACCCGTTGAGAAACCCGCGATCGCGGTTGTCGTAGTCGTTGAGAACGGTGAGAGCGGCAGTAGAACGGCCGCGCCAATTGCGCGTTCAATTCTTGACTATTACCTGACGGGCGCAACTGTTGTTGCGGGTGATAATGGATAGTCAACCAAGTCTCTTTATGCGGCTGCATATTGATCCTCAATTATTAAGTGGCGCCCTGATATTGTGCGGTTTGGGATTAGTAGTCCTCTATAGCGCGGGTGATCAGTCCATGGATGTAATGGTGCGCCAAACGATAAGGATCTGTGTTGGTATTGTCACCATGATTCTTGTCGCACAAATTAGCCCGGCGAGACTAGCTCGGTGGGCGCCGTTACTTTACGCTCTTGGCATCGTATTGTTGTTCGCAGTTTTCTTGTTTGGTACCGGACGTAGTGCTAATCGATGGCTACATATCGGGATCGTGCAGTTCCAGCCTTCAGAAATGATGAAGATCGTTGTGCCAGTAACAATAGCGTGGTTTCTTTTTGATAAAGTTCTACCTCCCAACTTGCGAACCACCATTGTCGCGATGCTATTAGTTTTGGTTCCAGGGTTTTTGATAATTCGACAACCAGATTTGGGTACAGCATTGTTAGTAATGGCGGCCGGTCTGTTTACTTTGTTTTTTGCGGGAATAAGTTGGCGCTGGATCTTTTCGGCGGCTGGCATCGGATTACTAGTAGCACCGCTTGGATGGTTTCTACTTCACGACTACCAGCGGCAGCGAATTCTAACGCTGTTTGACCCACAGCGGGATCCTCTGGGAACCGGTTACCATATTATTCAGGCAACTATCGCAGTTGGTTCCGGTGGTATTTCGGGAAAAGGATGGTTGCATGGAACCCAATCTCATCTGGAGTTTTTGCCCGAACGCGCGACAGATTTTATCTTCGCTGTTTATTGTGAGGAATTCGGATTTATTGGTGTGATTATCCTGTTAGCAGCTTACGCAATGGTCCTTGCACGAAGTTTACGCATCGCTTTGAGCGCCCAGGATAGTTTTGGCCGCCTACTGGCTGCGAGTTTAACAATGACATTATTTATCTATGTCTTCGTCAATATGGGAATGGTAACTGGGCAGTTGCCGGTGGTTGGTATTCCGTTACCGCTCGTTAGCTACGGCGGAACATCCTTAGTGACTATCTTAGCTGGTTTGGGTATCCTGATGTCGATTCATACTCATAAACGATTTATCGTTTATGGTTGAACAATTTATGGGGTTTTATTGATATTTATGTTTAATAACGGTGTTGGGGTATCGATAGTTTTGGTTTTCTGCTCTTCGGTCGCGTACGGAGGAGAACTGGACGCGGATGCGGTTGATGCGTTTGTTACCGAGATAGCAGCAGAACACGATTTCGATAGACAGGAGGTAGCTAAAACTCTGAAGCAAGCAAAGCGTTCTGACCGAACCTTAAAGGCGATGAGGCGACCTGCAGAGAAAGCAAAACCCTGGTACGAATACAGAAAACACTTCCTTACCCAAAAGAGAATCAATGCAGGTGTTAAGTTCTGGGGTTTGAACGCTGAGACGTTAATCGAAGCCTCTAAAATCTATGGCGTTCCAGCCGAAATTATAGTCGCTATAATTGGCGTTGAAACAGCCTATGGTGAGATTGTTGGTAGCGACCGTGTCGTGGATGCGTTGGCTACATTAGCCTTTCACTACCCTAATAAAAACGCAAAAAGAATGGCTTATTTTCGTGCCCAATTGAAACATCTATTTCTACTGGGCCGCGAACAGAGCCTTGACGTCTCGAGCTTGTCGGGGTCATATGCCGGTGCGATGGGTATACCTCAGTTTATGCCTGAAAGTTATAGAAAATTTGCAGTCGATTTTAATCAAGATGGGGTGAGTAATATTTGGCAGGACCGAGTTGACTCGATTGGTAGCGTCGCCAACTATCTAAAATC
>Ga0310344_10004810_pt1 | contig 10040 bp, 10 predicted proteins | sample HC15DNA20200_MG_FD_203801 | JGI IMG/M metagenome (GOLD analysis project Ga0310344, IMG submission 203801) | Marine microbial communities from station ALOHA, North Pacific Subtropical Gyre - HC15-DNA-20-200_MG | ecosystem: Environmental > Aquatic > Marine > Oceanic | place: Pacific Ocean: North...
TCGCGATGGCAGGCCTTGCCGTGGCCAGCGTTGGCATCGTTAGTCTCAGTTTTGAAGACGGCCTGCCGCGCAAAGGTACGCTCAAACCGATCTTCTTTGCTTTTGGGACCGCGCTTTGGATCACGGCCTACACCCTGGCCGATGGGTTGGGCGTCCGGGAGGCGGGCACGGAACTCAGTTACATTCTTTGGCTATTCGTGCTGGAGGCGGCAACCTTCTGTCCGTTCGTAATCGCCATGCGAAGAACCACATGGAGACCGTACTACCTGGCTCACTGGCGTGGCCTCTGGTTCAGTGGCCTGGTCTCTGCGATGGCCTATGGACTGGTGATCTATGTCATGAGTACGCATCCCATGGCCTGGGTGTCAGCGCTGCGCGAGACCAGCGTGGTCATCGCCGTCCTCATTGGGGCACTTTTCCTGAAGGAACGCCACCTGCTCTATCGGGTGACGGCGGCCTTGATCGTAGTCGGCGGAATCGTCCTGATGAGTGCATCGATGTAAGGAAGGCTTGGGATCGAGATCCGGCGCCCTGGCCCGTGACGGCTTCGCCCCTGCGGTTGATTTTTCACGGAACTCAGGCGTAACCTCTCTGTCGCAGACGGAACGCTATCCCCGTTTTCAGACGGTTGCGTTCTAAGTTCACAAGTTTCGCGCAGTAAATCAGGAGTCATTCATGACCAGTTTTCCCGAGAAAGCAAATGCCGTCATTATCGGTATCGGCGGCATCGTCGGCTCGTCCGTCGCCCACCACCTGATTGCCAGGGGCTGGACAGACATTGTCGGGATCGACACATCCTCAGTGCCCACCGACATCGGCTCCACCTCTCATGCGTCGGATTTCTGTTACATGACGGCCCATGACAACATGACCTGCTACACCACACGCTATAGCGTGGAGTTCTATGACGCGATGGGTCATTACAGCCGCATCGGTGGCCTTGAGGTCGCCCGGCATGATGACGATGAACGAATGGCCGAACTCAAGCGCAAAGTCAGTTCAGGGCGGGCCTTTGGCACCAACGTCCAAATGATCAGCGCTGAAGAAACCAAAGAGAAAATGCCACTTATCGAACAGGACATGATTCAGGGCGCCATGTGGGATCCGGATGCAGGCTTGGTCATTCCTCGGTCACAGACGGTTGCCGGCAAACTGGTCGATCAGGCTGAGGCGAGCGGCGAACTGCAGGTCTTTCAGAACACCAAGGCCACTGGGCTCAACATCTCTGAAGGCCGCATCCAGGCGGTAGAAACCAGTCGCGGTACCATTGCTGCCGACGCCGTTGTCGTTTGTGCAGGTCTCTGGGGTCGGCTGATTGCACAGATGGCGGGAGAAGATCTTCCGATCATGCCTGTTGACCATCCGCTTTCTTTTTTTGGTCCGTACGAAGAATTCGCCGGCACCGGCAAGGAGATCGGATACCCGCTCTTGCGTGACCAGGGCAATTCCGCTTACCTGCGCGATACCGGCGACCCAACCACGGCTGAAGGTGGGCAGATCGAATGGGGCTATTACGAAGAAAAAGATCCGAGACTGGTTCACCCCAAAGATCTCCTCGAAAAAGGCGAATCCCATTGGTCGCCCTCGCAACGCGATTTGGAGCTCGAGCAGATCATCGAACCTTTGGAGCGGGCGATGGAACTGACACCCATCCTTGGTGAACTTGGCTGGAACGAAAGGCATTCCTTTAACGGCCTGCTGCAGGTTACCGCCGATGGGGGCCCCTCCATCGGCGAATCACCGAAAACCCGGGGGCTCTGGTACGCCGAAGCGGTATGGGTCAAGGATGCACCAGGAGTCGCCAAAGTACTCGTAGATATGATGACCGACGGGTTTGCTGAGATGGACATCAACAGCATCGACATAGCGCGCTATTACCCGATGCAGAAGACGCCCGAATACATTCGGGGGCGCTGTTACGAAAGTGCTTTCAAGATCTATAACCCTGCAGTTCACAACCGCGAACCCTATACACAGGGCCGTGGCCTGCGCCGCAGCCCCTTCTGGCAGCGCGAACAGGAACTGGGTGGTTACTTTATGGAACTCGCGGGCTGGGAGCGGGCGCATGGCTATGCAGCCAACGAACACCTGCTTGAAAAATACGCTGACCAGGTTCCGGTGCGGGAGAACGAATGGGACAACCGGCATTTCTGGCGGGTCTCAAACGCAGAGCATCTAGCGATGTCAGAGGGTGCCGGCATGATCAACCTCTCACATTTCGCCGTATATGACGTCAGCGGCAATGACGCCGAAACACTCATGGAATACGCCTGCGTAGCCAAGGTCGGAGGCAACACCACGGTCGGAAAAGGAATCTATACCCACTTCCTGGATCAGGAGGGCGGGGTTCGCGCCGACTTGACCATCCTGCGTCTTGCAGAAGATCGTTTCCGGATCGTGGACGGTGCTGATGCCGGTAACCGTGACTGCGTGTGGCTGCAGCGGATGGCAGAAGACCATAACTGGAGCGTCTTTATTGAGGACCGCAGCGATCATATGGCCTGTCTTGGGCTGTGGGGGCCGAATGCACTCAAGATCATTGAAGCTGTCGCAGATGTGCCCGAGGAAATGGATCCGTCGAACTTCCCGTTTGCGACAACAAAAGAAATAACGGTACGGGGGATCCCGGTACTCGCTTTTCGCATCTCCTATGTCGGTGAATCCGGTTGGGAACTGCATGTCCCCTTCAGTTATGGGATGTCATTGTGGGACCTCATTTTTGAGCAAGGCGCGACACCGGTCGGTGTGGAAACCTACGCAAATTCAAGACGCTTGGAAAAGAGTTTCCGCCTTCAGAATGCAGACCTTCTTACCGAATACAACCTGATTGAGGCGGGGCTTGCCCGCCCGACCGTCAAGGAAGCCGATTTTCATGGCAAGTCTGCTTATGTGGCGCAGCGGGAACTGACGTCCCAACCCGCTTACTTGTGTACCCTCACCATGACGGATAATCGGGATAAAGACGGGGTAGAGCGCTACCCGGTGGGTATTTGCCCTATCGTGGATCCGGACTCCGGTGAGGTGCTGGTCGATGCACTGGGGCGACGGTCTTACACGACCAGTATTGCTTTTGGCCCATCGGTAGGCAAAAACATTGCGCTCGCTTATCTTCCCAAAGACTATGCAGAGGAAGGGTGCGAACTCCTGCTTGAGTACTTCGACGAGCCCTTGCCCGTCAAAGTTGAAGCAGTAGGCTGCAAAGGGCTTTACGATCCTGAGAACCTGCTGCCGAGGCAATAGATCCAGCAAATTCGCAAGAAAGCTAAGTCACGTCGTCATTTACCTGGAGAACCCTCAGATGGATGATTCACTTCAAGAGGCGCTCGGCTCGGTGCCGCCTTTTAGTCGGTATGACTTAAAGGATCTCACCACAGAGCGGCTCGGAGGCCTGACTAACCGTAACTTCCTAGTGCAGTCTCCCGAGGGACGATTCGTACTTCGCCTGGCGGGGGAAGGAACAGAGGATTACATTGACCGAGCGCGTGAGCAGAAAAACGCGCAAATAGCCTCCGATGCCGGGGTCAACGCGCAGATTCTTTATTTCGACTCAAGCACAGGAACGATGGTTACCCGCTTTATCGAAAATGCGGTCACCCTCGATATCGACCGGTTCAAGGATGCAGCGGTACTGGAACGAACGGGGCGGGCATTTCGACGCCTTCATGACAGTCCGAAATATTTCGAAGGAGACTTTAATCTCTTCGAGCAAATTGATCAGTACCTTGAGGTGGTAAGCCAACTCAAAGCGGAATTGCCGGAAGGTTATTCCTCAGTGCAGGAAAGTGGCGAAGCCGTGCGCAATGCGCTTTCACAGCATACCCTGCCCTCAGCACCCTGCCACTGCGATCCGATGGTTGAAAACTGTATTGACGATGGAAACCAGGTTTTCGTCATCGACTTTGAGTATGCGGGCAATAACGATCCCATGTGGGATCTGGGCGACCTCTCGGTCGAGGGAGATTTCTCCCCTGGGCAGGAGCGCATTCTGCTGGCTGCCTACTTTGGCCATGACCCGGATCCCTTTGATGTGGGCCGGATGATTATGTATAAGGCAATGTGCGATCTCCTCTGGACGCTGTGGGGAGTCGTTCAGCATGCCAACCAGAATCCCGTCGATGATTTTTGGGCTTATGCTGTGGGGCGACTGCAGCGATGCCGAATCCTGATGGCGACCGACGCTTTTTCTGCGCACCTTACGGCTGTTGAAAATGGCCCTGGCTCCTAACGACACCAGCACAGCCAAAGCCTTTCTGGATTCCGGCCAATACTCGCCCGAATCCATCCTCAAGTACGAACTCGTTTACGGCAGAACTTTTGTAAGCCCAGGCGGCAAGCGCTCTGCCATCGAACTCATCGAGAAACTTGACCTGAAACCAGGAAGCCGCGTTCTTGATGTGGGATGTGGTACCGGCGGAAGTGCATTTCTGATGAAGCAGAAATTCAGTCTTGAGGTCGATGCCATTGACTTGTCGGAGAACATGTTGGAACTGGCCGGAATGCGACTAACCGAAGCAGGACTTGCCGGCCAGGTTTCACTGTCCAACAAAAACTGTATGGAGATTGAAGCGAAAGACACTTACGACGGCATCTATAGTCGAGATGTCTTCCTGCACATCAAAGAGAAAGAGCACCTCTTTGCAAGACTTTTTCGCGCCCTTAAACCTTCCGGAAAACTACTGTTCACAGACTACTGCTGCGCAGAGGGGCCTTTTTCTGAAGATTTCACGCAGTACGTCAACCAAAGAAGCTATCACCTGTGCAGCGTGTCTGAATACCAAACATTAATTGAGGAAGCCGGATTTGAAGGGGTGGAGGCCGTAGATGTCACGAAGCAGTTTATCAATTTCAGCGAGGCCGAACTCAAAACGATCCATGCTCTGGATATCGACCCGAATGTCCGCGAGGATCTAACGAAGGATTGGCAACGAAAAATCGACCGCGCCCGAAGCGGTACTCAGCGATGGGGTAGGTTCGTCGGCGTAAAACCCGCTGAAACCACCGACTAGAGGCTGCTGATCTCCATCCCGCTTAGGCGAAGTGCGGACGCGACAACCGGAAACTCATCCGAATGCACTTCGACTTTGATTCCCACAAAGACTGCACCAAAATCATCGAAACGCGCGTACTCAAATCGCCGCGACACCCTCAGGGACTTAAAAACCTGTTGCAGTAACGAACAGATCTGCACACTCTCAGGGCCGCAAAAGTAAAGTCCGGCATCCTGCTCACGATAAATAAGATGCCCCCCGGAAAGGTCGATGGCCTGGCGAACATTGATCTTTTGTCTGTACTTTCGCAGCATGTGCCTGGCGGGACTTCTCGCTAAGTTGGATATCGACGGCTTGAGTTTTCATCAGCCTAACAAGCAGTCGGGGCAAAGTCTATATTTGGCTACTGTGATAAATTGTGTCGCCTTACAATGATCTGCTCATGACACCAAATTCACGGGCTTTGCACAGGCAATCACAAACCACATTCTGATCGGATCGCTCATGCAGACTTCAGACGTAAAAGGGAATCACACGACCGTTGACTGGCGGCCATCGCCGAAAGTCGTCGCCCAACTTGGGTCATCCCCCGAGACGCGAGCGACTGCGGATCAGGTTGATCTCTATCAACGTGAGGGCGTTATCCTGATTCGTGGGCTGTTTTCCGACTGGGTGGACCGACTCAGAGCAGGACTGCAGCGCAACATGGATCATTCCGATGACTATGCGTTTCCCTGTGACAGCGTCGCACCTGGCGGTGGAGGAAGGTTTTTCGACAGTTACTGCAACTGGCACAGAATCCCTGAATACATCGCTTTTGTCTCTGAATCACCAGCGGCCTGTCTAGCAGCACAGTTTATGCGGTCTTCCCGGGCCCAGCTTTTTCACGAACATGTATTCTGCAAGGAACCCGGAACCCAAACGGCAACACCATGGCACCATGATCTGCCCTACTACTGTGTCGATGGGCGTCAGAACGTGAGCGTGTATGTCTCTCTTGACGCAACACCTGCGGAGACTGCCGTTCGCTTCTTGGCCGGATCCCATAAAAGCAGCCAGCTGTACTTCCCCCGCCATTTTGTTGACGGCTCCGATTATGTCCAGGATGACAAAACCATGGCTTCAGTCACACAGCTTGAAGAATCCTTCTGCGAAGAGGATATCCGCAGCTTTGCCCTGGACCCAGGAGACGCCCTGCTTTTTGATTTCAGAACTTTGCACGGCACAACCGATGCGCCAATCAAGGCACGCCGACGGGCGTTTTCGACACGGTGGCTCGGTGACGACATGGTTTACTGCGAACGCGCCGGTGAGACTTCTCCTCCCTTAGAGGATCTTGGCGTCACGCCTGGAGCGCCCATGCCGGAGTCGATGTTTCCGACACTGTGGCAAGGGACTGCTGCAAGCTGAGCAACCAACTCAGTTTGGACGATGCTGATGCGGATCACCCAGATTACAGGAACAATAGGGGCGGAACTCTCCGGCCTTGATCTCAAACAGCCGATCTCTGAGGACCTTAGACAGGCGCTTCGGACGGCCCTTGATACGCACCTGGTGTTGGTCATTGAGGATCAGTTTCTTGATGCAGCTCAGCATCGTCTATTATCTGAAGTCTTCGGAAGACCTATGGTCAATCCCTATGCTCCGGGTAAGGCTCCCCATCCGGAGATGACCCACGTGATCAAAGAAGCGGATGACGCGGCCGGCGTATTTGGTGGCGGATGGCATACCGATCTCAGTTTTTTTGATCAGCCGCCCAATGGTTCAGTGTTGTGTGCACTGGAGGTGCCTCCCTTCGGCGGAGATACGCTGTTTTCGAACCAACAGGCTGCCTGGGATGGACTCGCGGCGCCGCTTCGAGAGATTCTCAATAACCGGAAGCTGGTCCATGTTGGCAAGCCCTACGGCATCAAATGGGCGCCGCCCATTGAGGAACAATCCATGAAGGGCAGTTCCCTTCGAAACGATCCCGATGCCGACCGGGAACGATTTCACCCAGCCGTTCTGACGCATCCCGTCACCAAACGCCGCGCGCTCTATCTCAACCCGACCTATACGCTGCGACTGGACGGAATGAGCGAGGAAGAAAGCCGTCCGATCCTTGATGCACTGTTTCAGCACACAACCCAGCCTGAATACTGTTGCCGACTGCGCTGGTCCGAGGGGATGGTGGCAATCTGGGACAACTTTTCCACCCAGCACTATGCAGTAAATGACTATTACGGATACCGTCGTGAGATGCGTCGTACCGCATTTTCGGGCTACTCGATATCAGACTATTCGCCCCACTGAGACATCCCGTGCAGATCGAGCCCTTACACCAAGACTTTGGAGCATGTATCCGAGGCATCACGTTGAGCGGCATGACGGATTCCGAGACACTGATCTCGGTGCGCCAGGCCATCGACGAGTATTCGCTGCTGTGTTTTCCGGATCAGGATATGAGCGATGAGAAACAGCTTGCCTTCACAAGGCTGCTTGGCACACCTGAAGCGGAACATGTGCTTTACGGAAGCACCGGCGAGGTCAGCTACTTCGGCACCGTAGGCAACGTGAAGGATGACGGCAGCCTGCAGGATCAAACGAACGCACGCTATCAAAGCGGCAATCAGTTATGGCACTCGGACTCTTCCTTTCGTGAGATTCCGTCGTTTGTTTCGATTCTGCATGCCTATGAAGCGCCTCCGGTGGGCGGGGAGACCGAATTTGTCAGCATGCGATCGGGGTATCAACGCCTATCTGATGATGAACAACAGCGTCTTGCGTCAATGCACGTCATCCACGACTATGTTTTCTCCCGCAGCACGGTTGCTCCCGTCAATCCCAATCATGCGGCGTCACTGCCGCCGGTCATGCACCCCATGGTACGCACCAATCCGGGGAATAACCTTAAAAATTACTACATCGGATCTCATGCACGTTCCATTGTTGGGATGTCTGGCGTTGAAAGCCGCGAACTGCTTGACCAACTGCTGCAACACACGACTGAGCCGGCGCACATCATCCGCCACGCTTGGACAGAAGGACAAACCGTGATCTGGGATAACCGCTGCCTGCTGCATCGTGGTGCCGGCTATGACGCCGACCGCTGGCGTCGACGGATGCGCCAAACGCGGGTGGTCGGTGAGGAAAAAGGTATCATTCACGGGCCCCCTACCTGACTATTCACACCTCCTCCCAGACTGATAGTGCTCAGGAAGAACTGCCGGATAATCCAGGCGATCGAAATTCTGAAAGTGATCGGCCGACTAGAGCGGAAATTACCAGCACCCCTCCCGCTAGGGTCCAGCCAGATGGGATTTCATTAATAAAAAGCCACACCCACACTGGACCTAACGCAAACTCCAGTAGCATGAATAGCGTAACTTCAGCAGCAACAACGTGTCTTGAGGCAAAGATGAATACCGCACTAGTAAAGCCGGACATCACTCCACCCCAAAGCAAACACAACAGTAGATCCTGGCGAGAGATCTCGAGCTCGCCCTGGCGCATCAGCGCTACCACCGCCATGATGATGAGGGTGGAGATCAGAATTGCTGGCAACATATCGATCTGACGATAGCGGCGCACCAAAACTGCATAAATTGCAAAACACAGTGTAGCCAGAACAGCCATCACATTTCCGTAGGCCGACCCAACGGTGAATCCCTCGCCGATCATGATAACGATCCCGCCAAATGCAATAGCCATCGTTACCAGTGTTGCTGAATTGGGGCGCTCACTAAGAAACATCCAAGCAAGCGCCGCTGTCACAAATGGGATTGCCCCCAATACAAACAATGTATTGGCTACGGTCGTGTGCGTGAGTGACTGTATAAACGTGATGACAGTGATTGCTAACATCATTCCCGCAAGCAGGCCCGGCCAGCCAACTCCAATAACCCTGACAACTGCCGCCCCCCGATGACGTATGGCCAGTAAAATCATTACCGCACACATCAAGAATAGGGCGCGGTAAAAGTTCATTACCATCGGCCCCACTTCCAGCAGGCGCACAATCAGACCGGAAAAACTGGCTACAACGTAGCCCGAGCACACTAAAAGAATCGCCAGTTTTCGTATATCGGAATTCATGGACTGTTTCGCCCTGGTTTATCCAGTACGCAGCTTCCCTCCACCTTTAAGCTGCGCAATGCAGTGCAGATCGTCGCCCAAACACCATTGCTCCGCGACCAGAGAATCCTGAATGCGATAGATCGAGATCTCTTCAAATTGCACTTTTTGTCCTGTCGCTGCAATCCCCAGATACTCTTTATGCTGGGTTCCCGTTGAGCAGTAGCGGGTCACCACCTTGTCTGGTGTGACGACCATATCCAACACGTCCTCGTGCCAGTCGGGAAAGGTACTTCGAGTATGAAGAATGGCGTCTTTGATCTGGGCGTGTCCCCTTGAGGCAGGACCCCAACCTTTTGCCCAGTGCACTGTACAGTTTTCTCCGTAAATCTCCGGGATCTGCTCAACGCTGCCGCTGTTCCAGAGATCGTGAAGCGCCAGTATCAATTGCCGGCTGGTTTGTACGCTCATAATCTCCCGCTTTTGGTCCGGATCTGCTTTCGTATCACGGTCGGCTCATGCACAATGCTGATTCATGGCAGAGAGTTTTAGCATGACCAGTCCTTTGCTGTCTCTAGATCGGAACGAATGGGAAGCCCTATGTGACGGCTGTGGCCGTTGCTGTCTTGTTAAGTTGGAGGATGAGGACACCGGCAAGGTGCATTACACCAATGTGGCCTGCCGCTTCCTCGATACCGAGACCTGTCGCTGCACCGACTATACCAATCGATGCACCATCCAGCCCGACTGCGTGAAGTTATCCCCAGATAACCTGTCGCTTCTGGACATCATGCCCTCTACGTGCGCCTATCGCCTGATGCATGAGGACCGTAGGTCTTTGATGGATCCCGATTCCCTGAAGGTGAGTGGCCATATTGTTTCAGAAACACAGATCCCTGAAGACGCCTTGCAGGAATACGTTATTGACTGGATAACGACTACCGACTAGCTCTGGCGGGCGCGTCACCAGCCGCTTCACACTGTCGTTACGAATTCAGT
>Ga0310344_10004811_pt1 | contig 10037 bp, 7 predicted proteins | sample HC15DNA20200_MG_FD_203801 | JGI IMG/M metagenome (GOLD analysis project Ga0310344, IMG submission 203801) | Marine microbial communities from station ALOHA, North Pacific Subtropical Gyre - HC15-DNA-20-200_MG | ecosystem: Environmental > Aquatic > Marine > Oceanic | place: Pacific Ocean: North...
TTTTCGGAATGCTGGATCAGCATATCTAAAGCCTGATGGATCAAGTCAGCACCAAATTTCTCGTACGCTTCTTTGACACATCGTTCACCGGTTCTGATACTTGATACCATTGCATTGAAGTCACCAATCACTGCGTCTGGCAGGCGTGAGTTAAATTTGATAATGCTCATCAACTCTTCGTCCACGGCTCCTTTTTTGACCAGCTTGATGGGCGGCATGATCAATCCTTCTTGGTGCATATCAGTTGAATCAGTGAGGTAGCCTACATCTTTCGCGCCAAGATCCATCCAATGACATCGAACACAGAGGTACATTTCCGGACCTTCGATTCCAGGTATAAACACCGGCGCCATTAACAAGGCATCTGCTGCATGAGCCGAATTCCAGTATGGGTAGTTCATCATTACAATGTCACCCTGATCAAACTTCCACTCTTTTCCATCCATGTATTCCAGCACTTTTCCAATCGCATAATCATTGGCGCCAATAAAAGACGTGATGCCGGCAGCTTCTGAAATCATTCGCTTTGACCGATCTGCAATTGAGATACCAAAATCGAGTACCTCATATATGACCGCATTAACCGCTGTTCGCACGAGCGTTCGCCGCATTTGTTCTGCTCCTGAGAGGAACAGATTACGGATAATTTCAATGTCAGCTGGTGAGCACTGCTTTTTGTTCATTTGGCCCTCCTTACCGTCAGAAGTCCTAGTTCATCTGGCATTGCCACTTGACCCCCATGAATTACAGTGATTGCAGTATTTTCTTTGATCACCATTGGTCCTTCTACAGCTTGTTTTGGTGCTAGAGACTCGCGATTTACGACTGGGGCTTCAACGAAATTTCCAGAAGAGTAGTCGAATAAGCGCGTAGTCATTATTTCTTCTGTGGACGACTTATGTTTTATGATTTTTGAAAGTTCAGGTTTTCTAACCTCTCCGATTATTCTCGAACGAACTGAGACAACTTCCATTTTTTCATCAAATTTATGTCCGTAGCGCTCGCGGTGAATATTATTGAATGAGGTTTCTATTGCATCAATTGAGCTATCTTCTGTAATTTCCACATCAAGAGTATGCTCCTGCCCTTGGTAGCGTAGACTAAGGTATTTTCTCATAGTGACAGGAATGCGACCCTCGACCTGTGCTAGCATGATACTTTCGGCATCAGCTGCAATCTCGGTTATTTGACTCTGAATATCTGACAATGTGTCTTTATTCAAGGGCGAGAGAATTGTTTTTGAGTTTTGGTATTCTAAATCACTGGTTAGCATACCCCATGCCGAGAAGAGGGCTGGCACGGGCGGAATGACAACCTCGGGTATATCCAATTCCAACGCTATCATGGGCGCGAACATTGGGCCACCTCCTCCAAAGCCTACAAGACTAAATTCTCTAGGATCCAGACCACGTTCAACTGTTATTTCTCTAACTGCCGCAACATTTTTTGATACCATGATTCGAAAGATGCTTGATGCTGCCTCCTCAACGGACATTTTTAATGGATTACAGAGCGTTTCTTGCAATGCTTTTTCTGCCAACGTTTGATTGATGTGCATTTCACCATTTAGAAACCATTCGGGTCGTAAGTATCCGAGTATTAAAGCCGCATCGGTGACTGTTGGATTTGTGCCACCGCGCTCGTAGCATGCCGGACCAGGATCAGCTCCTGCACTTTGAGGCCCAACTTTCAGCAAATCTTGATCAAGCCAGGCTATTGAGCCTCCACCAGCGCCGATGGTACGGATGTCAAAAATTGGAATTAATACAGGCATATGATCGATGTCTGCTTCATATACTTCAGACGGCCTTCCTTTTGTAAAAACACAAGTGTCAAGACTGGTTCCACCAATATCTAAAGAGATTAAGTTTTTTCGACCAGTTTCATTTGCAATGTACTGCGTTCCTACAACACCGCCGGCTGGGCCTGACAAGACTGTCAATAATGGCGCGTCTTTCGCTTGCTTAACGGTCATAGCGCCACCACCAGATCTCATTACATGAAAGGCACCTTTAAACTCATTATTTTCTAGCCCTTCCTGAAGATCAAGTAGATATTGTCCCAACACGGGTTTAATGTATCCATCCAGAACTGCCGTGCTTGTTCTCTCATATTCTCTATATTCTCGGGCAATTTCTGATCCGACAGATACCGGTATTTGAGGGTGGAGTTTATAAATAAAGTCGCGTGCTTCGATTTCATGTGCTGAATTCGCATAAGAGTGCAGAAATGAAATAGCAATAGCGTCGACGTTAATTTCTTCGACTAGGTATGCTACTTTCTCTTTTAGTTGATTCAGGTTAAGCGGTATTATCACTTCTCCTTTATTATTTATTCTTCCTTCGACCCCTACGGTTTGAAACCGGGGTACTATTTTCTTTGGTTGTTCGTAATCGAATTCATACATTTGCGCAAACGGTAGATTGCCTCGAGCAAGTTCGAAAATATCTCTGAATCCTTCATTAGCGATGATACCGACGACTGCGCCTTTCCGTTCCAGAATGGCATTTAATCCTAGAGTTGTTCCATGAATAAATTCACCAACTGAATCAGAGGAATCTACAAGTTTTTCGACTCCATCAAGCACGCCAAGGTGCGGCGCTTTTGGTGTAGTTGATACTTTCTTGATTTCGAGAGCGCCATCATCAAAATTAAACACCAGTGCGTCGACGAATGTGCCTCCAATATCTACCGCCATACGTAAATTTTTTGCCATTGCTATTCCCAGCCCCGATAGTCATCTGTTGTGTACAAAAGGTCGTACTTCCAATTGTTCTATTCTATACAAAGAAAGAAGTTTCTGTTCTTCCTGTTACTTAAATATTAATTTGATTTGGCTAAAAGTGATGCCGAAATCAGGTCCTGAGTGTACTGCTCTTTGGGAGAATTAAAAATATCATCAACTCCGCCTTGTTCTACTATTTTCCCAGCATTCATTACATAGGCTCGATCACAGAGAAAATTGACCACGGCTAAGTCATGGGAAATAAACAACATTGAAATGTTTTTCTCAATTTTTAGCATCTTCAAAAGATTCAGAATCTGAGCTTGGATTGACATATCAAGGGCAGATACGGGTTCATCACAAATCAGGAATCTTGGCTCGACCGCAAGAGCGCGAGCGATTGCGATGCGTTGTCGTTGGCCGCCCGAGAATTCTTTTGGATGTTTTCTCATATCATCCTTACCCAGTCCAACGGTAGTTAGCACATTCACAATTTCGTTTTCGATCTCGGATTTGTTAGACAAACCACGATGCAGTCGAATGCCTTCCGATAGAATCCCCTTTACACTCATTCTCGGATTAAGTGACGAATAGGGATCTTGGAACACAAACTGTAAAGCTTTTCGCAAAGGACGCATCTGGTTTGCAGTAAAGCCAGTGATGTCATCGCCGTCAAAAAATATCTGGCCAGAGTCAACTTGCAACAAACGTGCTATGGACAATGCAAGGGTCGATTTTCCGGAGCCGGATTCTCCTACGAGACCGACTGTTTCTCCGGATTCGATAGAAATAGTAACGTCATCGAGGGCTGTGGTTTTTTGACTTGAGAAGAATCCCTGCGAGAATCGCTTGGTTAAGCCTCGAGTTTCTACGAGTGCTGCCATTATTGGGATTCCCGAAGAAACTTTTCCAGTTGTATGCAGGCAGATCGTCCCCATTTGACAGGCACTAGTTGGGGATTGTCTCCCTGAGTACAGACCGGTTCGGTGAAAGAGCATCGTGGGTGATATCTGCAGCCGGATGGTAGTTTTCCTGGAATTGGTGGTTGTCCACCGATGGTCTTTAGGTATTCGTTTTCGCTGTTCCCAAGATTAGGCAGGCAGTCTAGCAGTCCCTGGGTGTAGGGGTGAAGTGGCTGGTCGAACAACTTCAATCGGTTGGATTCTTCTACGATTTTTCCAGCATACATTATGATAATACGATCAGTATAGTTAGAGATGACTCCCAAGTCGTGGGTAATAATAACAAGACTCATACCTCGGTTCTCACACTGTTGTTTCATAAGATCGAGTACTTGTTTTTGTATCCGAACATCGAGTGCAGTCGTGGGTTCATCGGCGATTAAGACATCCGGGTCCTGCGCCAGCGCCATGGCAATTACAACACGCTGTCTCATGCCTCCAGAAAACTGGTGCGGATAGGCATTGACTCGCTGAGAAGCTGATGGAACGCCGACCTCCTCCAAAAGATGGATAGCATGCTTCATTGCTCGCTTTTTTGACCAACCGCTTGCGCGCAGTCCTTCCGAAATCTGATGTCCTACCGTTTTTACCGGATCGAGAGCCGCAAAAGGATCCTGGAGCACAAGCCCAATACGTTTGCCACGAATTTCATTCAATAACTTGTTATCGGCGCCAATAAGTTCCCGACCTTCAAATTTTGCAGAACCTTTGACAGTTGCCCGTTGGAGTAGCCCCAAAATGGACAAGATGGAAGCAGTTTTTCCGGAACCGGATTCACCGGCGATGCCGAGTGTTTCGCCCTTGGCCAGGCCAAAAGAAATTTCGTCGACTGCTCGTGCTCTGGATTCGCCAAAACGCACCGCCAAAGATTCAACTTCAAGGATATTCGAGTTCTGCATCTTCAGAATTCCCGCCTTCGGAGTGCAGGGTCAAGTTCACGTCGCAAGATGTCGCCGACAAGATTGAAGCTCACGGCGGTCAAGAGGATCGCCAAGCCTGGGAAGAAAACGACCCACCAAGCTCTTGACATCGCAGAACGACCATCAGCAATCATTGCACCCCATTCAGCCAAAGGAATCTGCGCCCCAACACCGATAAAAGAAAGTCCCGAGATAACGAGAATGACCGCTGCAACATCCAAGGTTAGTTGTACGAACAAAACATCGAGTGAATTTGGAATTAAATGGAATATGATTGTTCGAATTTTTCCAATTCCCATTGCTTTTGCCGCTACGATAAAGTCCTTATCTTTGGTTTCGACAATCAATGCTCGCGTCAGGCGCGCATAGCCCGGCCACCAGGTGATTATCAGAGCCAGAATGGCAGCGTTGATCCCTGCCCCAAACGCGGCCGCAAAACCCATGGCTAATACTAGAGGCGGAAATGCCAACCAGATATCAGTAAAACGCATCAGCACATCGTCCACTAAGCCACCAGAGAGCGCCGATACGACGCCGATTATGATTCCAATCAATGCAACGATCACGATCACAACGAGCGCAGAGGCAAGGGTTAAACGCGCGCCATAAAGTACTCGACTGAAAACATCTCGGCCTGTTGCATCGGTACCAAAAAAATATTCTGTTGATGGTGGTAAAAATCGGTTAAAAAAATCGACCTCATAGGGATCATGGGGCGCTATGAGCGGCCCGATAATAGCAAGCAATACCATTAAGGCGGCAAATCCGACTGCCGCAATTTCAAGCGGACTACCCATATATCTGAGAAATTTCATGTGTTATTGGCCTTGAACACTTTCTCGATGTCTTGGATTGAGAAACAGATGCACGATATCGACGATTAAGTTTGTGATTAAAAAGATGACGCCCATGACGAGGACTACGCCAACAACGCCGTGAATATCAGATTGTGTTATAGCCTTCACTGCGTATTTTCCAATGCCGGGCCGAGAAAAGATTTCTTCAACTAAGATAGTGGTACTTAGCATCCAACCGATCTGCATACCAAATATTGTAATCGTCGGAATTAATGCGTTTCGTAACGCGTGCCTGACGACGACCTGATATTCGGATATGCCCTTTGATCGTGCCAAGGTCACATAATCTTCTTGCAGTGTCCTAAGTACCGTTGATCGGGTGGTTCGAGTAACAACCGCAATAAACAATGTGGCGAGGGTGATTGCCGGTAAAAACAGGTGATTCAGTACATCCCAGAATATCTGCCATTCACCTTGTAGAGCCGTATCTATAAGCAGAAATCCTGTTGAACCAGAAAAATCTCGATATTCAAAACTGATTCTTCCAGCAATAGGGAACCAGCCTGCTTCTCCAGCTACATAATGCTGCAATATTAGTCCCAGCCAGAAAATTGGTATCCCAGCCCCAGCCATGACCATGAGCCTAATCGCGCCGTCGATTTTGGAGTCGAACCTAGTGGCTGCTAGCACGCCAAGTGGAATAGAGATCAGGACATTCAACAGCATCGCCAAAAAAACAAGTTCAGCGGATGCTGGAAGCCGGTCTTTGATGTCCTCCCAAATAGGTTGATGAGTGAACCAAGATTTGCCAAGATCGCCTCTTGAGAGTTTCGAGAGATAAATACCGTATTGCTTGTGGATAGGGAGATCTAATCCCATTTCCACTCTTAATTCAGCGATTCTCTCGTTTCCCGCATTGGGCCCTGCGGCGACGACTGCAGCGTCGCCAGGGACTAGTTGTCCCAAGGTGAAAGTCATAAAAGACAAAACAACCAACGCGATAGCCGTGAGGCTAACGCGCTGGCCGATATAAACAGCTACATTTTTTGCAGTTTCCTTATTCACCCTTTTGGGGTGGTCTATCTGCTTAGTTTTTTACTTTAAGCCAATGTCCATGAAGTTAAAGGTTTGATGGTGAGCAACGTTGTATTTATAACCCACCACCTTGTCAGACAAGGTGACTACTGAAGCCGGCTGTGCGACAAGGACGTGGATATAATCGTTACCAACAATCTCTTGAACCTCTCCATACAACTTCATTCGCTCGTTTTGATCGGCACTTGATGCCGCTCTATCCAGGCGGTCATCGACTTCTGGATTACTATACTGTGAAAAATTTGTGCCGCCATTTATACCCATTTTGCTGCTATGGAGAAGACCATAGAGAATGCCGTGCGGATCTGGAAACGGCGGAAATGCCGAGGATCCTCCCGCATCAGGTGCTGTATCAAGGCTTTGAGCTGCGGCATACAACGCCGGCCAGGTGCTTCCCGTAGCGTTTAGTGTCACACCGATCTTCGCAAGATTTGCTTGCCACATCTCCGATGCTCGTTGTTGTATTTCCTCTTCGGGCAAAAAGGTCAGGTTGACCTCAGTACCGGCCCAACCATTATCGTCGATGATCTTTTTGGCACCTTCGAGGTCAAACTCTGGATAAATGCCACCGACATGACCCGGCCAGTTAGATGGCATGGGTCCTTCAGGATACGCACAGAAGCCCTGCAGAACAGCGTCGCAAAGAGCCTTGATATCAACCGCCATGATTATGGCTTTTCGGAAGAGTTTATCTGAGAGCGGGCCTCCGGCTTGGACATTGATCATGAAGTAGAGTGGTGTTGCGGCAGCACCGATATCGGTGATGTATCCGTCCTTTCCTTGCAAAGCGATTTTATCGTCTATCGTAAGGTCTGGAGCGATGTGGACTTCGCCTGCCTTCAAAAGGGCTGCCTGTGTCGATGCTTCAGGCACGACCCGAAAGACCACTTCGGCCACATGATTGCCATCCCAACCACCCCAATAATCTGGATAGGCCGTCATTGACACTGAGTCATCTGGTTTGTAGGACTTTAATGCATAGGGACCTGATCCAGCCTCATTCACTGAAAGCCAGGTTCGCGCAAAGTTATCGCCCATATGCGGTTCTACGAGATCCTTGTTGACGATGTAGACGCGTCCGAGAGCTGAAACAAAAGGTCCAAACGGCGCCGAAAGATTCAGTTGAACTGTGTGGTCATCAACAATATTACAGCTGTCATAAGGGCCTGCATCAGTGAGTGCGTTGGCGCCCGCGGCTTGATTTCGATCGAATGTAAAACAGACGTCATCTGCTGTTAGTGCTGAGCCATCATGAAATGTTACACCGTTTCGTAAATTAAAGGTATGCGTTAGCCCATCAGCTGAAGCCGACCAGTCAGTCGCGAGGCGAGGCGACACTGTTGTCTCACCAGCGGTGAATTGAACTAAGGTGTCATACATACCCAGCATCAATTGATCGACTGTCGAATTTTGAGCGTTTGCGGGATCCAGATTTTCTGGCGTTAAGTTTTCAGCGATCACGAGAGTCCCGCTCGGGCCCGCAAGTACCCCGGTCGGGAGCAACAAGGCCATTATGGGCACTAAAAACTTCCGAATAGATGGTTTCATAAAAAACCTCCCTAGGTTTGATAGTAAGTCATTGTTCCCAGCCTGAGCCGGGTGGCAACGGTATCGACTGTATACATCATTAGACCCATATCAGGCGACTGTTGCCGTTAAATGTGGTATACACTTTACGCCTATGGTCTGTCAATGTTGGGCGACACCAAATTTCGCCAAATGGCTAATTCGACAAGATAAAGCAATACTAGGAGGGGGTTATGAGTAATTTTTTTGGGTGCTATACGGTAATGGTTACCCCATTCAGTGAAGATGGATCCAAAGTTGACTATTCGGCTTTGCGCAAATGCGTAGATTGGCAAATCGATAATGGGGTTCCAGGCCTGATCCCGCTTGGAAGTACGGGAGAATTTCTTTCGGTTACGGAAGATGAACGGCGTGAGATCGTTAAAACCGTGGTGGAACAGGCGGATGGACGTGCCGCTGTTTTGGCAGGAACTGCGGACGAGTGGACTGAAAAGTCGGTCCGTTTTAGTCTTGAAGCCCAAGATCTTGGTGCAGATGGAGTTATGGTCATTCCTCCTTATTACTCAAGTCCTACGGACGATGAATTGGTAGAGCATTATCGTCAGATTGGAGATGCTATAAATATACCAATTATGGTGTATAACAACCCAAACACGTCGAACGTGGACTTATCACCTCAATTACTCGGCCGATTGAGTGAACTCAACAATGTAGATTATGTGAAAGAATCAAGTGGTGACGTGACTAGAGTTCGTGAAATCGACCGTTTAAGTGAGGGCAGAATGATTGTATTTTCAGGTTACCATGCTTTTGACTCTTTTCTCGTTGGTGCTAAGGGTTATGTTTCGGTTTGTGGAAATATAGTTCCTAAGCTTTCAGCCGATCTTTATAGATTAGTCATTGAGGAATCAGATGTGGCAGCTGGAAGAGAGCTTTATCATAGTTTATTGCCGCTGCTAGACGCAATTTCTGGGGATCTTTATGTATCGGCAACAAAGACCGCCATGGGAATGGTAGGAATGCCGGTTGGGCCTCCTCGAATGCCTAGACTACCTGTTCCACAAGAGCACGGATTAAAGATCCAGGCTGTTCTGGATGAGCTGGGAGTTTTAGCAGCACGAGCGGCTTAAAAAAAAGTCATGCCAGGGGCACCGGATTGCAGGAACGCCGTTGGATCAATTAATACTTAGCTTATACCAATCAATCTAAAGAAGGATGAGATGATGGAATTGGACTTAGTAGTAAGAAATGGAAAAGTGGTTACAGCGACGGATACTATGGAATGCGACATTGGAGTCCGTAATGGGCAGATTGTCGCACTTTCGGAACGGCTGGAGACAAAGAATAGTGATATTGTCGAAGCCGATGGTCGTTGGATAACCCCCGGTGGGGTGGATGCCCATTGCCATTTAGATCAGCCTTCGACAGACGGATCTAAGGCAGCTGATGATTTTTTAACAGGCACTCGTTCTGCTTTGGCCGGCGGCACAACAACCGTAATTCCTTTTGCATTTCAGTTTAGAGGACAGAGTTTAGATGCAGCTGTGACGGACTATCATAAAAGGGCGGCAGGGAAGGCTATTTCAGATTATTCATTTCACTTGATTGTTACGGATCCAACTTCGGATGTGATTGAGAGAGAAATTCCAGAAATGATCCGTAATGGCTATCCATCATTTAAGATGTACATGACCTACGAATCGATGAAGCTAAATGATCGTCAGATTTTGGAAGTTCTCTCTGTAGCTCGAGAGCATCAAGGCATGGCTATGATTCATGCAGAGAACAGTGATTGCATCAGCTGGTTAACTGATCAATTAGAAAAGGCAGGAAAAATTGAACCGTTTTATCATGCTGCATCTCGACCTGGCCCAGTCGAGCGTGAAGCAACACATCGAGCCGTTACCCTGTCGGAGTTGGTGGATGTTCCAATTTTGATCGTGCACGTTTCGTCTCGAGAGGCGGTAGAAGAGATTCGGCGCGCACAAGGGAGAGGCTTGCGTATCTATGG
>Ga0310344_10004812_pt1 | contig 10037 bp, 13 predicted proteins | sample HC15DNA20200_MG_FD_203801 | JGI IMG/M metagenome (GOLD analysis project Ga0310344, IMG submission 203801) | Marine microbial communities from station ALOHA, North Pacific Subtropical Gyre - HC15-DNA-20-200_MG | ecosystem: Environmental > Aquatic > Marine > Oceanic | place: Pacific Ocean: North...
AGCTCCAATTATTAAGTAAAGTGTATTTAACATTTTTTAAAATTTATTTGATTAAAAAAACGGAAAATGACAAAAAAAAGCATAAAAGGCAACTATAATTTTTGAATTAAAATGTTGTAATATCTCATTTTATAGGCACAAATTAATTTGTCACAACATTTGTTCGAGCTAACTTTGATACTTTATCTAAAATAGCATTTAAAAAGTTTCTTTGTGAAGTTTCAACAAATGATTCTGAAACTTTTAAATATTCAGATATGACTACCTTAATTGGAGTTTTATGCATAAACATAAATTCATATATTGCTGCCATAATCATTAACTTAAGCATTAAATCTGTTTTATTTTGATTTATGTCTTCCTTTAATTTTTCATCAATTAAATCTTGAATTAAATCTTTCCTTTCAATTGTTCCAATTACAACATCTTTAATAAATTTTTTGTATCTATGTTTTGGAAAATATAAATCAGCTTCTTTATTAAGATGATAAGAATATAATTTTTGAATAATAATTATTCTTGGATTAATATTAGCTTTATTTTCTTTCATAGAATTATATTTTAAATAATGAAAGCATAGCTTTAGCAGATTCTTTGCCTTTATTTCTTTTAATACTTGATCGTTGTATTGCTTGCTTTTTATTAAGACAAGTAATTATGCCATTACCAATAGGTTTCTTATATATAATAGATAAACGTATTATTGCATCAATAGTTGATTTAGAAATAAATTCAAAGTGAGGTGTTTCACCTTTTATAACGCAACCTAAAGCAATAAAACCGTCATATTTGTTAATATTTTTTGAAATGACATACGGTATTTCTAGTACACCAGGAACTTTAAAAATTTTATTTATTTTATGACCATTATTTTTAATAATTTTAGAGGCTCCACTAATTAAATTATGAGAAATAGATGGATAAAAATTAGCTACTACTAAACAAATTTTTTTTCTCATTTGATAATCTCCTGTCTTGATATCTTAATACCGTAACCATCTAAAGCAACAACTCTCTTTTTGGATCGTGTTACTAGTATCATTTTTTTAATATTTAATGACTTAATTATTTGTGCTCCAATACCATAATTTTTAATCAATTTATCTTCACCTTTTTTATAGTAATTTATATTTTTATAACTTTTTAAAGTTTCAGTAACTGATTTAAGATTTGCATCTCTTATAAATATAAGAACACAATCCTTATATTTTTTAAAATGATCTATTGTATTATTAAATGAATTGGGGAGTTTTTCACCCATTAAATAATTTTTTATAATATTAGATGAAATAACTCTTACTCTGGGATTTCTGTTTGTTTTAATATTGCCTTTAATTAATGCAAAATTTTCTGAACCATCTAATAAATTTTCATAAATTTTTATTTTATAATTTTGTTCTTTAATTTTAATAATTGATGATTTTTTAAATTTAATTAATTTTTCTCGATTTAATCTAAAAGAAATAAGATCTTCTATTTTACCGAGTTTTAATTTATGTTTTCTTGCAAAATTCACTAATTGCTTTCCTTTAGCCATAGTTCCATCATTGTTCATAATTTCGCATATTACGGCTGAAGCACCACATTTTGATAGTTTGGAAATATCAACAGAAGCTTCTGTATGTCCGGCTCTTACAAGAACACCACCATTTTTTGAAACTAATGGAAATACATGTCCTGGAGAAACTAAATCTTTAGATTTAGCATTTCTTTTAATTGCAGTTTTAATAGTATGAGCTCTATCATGCGCTGAAATTCCAGTAGTAACCCCTTTTCTTGCTTCTATAGAAACAGTAAACGCTGTTTGTGTTCTTGTATTATTAGATGGTGACATCAAAGGAAGATTTAATTTATTTACTTGTAACTGATCTAAAGCAAGACATATAAGACCACGACCATACTTAGCCATAAAGTTTATCATTTTTGCTGATGCTTTTATTGCTGGTATAACTAAATCGCCCTCGTTCTCTCTACTTTCATCATCAACTAATACAAACATTTTACCACGTTTTGCATCTCTTATTATATGTTTTATTTTTGAAAAATTTATTTTCATTTTTTAAAGAAATTTTTTATATATTTTCCTAGTAAGTCAAATTCAATATTTACTTTATCATTTATTCTTAGATTAAATAAATTGGTATGTTTTAGTGTATGTGGGATTATAGATATTTGAAAAGAATTATTAAAAATTTTTACAATAGTTAATGAAACACCGTTAATTGTAACCGATCCCTTTTCAATAATATATTTTTTATATTTTCTGGATAATTGAAAAGTGACTAACCATGATTTACTTAATTTGGTAATATTTAAAACTTTAGATGTAATATCAACATGACCTTGAACAAAATGACCAGATACTCTATTTCCAAATTTTAATGATTTTTCAAGATTAACAATATCATTTTTTTTAGATGACTTAAAAATACTTCTATTTAAAGTTTCCTTTGATAAATAAAATTTAGAAATATTCATTTTATAATTTTCTAGAGTTAAACAAACGCCTGAACAAGAAATTGAAGAGCCTATCTCATTCTTTTTAAATTTCATTTTTGATTGAATTTCAAAAGTACAATTCCCTTTATTTTTGTGTATTCTCTTAATTTTCCCTTTATGTGAAATTATACCACTAAACATTATTTAATTTTATACGAAATAAGCTTATCGTCAAAGAGATTAACTATTTCCTTCTTATATTTTTTATGTTTAATAAAAGTTTTAAAATAATTTTTAATACATCCATTACCATTTTTTAATAATCTCTTATTTGAAATAAAAACTTTTAAATCGTTTACCAAATTTTCACTTAAAAAACTCATTGATAGTTTTGCGCCACATTCCAAAAGAACTCGAGAAAAGCCAAGTTGATGAATTTTTACCAATACGTTTTTTAGGTCTAAATTACCCTCTTTGTTTAAAGATATTTTGTAAGTTTTTACATTATTATTGTTAAGCATTTTAATTTTATTAGTATTAGTTTTATTATAGAAAATAATAGTTTTTTTTTTATGATTATTTCTTATTACATTAGAGTTTAATGATACTTTTAAATGATTATCTAAAATTATTTTTGTTGGCGAAAACTTTTCTAAACCATTAATCCTACAATTTAACTGTGGATTATCCTCTTTTATTGTTTTTGAACTTGTTAAAATAACATCGTTCGATGATCTCATAAGATGTGTTCTACCTCTAGAATAAAGATTTGTTATCCACTCTTTCCTTTTATTAATAGTGTAAAAATCTTTTGATATAGCTAGCTTACAAGTTACATAGGGTAGTTTTTTTTCTTTAGACAAAATATAGCTTTTATAAAAATCAGAAACTGTTTTAGAATTTATACCTATATTAACTTTTATATCAGATTTTTTTAATTTTTTTATTGATTTATTATAAGATCTTTTGTCCGGATCTTTAATTGAAAAGTATACTTTTTTAATTTTATTTTTTATAATTTTTTTCGTACAAGGAGGTGTTTTACCGTAGTGTGAACAAGGTTCTAAAGTAACATATAGTTCAGAATTACTTATTGATACTTTGGAGTCACTTATTGCATTATGTTCAGCATGAGGCCTACCATTAAAGCTTGTACTTCCAACACTAATTACCGAGTTTTTTTTTACAATTACACATCCAACTGAAGGATTTTTATTTGTGTTACCTAAATTAATTTTTGCCTGTTGCAAAGCAAGATCCATAAAAAATTTATGTTTTTGATTACTATTCTGATTTGTAGACATTCAAGTTGCCTATAAATTGTTCAAAATCCTTTGCCTCTTTAAAATTTTTATAAACTGAAGCAAAGCGAACATAAGCTACTTGGTCTAAATTTGCGAGGCCATCCATTATAAATTTACCTATTGTGGAAGTGGGAATTTCATTTTCGCCGAGACCCTCAAGATTCCTTACTATTTTTGAAATAAACTTTTCGATAGCCTCGCTATCTATTGGTCTTTTTCTTAAAGATATATTTATAGACTTAGAAAGTTTATCTCTTTCAAATGGTTCTTTTCTTCCATTATTTTTTACTACAGTTAATTCTCTAAATTGAACTCTTTCAAAAGTTGTGAAACGTTCTTTTCTTTCACACCCACATACTCTACGTCTTCTAATAGCAGCTCCATCTTCTGTTGGTCTTGAATCTACTACCGAAGTATCTTTTTCTCTACAAAATGGACAAAGCATATTTTAATTTTTCACCAAATGATTATAAATTGGAAATTTTTCACATAATGAGACTACTTCATTTCTTACTTCATTTTCAACATTTGTATTATCCTCAGAATTATTTGATAAACCTTTAATAACTTTGGTAATTAAATCTCCTACTTTCTTAAATTCATTTAAACCAAATCCTCTAGTAGTAGCAGCTTGAGAGCCCAATCTTATTCCAGATGTAATCGTAGGTTTTGCTGTATCAAAGGGTATGCCATTTTTGTTACAAGTAATATTTGCACGGCATAAACTTGTTTCGGCATCTTTTCCTGTGACTTTAAATGGTCTTAAATCAACTAGCATTAAATGTGTATCTGTACCTCCTGAAAAAATTTTAAATCCATTATTCTTTAGTGTCTCAGATAAAATTTTTGCATTAGCTAAAACTGATTTTATATAGTCTTTAAATTCAGGTTTTAATGCTTCTTGAAAAGCAACTGCTTTAGCGGCAATAACATGCATTAAAGGTCCACCTTGATAACCGGGGAAAACTGCTGAATTTATTTTTTTATATATATCTTCACGATTAGTTAAAATAATTCCTCCTCTTCCGCCTCTTAAAACTTTGTGTGTAGTAGAAGTAACAACATCAGCAAGTTCAATTGGGTTTGGATAACCTTTACCTGCAACCAGTCCTGAAAAATGTGCCATGTCTACCATTAAATAAGATCCTGCTTTTTCTGCTATTTCTTTAAATTTTTTAAAATCTATAATTCTTGAATATGCACTTCCGCCAGCTATTATAATCTTTGGTTTATGTTGATTAGCTAAAGATTCAACTTGGCTATAATCAATAAGCCCAGTTTCTTTATCGACATCATAATGAAAAGAGTTTAACCATTTTCCAGAAAGAGCAACTTTTGCTCCGTGTGTTAAATGACCGCCAGAATTTAAACTCATACCAAGTATTGGGTCACCAGGTTTTAAAAGCGCAAGATATACTGCGCCATTAGCCTGGGCACCCGAATGGGGTTGAACATTAGCATATTTACAATTGAATAATTTTTTTACTCTTTCCAATGCTAATTCTTCTGCCTTGTCTACAAATTCACAACCTCCATAGTATCTTTTTGAAGGATATCCCTCCGCATATTTATTTGTCATAATCGAACCTTGGGCATCAAGAACAGCTTTTGATACAATATTTTCAGAAGCAATTAATTCAATATGTTGTTGCTGTCTTTCTAATTCTTGATTAATAGAATTAAATAATTCTGGATCAGTGATAGATAAATTATTATCAAAAAAATTTTGATAGTTGTTTGATGAATATTTTTTTAATTTAGACATATTATTTAAATTTTTTTAACTCTACGTGAATGTCGACCGCCATCAAAATCAGTATTTAAAAAAACTTTTACACATTTTAGTGCAACATTTCTTTTTGTTAATCGAGAACCTATGGTCATAACATTAGCATTATTATGCTTTCTACTTAATTTAGTAGATTTAACATTGTAACATAATGCTGCTCTAACATTTTTATGTTTATTAGCTGCCATTACCATACCTGTTCCAGATCCACATACTAAAATTCCAAAATCTTTTTTATTTTTCTTAATTTTTTTGGATAAAAGATGTGCGTAATCAGGATAGTCAACAGAATTATTATTTTTTGTACCAAGGTCTAACACTTTATTACCATTTTTTAATAAAATTTTCTTTATAAACTCTTTAAGGTTAAATCCTGCATGATCTGACGCTAAAAGAACTTTCATATAATTGTAATTTAACTACATATATATAGTATAATAATTTATACCACAATATTTTGATTTTATAATTTAAGATTTAGCTGAATTTATAATCAGGTAAACAAGCCACTAAATGGACTCTATTTTCTTCGCCGCCATTAAAAGCGTTATGATATTTAAGATTATTAGTAATATACACTGATCCGTTTGCTGGAAGATGTTTAGCAACATTTTCAATAACCATTATACATCCTGGATTAGTTATAATTGGAATATGTAATCTTGGTTCTGGATCTCTGTGCCAACTTAAAGTTGATCTTGGTTGCTTTAATAAAATTCTTACTCTACCTAATTTAAATTTTTTAGATAATTGTTCATAAACTTCTTTAAAATATGTTTTTTCGAAATCTTTAACAAATTCTGTATAAGCTCTTTCATTTATCATTTTATCTCTTAAAGCTTCTTTTCCAGAATGATCAGGTTTAGTCCAGTAAACACCTCTTGCATTATTTCCTTTTATCGAGTCAGGTTTTCCTGGGATTTGATTTAAACAAATAGCTCCAAAATTACTAATTCCATTAGCATCATCATAATTTTTTATTTTTAATACATAACTTAGAGCTTGTTGAAGTTTTTTAATATCAAACTTCAAATCTTTTACGGTATGAAAATCATTTAAGTTATTCATATAGATAATATTATTATACATTATTTATATCATATGGGATATAATTGATATGTTGGTTTTGTCGCAATAGAATTGTAATTTATTATAATATAAACTTTTGAATTGAAATGAGAATGATTATCAGATGAAAAATATAGGATCATATCCTAACGTTAGACTAAGAAGAAACAGAAAAACTGAATGGTCAAGAAAACTAGTTCAAGAAAATGATTTATCTCCTAGTGACTTAATATGGCCAATATTTATTAGGGAAGGCAAAAATATAAAAGAGCCAATTAACAACATGCCTGGCGTTTATCGTTATACTCTTGATAAAGTTGAAGCTTTGGTTGAGAAAGGCATAAAAAATAAAATTCCAATGATTGCCTTATTTCCTAATACTCCTTACTCAAAAAAAAATAAGAATGGTTCAGAAGCCTTAAATAAAAATAATTTAGTATGCAGAGCTCTAAGATTGATTAAAAAAAACTATAATGAAATTGGATTGATGTGTGATGTTGCTCTAGACCCATATACATCACATGGTCACGACGGTTTGTTAAAGGAGGATTATGTTGATAATGATACAACAGTAAAAATTTTAGTAAAACAATCCCTCTTACAAGCTAAAATGGGATGTGATGTAATTGCTCCGTCAGATATGATGGATGGAAGAATAGGTGAAATAAGAAAAGCGCTAGACAAAAATGGTTTTCAGAAAGTTCAAATATTATCTTATGCAGTAAAATACGCTTCAAATTTTTATGGACCATTTAGAGAAGCTATTGGTTCTAGGAAATCATTAAAAAGTAATAAAAAAAATTATCAAATGGATTACAAAAATTCCATGGAATCTCTTAGAGAAATAAGCCAAGATATTAGTGAAGGAGCAGATTTTGTAATGGTAAAACCAGGAATGCCATACTTAGATATTATAAAACTAGTTAAGGATAATTTTAAAATTCCAGTATTTGCATATCAAGTATCTGGGGAATACAGTTTAATCATGAATGGTATTAAGAATAAAATATTAAAGGAAGATGCAATATACGAAAGTTTGATATCTTTTAAAAGAGCTGGGGCTAATGCTATTGTTACATATTTTGCCGATAAAATAGCGAGCAAAATAAAATAATTAAATATAATAACTTTCTAATATATTTCTAAATAATGGAAATTTAAGTTTATAAGGTATAATAAAATTTTCAATTAACATAACTTTATTAAAATTTAAAGCTTCTTTTATTTCTGCGTTTAACAGTTTATTTTCTTTTTTATTTATAAAGATTTTTGGTATTTGTAATTTTCTACCATTAATATTTACTGAATCTTTAATTTTGTTCTTAGAATCTAAAAAATTTATTTCATATCCTAAATGTCTAATTAAGTTAAATTCCCATAAAATATAAGAATATATCCATTTATCTGTACTTAATTTATTTATCATTTCTTCAAATGAATCATAAATATGCTTATTGGTTTGTCTCTCTGGAAGTAAAATTTTTAAAATTGAAGTAGATGCAAGAATACAAAAAGATTTTTTTTTATCCTCAAAATATAGCGGAGCTACAGGTTTAATTAATTCTATATTAAAATATCCAGACCTATTTTCTCCTTTTGATGTCCAATTAAGTAAAATTTTATTACCGATTTGAAAATTTTTCTTATTTTTTCTTGATGCTCCACCGTAAACAATTCCCGAATATTTACCATGCTCAAGTGTAAAAGTTTCTATAATTATTGAATTTTCATCAAAATTATTCTTTGATAATAAATATCCTTCATCAGACCACTGCATAATTATTTCAGGTTTTTATTTAAGAGTAGTTTATTAGCTCCATCTTGTTCGGCTTGCTGCTTTGAATGACCAGTTCCAAAGAAAGTCTTGCTATTAGTGATTGCTACTGAGACTTTATATATAGGGTTATGTTTAGGTCCAATACAATTAATTAATCTATAAACTGGAAGTTTTTTAAATTTTTTTAATGAATATTCTTGTAACTTTGTTTTGGAATCTAATACTGTAACATCAGATTTATCAATATATTTCTTCCATGCATTTAGTATAAATTTTTTTGAAGTCTCAAAACCGCGGTCTACATAAATTGCCCCGATAATAGCTTCACAACAATCGCTTAAAATTTTTTCATCTTTTTTTGTAATTTTCTTTTTTTGATTTCCTGTAATGATAAAATTATCTAGACCAAGATTTAAAGCTACGTCACAACAAGTTTTTTTTTTAACTAGATTTGCAAAACGTTTATCAAGAACGCCTTCGTTTTCTTTTGGATAGAGATCAAATAATTTTTTAGATAAAACTAAACCAAGAACTCTATCCCCTAAAAATTCTAACTTTTCATTGTTATTATTTTGATCAGCACTTTTATGTGTAAGAGCAGATTTTAATAAATTTTCGTTTTTAAAGTTAATCTTTATAAATTTTTTAAATTTAAGTAAATTGTCCATTTTTATTTAATTTTTTCAAAAAACCTTGAAGTTCTTAAAGAATCTTTCCACATCCAAAATTTAAAGATCGAACCTTTTTTTTTGTCACTAGAAAAAAAAATAATACGAGCTTTGCCTACAAGATTATTAAAATTTACGTAGCCTACATCACTTAAGTACCGACTATCATTTGAACAATCTCTATTATCTCCCATAAAAAAATAATGCCCCTTGGGTACAAAATACTCATCGGTATTTAGCATTGTTCCTTCTTTTTTATAAACAGCTATGTATTTTGTGCCATTTGGTAATATTTCTTCATAAAAATTAGCTTCTATAATTTCATTACCACAATAAATTTTATTTTTTATTTCTATCTTTTTTTTTATTACTTTTATGTTGTTTATATATAAATCTTTATTAATTATTTGAATTTTATCACCAGGTTTTCCAATTAGTCTTTTGATATAATCTGTTCTATTATCTGAAGGTGTTTTGAAAACAATAATATCTCCTATCTCTGGTTTATTTTCAAAAATTCTATTGCTAAAAATTTTAGGACTAAATGGTAACGAATGTCTACTAAATCCATAGGAATATTTTGATACGAATAAACGATCTCCTACTAATAAAGTTGGTTCCATTGAAGAAGAAGGTATATAAAAAGGCTGAAATATTAAACTTCGAATTATAATAGCTATTATTAAAGCATAAAATAATGTTTTAAAATTTTCGACTATTATTTTTTTCATTTGTTATAGGATATTATTACAGTTGCTTGTGCCCATGGAATATCATCAGACAAGGATAGATGTATTGAATAATTTTTTACTTTTATTTTTTTTTTAAAGAAACTTGCTGTATTACCTTTTAATTTAATTAAAGGTTTACCAAGATTGTTATTTGATACTTCTATATCTTTAAAATTAATACCTTTTCTTATACCCGTTCCAAGAGCTTTACTTAGAGCTTCTTTAGCTGCGTATCTTTTTGCATAAAAAGATGCTGGATTA
>Ga0310344_10004813_pt1 | contig 10036 bp, 10 predicted proteins | sample HC15DNA20200_MG_FD_203801 | JGI IMG/M metagenome (GOLD analysis project Ga0310344, IMG submission 203801) | Marine microbial communities from station ALOHA, North Pacific Subtropical Gyre - HC15-DNA-20-200_MG | ecosystem: Environmental > Aquatic > Marine > Oceanic | place: Pacific Ocean: North...
TGTTTTGAAGATATAAATTTTTGTCTCAAGCTATCAATAAGCACAGCGGATCCATTTATATCACAATGCCAGTAAGTCCATCCATTACAGCTTTCAGTGCCCATAATCTTGGCTGCTACTTTATGTATAGATCCTTCAGATTCCTTGTATTTAATACTTCCGTCAGCCATTATTTTGGCATTAATTTTCTTTTTATGATCAAACAGAGTTGTGCCAGGCTTTAAAATTCCTAGTTCGACTAATGAGCCAAAAGGTATTCTTGGTTTAGATTTATTGTTTTCAACTGTGTCTAGATAATTATCTTCAATTTTCTTAGCTTTATTAATTCTATCTTGTGCGGCTTTAAAGTATTTTTTATCTTGTTCTATACCATAATAATTTCTTCCTAATTTCTTCGCTACAACAGCTGTAGTTCCGGTGCCTAGGAAAGGATCAAATATAGCGTCACCTTTATTGGTAGTTGCCAGTATAATTCTATGAAGAAGGGCTTCTGGTTTTTGTGTAGAATGAATTTTTTTACCGTTTTTTTTTAATCTTTCTTTTCCATTACAAATTGGAAGCATCCAATCAGATCTCATTTGTAAATCATCATTTAAACATTTTAAAGATTGATAATTAAAAGTATATTTTGATTTCTTACTTTTTGACGCCCAAATTAATGTTTCATGAGCATTAGTAAATCTAGTACCTCTAAAGTTTGGCATCGGATTATTTTTTCTCCAAATTACATCATTTAATAACCAGTAGTTTAAATTCTGTAAGTGATAACCAAGACGGAAAATATTATGATAAGACCCAATAACCCAAATACTTCCGTTGTCTTTTAGAATTCTTCTGCACTCTATCAACCATGATTTGCAAAAATCATCATAGTGTTTGAAACTTTTAAATTGATCCCATTTATCATCAACGCCCTTTACTCTACTTGCGTCCGGTCTAGTTAAAGTTTCACCGATTTGCATGTTGTACGGAGGGTCTGCAAAAATTAAATTAAAAGTTTTGTCTGGAATTTTTTTTAATTCTTCTAAACAATTTCCTTTAATAATTTTGTTAAAAACTTTTGACATTTGAAGATTCAACCTTAAATTGAATCAAGGGTCAAAGGTTTTTATATAAAAAAAGAGTCCTCTTGTGCCTTGAAATTTTATTTGGACAATATCTTGTATATTGGCTTGAATGCTTTTCTATGATGAGAAGTGATTCCAAATTTTTTTAAGCCATCCATATGAGCTTTGGTTCCATATCCAAAATTTCTTTCCCAAGCATAATTTTTATATTTTTCAGATAATTTAATCATTAATAAATCTCGATATGTCTTAGCTATAATTGAGGCTGCGCTAATACATTTAATTTTTTCATCTCCGTTAATAATTGTTTTAAAATTTTTTATTCCTTTTGGTGCGAAAATTCCATCAATTAAAATTAATTCTGGTTTGATAGATAATTTATTAATTGCTCTTTTCATGGAAAGCAATGCTGCTTGAAGAATGTTTAAATTTAAAATCTCTTCAACGGAAGCCACACCTATCGCATAATATGAATGTAATTTTATATGTTCAGCTATTTTTATTCGGTTTTTAAAGCTAATTTTCTTAGAATCCCTCAATAATTTTAAATCAATATTTTGATTCAATATTACCGCTGCAGAAACGACAGGACCCGCTAAACATCCTCTCCCTACTTCATCAACTCCAGCTGTAATTATATTTTGTTTCAATTAAATTTTTAATTTAGATTTTTTTTCTCTTATCATTTTAAGATCTATCCAAGCCATTTTTTTTTGGGCTGGTTGCCTCATTAAAAAAGCTGGATGAAATGTAACTATGACAGATGTTTTGCATTCTCCAAACTGTTTATCAATCCATCGACCTCTAGCTTTAGAGATTACAACTTCTTTACCAACAAGAGCGTTTAAAGCTGTACTTCCTAATAAAACTAGTATTTTTGGATTGATTATTTCAACATGTTTTTTGAGATAGGGCAAATATTTATTTATTTCTTCTTCAGTCGGCCTTCTATTTTTAGGTGGTCTATAATTTACAACATTCGTGATATAAACTTTTCTTCTATCCAAATCTATTGAAGCCAGCATTTTATCTAATAATGTTCCAGCTCGACCAACAAAAGGAAGGCCTTCTTGATCCTCATTAGAACCAGGACCTTCTCCTATCAACATAATTTTTGCTTTGGGGTTACCATCCGCAAACACTATATTTGTTGCGCTTTTTTTTAATTCACAATTCTTGATATTAGAAATAGATTTTTTAAGTTTTTCTAGTTTTTTAGCTTTATAATCTGATATCTCAAAAGTATCTTTTTTATATCTATTGATTGCCTTATTGTTGTAAATTAAATTATAATTAATAAAGTTGTAGAATTTAATTAACTTAATTGTTTTAGTATTAATTTTCTTTATCATGAGAATTTATGAATATATTTAAACTTAGAATAAAGCTTATCTTACAAATTTTGTTTGTCATCATTTTTTTTTCCACACTTCATGCCAAAAACCTAGATAAGTTTAATGAAGGAGATCATATTTCAAATTACTTTTCTGGAATATTGCTTTTAAATGACAATCAGTATAACGAATCCTATAAATTTTTAAAAAAATTAGAAGGACTTGAAAAAAGTCATATAGGCTATTCTTCAAGATATCTTTTTTCTTTAGTTAATTTGGGAAAATTTAATGAAGCTTTTAATTATTCAAAAAAGTTAGAAAAAAGAAGTTTAGGTAATTTTGAAAGCGATTTAATTATAGGAATTTATTACCTTAAAAATAAAAATCATTATTTAGCTCAGAAATATTTCTTAAGACTTGAAAATAGAAAATCAAAGTCTGTACTTGATAACTTTGTATCAAATTCTCTTTTAAATTGGGTGACTTTTAATAGTTTAGATTTAAATAGCGCTCAGAATAAAATTAACACCACAGACTCTAGATTTGAGAATTTAAAAAATATTCAAAATGCATTCTTGCATTGTTTTTATAAAAGCAAAAAAACAGATTTCTTTTTTAGAAAGCTTACTTCAAATAAAGAAATAGATTTTTCTAGATATAATTATTTTTATGCAAGATATTTGTCAGATCAAGATAAAGTTGAGCAGGCAAAAAAAATTGTAAATTCTTCACTCGAGTTATATCCGAGAAACTTATTACTAAATCAATATAAGTTAGATTTAAACAATAATCAAAAACATGGAAATAATTTTAACTGTAAAAATCTATCACACATAGTTGCGGAAATTCTTTATATAACAGCCAACGCTTTGTCATCTCAGTCTATTTATAAATTTTCTAATTTTTATTTAAATTTAGCAAAATATTTAAATAAAGATTTTTATTCATTTGATGCTTTGCTGGCTGAAAATTTTTATAAAATAGACAATTTTAAAAAAGCAAAAAAAATTTATAACGTAATTGGAGAAAAGGGAACGATCTTTCTTTGGTATGCCGCTAAACAAAATGCAAAAATTCTTGTTAAAGAAGAAAAAAAAGAGAAAGCATTAAAAATTTTAACCAATGCATATGAAAAATTACCAGAAAAAAGCATTTATGAGAAATTTGACTATGCGAATTTTTTAAAAAATAATGACCAGTTTGAAGATGCAATTAAATTTTATACTGAAATAATTCAAACAATAGAAAAAGATCACTCTTTGTACCCGAAGGTAACTGATGGAAGAGGCGTCGCTTATGAAAGAATAGGAGAGTGGGATAAAGCAGAAAAAGATTTATTATCTTCATTAGAAGAAAGTCCAGATCAAGCATATGTTATCAATTATCTTGCTTACTCATGGATTGAACAAGGCGTGAAGATAGAAGAGTCTTTAAAAATGCTTGAAAGGGCCAATAATCTCAAATCAGACGATCCTTACATTATTGACTCATTAGGCTGGGCTTTGTTTAAATTAGAAAGATATAATGACTCAAAAAATTATCTTCAATTAGCAGTTAAATTGATGCCAGCTGATCCAATAATTAATGATCACTATGGCGACGTTCTGTGGAAGAAGGGAAACAAGATTCAAGCAAGATATTATTGGAATTATGTATTAAATCTTGAAGATACAGAAGAAGATTTAAAAGATAATATTAAAAATAAATTAATATTGGGTTTGTAGAGCAAAATGGTATTAAAATCCTTCTCAAAAATTAATTTATCACTTAGCGTTAATAAAAAATTAAAGAAGAACGGATTGCATGACATACAGTCTTATTTTTGTCTCATAGATTTATTTGACCAGATAAAAATAAAAAAAATTAAAGGTCGAAAAGATGTAGTAAAATTTCAAGGAAAATTTTCTAGATATATAAAAAAAAAAAGAAATTCGATTATAGATGTTTTAGCTATATTAAGAGAAAGAAATCTAATCTCTAGCTACTATTCAGTTTTGGTAAATAAAAAGATACCTATATTTGCAGGAATGGGCGGAGGGACTAGTAATGCTTTCTACTTAGTAAAATACCTTACCAGAAATAAAATTAATAAAAATTTATTAAGTATTTTGGATAAAAAAATAGGTTCTGATTTAAAATTATTTTTTTACGAACAAGGTTTTTTAAAAAATCTTAGAACAATAAATAATTTTCGAAGAAAATATAAGCTATATTTTTTATTAGTTTATCCAAATGTTAAATGTTCTACGCCGTATGTTTATTCAAAAGTAAAAAAATATTCTTCAGATTTAAAATATAATTTCAGTAAAATTAATGATAAAAGTAAATTTATAAAGTCTCTTACTAAGAAAAATAATGATTTACAATTTATTGTAGAAAAAAAATATCCCATTATTAAAAAATTAATTATAGAAATTGGACAAAAGAAAGGATGTTATTTCTCCAGAATGACTGGTTCAGGATCTGTTTGTTATGGTGTATTTAAGAGTCAAAAAACAGCCAAAGTCGCCTTAAATGGAATAAAGTTAAAATATCCTAAATACTGGGCATCGGTTGCAAAAACTATTTAAATTTATAGATTTATGATATATCAAAAACTTAATATTATATTGGGGCATAGCCAAGCGGTAAGGCAGCGGTTTTTGATACCGCCATCCTAGGTTCGAATCCTAGTGCCCCAGCCAATAAAATATGTTTAATTTTAATTTGAATCTCATAAAAAAAATTAAAAAAACTTTTTTTCCTTTTTATAAAAACAGTGAACTGAAATTTGTATTCAAAAAATTACAACAAGACTTTCCAAATGAGCCAAAAGTAGCAATGTTTGTTGGTGGTTGTGTTAGAAAATATTTATCTAATGAAGAGATAGATGATATTGATATAGCAACTTCTTTAACAACTGATCAAATTAAAGAAAAATTTAAAGGTACAAAATTTAATATTATTGATAGTGGAGTTGAGCATGGAACAGTTACTCTTGTTTCAGATCAATTAAAACTTGAGTTAACAACACTAAGAAAAGACAGTAAAACTGATGGCAGACATGCGGAAATAGAATACACAGATGACTGGAAAAAAGACTCTGAAAGAAGAGATTTTACCATAAATGCAATTTATTTAGATATAAATGGAAAAATATTTGATCCTCAATTAGGTGTTGCGGATTTAAAAAACTGTAATATTAAATTTATCGGGGATCCACAGAAAAGAATCGAGGAAGATTATTTGAGAATTATTCGCTTTATAAGATTCTCTTTAGAATATATTAGTGAAATAGAGCAAACAACAATGAAAGCCATCAAGTTAAATTTAGATGGAATTAAAAAAATTTCTAAAGAGAGAATTTTAAGTGAGCTCTTTAAGATTTTACATACAAAAAATTTTGTTAAGTTAAATAAAAATAAAAATTTAAAAGCTATTTTTTTGCTAATCTTCCCTGAATTTAAAAATTTAGAACGATTAAATCAATTAGAAACAATATTAAACCATTCGAATTTTGATAAAGAAATCCTATTAGCTTTATTATTAATAGATGAAACAAATAGTCATGAATATTTTTCCCATAAATATAATGTTTCTAATGATTTAAAAGAAAATCTTAATTTGATGGCTAAAAACTTTATAAATTTTCAAAAAAATAAAAAGTTTTTTCTAAAAGATTTAAAAAAAAACATTTATTTTTTTGGAAAAAAACACTTAATGGCACTTAATATACTTTATTTTTCAAGTAGTAAAAAAGTAAAATTGAAAGATTATTTAAGTATATTAGACAATATAAATAAACTAGATATTCCTAAACTTTCTTTTGATGGAAATTATTTGAAAGAAAAAGGAATGAAAGAAGGGGCTTTAATTGGAAAAACTCTAAAACTAATAGAAAGCGAATGGATCAATAATAATTTTGAAATATCAGATGAGAGAGTATTAAAAATTATTAAATTCCAAAACAATTAAATGTATTCAACATCTTGTATCTCAAAATTTCTTTCACCCGATGGTGTGGTAACATTTGCCATATCACCTTTATTTTTACCAATCAAAGCTTTTCCAATTGGACTTTTATAAAAAATTAAATTTTTTGAAATATCAGCCTCATCTTGTCCGACTAACTTATAAGAGATTTTTTTATTTGATTCTAAATCTTGAACTTTTACTGTAGATCCAAAAATAACTTTTCCATCATTATCAATCTTAGTAACATCAATAACATCAGCTCTAGCTATCAAATCATTAATTGCAATCACTCTGCTTTCAATCAAAGCTTGTTGTTCTTTTGCAGCATGATATTCAGCATTTTCTTTTAAATCACCATGAGATCTTGCTTCTGCAATTGCTTCAACCACTTTAGGTCTTTGAATATTTTTTAAATTTTCTAACTCAGACTTTAAATTTTTAAGACCGATAACTGTAATAGGTTCTTTATCCATAATCTATTCCCATTTAGCTTCAGGAGGTAGTGACATTAATATTGAATCAATATTTCCACCCGAATTTAATCCGAATTTCGTACCTCTATCATATAAAAGGTTAAACTCAACATATCTTCCTCTTTTAATTAACTGTTTTTCTTTATCCTTTTTTTTCCATTTTAAATTATTTTTTCTTTTAATTACTTTTTTAGATATATCAATAAAAGTTAAACCAAGTTCTCTTACAAACTTAAAGTTTTTAATCCAATTATCGATTTCATAATCAAAAAATATCCCACCAATACCTCTGGCTTCTTTTCTATGAGACAAATAAAAGTACTCATCACACCATTTTTTATATTTTTTATAATTTTTTTTGTTTTGAACACAAACCTTTTTAAGCATATCGTGTAATAATTTCTTTTCTTTTACATCTTGATGGCTTGGGGTTAGGTCCATTCCACCACCAAACCATTCTTTAGTTGTCACTATAAATCTAGTATTAAAATGTATAGCAGGTATTTTAGGACTCTTCATATGAGCAACAACTGAAATTCCAGATGCCCAATATTTTCCATTTTTACTTGCACCTAATATTTTATTTCTAAATTTTTTTGTAAATTTACCAGAAACAGTTGATTTATTAACTCCAACTTTTTCAAATACATTTCCACCAGATAACATAAAAGATGTACCGCCACCTTCATTTTTATTTTTTTTATTCCAATTTCTTTTTACAAACTTTTTTTTTCCTTTTTCAAAAAATTCAAACTCTTTACAAATTTGACTTTGTAAATATGAAAACCAACTATCAACCATTTTTTTTCTAAAATCCGAATTTATCATTATTTTAATAAATCATTTTGTCTCAAAGCTTCTGCTGCCACTATAGCAACTGTCATTGCAACATTAAGAGAGCGAGTTTTTTTATTAATGGGAATTTTTAATTTATTTTTTATTGTCTTATGTAAAGATTTTGGTACTCCTGCGCTTTCTCTTCCAAACAAAAGTATATCGTTCCTTCTAAATTTGAATTGATGATATGATTTTTTTGCTTTTGTAGTCATTAGAACAATTCTTGATTTTAAGTTTTTCTTTAAAAATATATCATAATCTTCATATTTAGAAATTTTACTAAAACCAATATAGTCCATTACAACTCTTTTGAACCTCGTGTCGTTAAGATTAAAGCCACATGGTTCAATTATATGAACTTTTATATTTAGGCATGCACTCAACCTAATAATTGCTCCAGTATTTTGCGGTATGTCTGGTTTATAAAGGGCTATGTGCATTACTTTTGCTTATTTTACTTAATTTATGTGTCATTCTGACCCTAGTAAATATAAAAATTTAGATTTATTAAATACTTACATTATAAACACATACAGAATAAATGAGCAAAGAAGAAAAAAAAGTAAATCGAAGAGATTTTTTATTTACAGCTAGCTATACAGTAGGAGCAGTTGGTTTAGGAGCAGTAGTTTGGCCTTTAGTTCATCAAATGAATCCTGATAAGGCTCAACAAGCACTTGCGACAACAGAAGTAGATATAAGTCAAATTGAACCAGGTAAATCTATTACAGTCTTATGGAGAGGAAAGCCTGTTTTTCTGAAAAGAAGAACTCAGGAAGAAATAAATGAAGCAAGATCTGTTAGTTTAAAGGATTTACCAGATCCACAAAAAGATGAAGATAGAGTAAAAAAAGGTAAAGATGAGTGGTTAGTAATGTTGGGTGTATGCACGCATCTTGGTTGCGTACCTTTACAAGATAAAGGAGATTATAAAGGTTGGTTCTGCCCATGCCATGGTTCTCATTATGATTTATCAGGAAGAATTAGAAAGGGACCAGCGCCAACAAACATGGAGATACCTAAATTTGAATTTGTAGATAATAATACAATTAAAATTGGATAATAAATATTATGAGTGATAAGGAATATGTACCAAAATCGAAAGCTGGAAAATGGTTTAACGATCGCTTACCATTATTAACTCTCGGTTCTCACTTAACAGGCTATCCTACTCCAAAAAATTTAAATTATTGGTGGACTTTTGGTGGAATATTAACTTTTTGTTTATTAACACAAATCATAACAGGAATTGTTTTAGCAATGCATTACGTTGCTCATGCAGATTTAGCATTTGGAAGTGTGGAGCACATTATGAGAAACGTAAATTATGGCTGGTTGATAAGATATATACATAGCAATGGTGCTTCGATGTTCTTTCTAGCAGTCTACATTCATATCTTTAGATCATTGTTCTATGGATCGTATAAATCGCCTAGAGAAGTAATCTGGATTATAGGATTATTGATTTATTTATTAATGATGGCAACCGCATTTATGGGTTATGTCTTGCCTTGGGGTCAAATGAGTTTTTGGGGAGCCACTGTAATAACAAGTTTGTTTAGTGCGATACCTTTAGTTGGCGAGAGTATTACAACATGGTTATGGGGAGCATACTCGGTAGACAATCCAACTTTAAATAGATTTTTTAGTTTGCATTACTTATTTCCTTTTTTGATTGTGGGATTAGTAATATTGCATATTTGGGCGCTACACGTTCCAGGCAACAACAACCCAATAGGAATAGATATAAGAAAACCATCTAAAGACACGGTACCTTTTCATCCATATATAACTATTAAAGATGCTTTTGCATTGTTGTTGTTCCTAATTATTTTTTCAGGTTTTGTATTTTTCTCTCCCAATGTGTTAGGTCACTCTGATAATTATATTCCTGCTAATCCTTTGGTTACTCCAGCCCATATAGTTCCTGAATGGTATTTGTTACCATTTTATGCAATTTTGAGATCTGTTCCAGACAAGTTAGGCGGAGTAATTTTGATGTTTGGTTCAATATTTATTCTATTTGTTCTTCCTTGGTTAGATACATCTAAAGTTAGATCCGCAGTATTTAGACCAATATACAGACATTTTTACTGGGTTTTCATCGTTGATGTTTTGATGTTAGGATATATGGGAGCAATGCCAGCAGAAGGCATTTATCTAATTTTAGCGAGAATAGGAACAGTTTATTATTTTTTACATTTTATAGTCGTGCTGCCAGCTTTAGGTTTATTAGAGAAAACTGATCCAGTACCTATGAGCATATCAGAACCAGTTTTAGCAAGCGGAGCAGACCCATCTTTAGCTAAGAAAGATTATGATAAGATTTAATTTTAAAAGATTAATATTAGCAATTTTTGTAACATTTATC
>Ga0310344_10004814_pt1 | contig 10036 bp, 10 predicted proteins | sample HC15DNA20200_MG_FD_203801 | JGI IMG/M metagenome (GOLD analysis project Ga0310344, IMG submission 203801) | Marine microbial communities from station ALOHA, North Pacific Subtropical Gyre - HC15-DNA-20-200_MG | ecosystem: Environmental > Aquatic > Marine > Oceanic | place: Pacific Ocean: North...
CGACACATCCCTGACACAACGTTAAGTAAATCTTAAAATTTTATCTAGCTTTTTTGATGTGTTGTGATAATTTTATGGGCAGAAAGGTACGTACGTCAGGCTCATAACCTGAAGGTCGTAGGTTCAAATCCTACCCCCGCAACCAATCATCTCTATGAAAAATATTTTTGAAAGTATACATATAATTCAAAATTTATATTTAAAGAATAAGTGTTTTTTAAGAAAAAAAACTTACTCAATGGATGGAGAAGACCTACAAATAAAAAAACATTTTGTAAATAAAGTTAAAGGTTTTTATGTTGACGTAGGAGCCTATCACCCAATACATAGAAATAATACGATGCTTTTACATCAAATGGGTTGGGAAGGAATTAATATTGATATAAGCGATTTTTCAATAAAACTATTTGATTATATAAGACCTAAAGATACTAACCTTAATTTAGCTGTTTCGAAAACTAGTGGTTATGTAGAAATGTTTTATCAAAAAAAACTATCTCAACTTCTTACAATTAGGAAAGATGTTGCTAGAAATGTCTTTCAAGGACAAATTAAAAGTAAAAAAATTTTATCAAAAACTTTAAATGAAGTTTTAAGAGATTCAAAGTATTCTGAAAAAAAAATTGATTTTTTGGATATAGATGTAGAAGGTTCAGATTTAGAAGTTTTATCTTCTCTGGATTTTACTAAATATTCGCCTGAACTAATCTGTATAGAATATATTGGCAAGGATAAAGAAAATAGCGATATTTTTAAATTCTTAAAAAATAAAAAATACAAAAATATTTGGTCAGGTGTTTTTAGCCACATTTTTATAAAATAACATGTTCGATAAATTTAAAAAAAATATTTATTCCCAAAATGGCGAGGATGGAGTACTACAAGAACTTCTAAAAAAATTAAATCTCGAAAAAAATGGGTGGTGCTGTGAATTTGGGGCTTGGGATGGAAAAGTGGGAAGTAACACATTCAATTTAGTCAAAAACTTTAATTTTAAAGCCATATATGTAGAAAGTAATAAAAAAAAATTTAAAGATCTAAAAAAAACTGAAAAAGAATACCCAAATATCTTTGCCATTAATGAAACCATTGATAGAAATAAAGATTCAATTAGTTCGCTAGAAAAAGTTCTAGAAAGAACAAAAATTCCTCTTAATTTTGAGGTGCTATCAATTGACATAGACTCTTATGATTTGGATGTCTGGGAAACATTAGAAAAATACCGACCGAAAATAGTTGTAATAGAGATTAACAGTTCTATAAAACCAGGAATAATCCGGAGACATGACTCGAATAATCAGGGGAATAGTTTTTCGGCCACAGTAGAAGTTGGAAAAAAAAAAGGTTACGTACTTATCTGTCACACTGGAAATTGTATTTTTTTAAGGAATGATCTAAAAAATAAAATAAACTACGAAAAAAATTTATTAGATAACCCAGAAATTTTATTTGATAAATCTTGGTTGAATAAAAAAGACAGTGTTTTAAAAAAAGTATTACGAAGCTTCTTGCCAACTTTTATGATAGATTTTTTGAGAGAAATAAAAAGAAAGTTATTAAATTCAGACAATTAATTAGCTAATTCCTTATAGATATTATTAACTCTGTATACTTCTGCAGGAATATTAAAATAACCTTCATACTCAATTTCATTTGGTGTTACATCAAAATGATAGTGTCCGGCATCTTTGTTGTGCTTATAAGAATGAAAGTGTGTATGTTCGCCAGAATCTCTCAGGTTTAAATTTCCTCCTGTAGGATCGCCAGTCCACAGAACCGAATAACATTGCAGATCTGGGCCAACTGGTTGATAGAATTGCAAAAAATCCTTTACACATTTCATTTGTTTTGGATCGTAATATTCAATTTTAATATCATTATAGTCTGGTTGAATGTGAGCTTTAATTTTTCCTTTTAAGATTCTAAACACGCCCGCCAAAGCCACATGATTATTTCCTTGAACTGGTAAATATTTGCTTAGAGCTGATCTCATTGACTGAGACAAGGAGCCTTGTTTTCCGTTCCTGCCTTTAATTTTAATTTGAACAACCTTACCTTTTTTTCCATCAGAGTAATAAATGTTAGATAGTCCACCGTGTTTTCGGGCAGTATATTTTTCAACTATACATTCTTTATTTTTTCCAACTCTTGCAACAACAGATTTGGACTCTGATGTAATTAAATTTTCACTGACAACTAACTCTCCACAATGTCCATTCAAACAAGACATAGCACCCGAACCAGATCCTAAAGCATAAGATTTTTCCGAACCAATTTTCTTTGAGATTTCTTCATAATCAAATTCAGCACCTATGAGTTTTGGATCATGCATATAAGGTTCTCCTCCGACATCTATAATTTTCTCATTTCCCGAAATTCCTTCAGCTGGACAGCCCCATTGTTTTAAATTGGGACAATCAATAACATTAACTTGAACATCTTGATAATTCTCTTTTAAACCTTTGTCCAAAGCCTTGCTTATATCAAATAGGGATGGCATGTTAAATTTTGCACTTTCAAATTTTAGCTTCATGTGATTACTTGTAGATATGAATACATTAGCAGAAAAATTGGCAGATGCATGGATAAAAAAAGATTTAATAGATGTTAAATTAGAAAATATCCCAAAGAACAGAAAAGATTCACATTTAATACAACAACGATTCCATAATATTCTTAAGAAAAAAACGCTGGGCTGGAAAATAGGACTTGTAACAAAACAGTTGCAAGATGAAGAAAAATTGGATGGTCCTATGATAGGACAAATAATAGAAGAAACTGTTTTAAAAAATCCTTTAAAAATTCAGTACAGAAAAATTCCTCACTGCATACTTGAGTGTGAATTTGCCTTTAAATTTTTAGAGGATACTAAAATGCTACCAGGTGTAGAAAATAAAAAAGATAATTTTGAAATGTACATATCTTTAGAGTTATGCTCAACACGAGTTAAACCTGATTCCAAAAAAGATCTTAGCAAACAAGATTTGATGTATTTGAACGTTGCAGATAATGGAGCTGGAGGAGCAATTGTAATTGGAGACAGAATCAATAATCTTGAAAAAGTTGATTTAACTTCAATTGAAGTTGAAGTCGATTTAAATGGAAAAATAACTAAGCCTTTTTTAACTGGACATAAAAGACCCCATCCGGTTGAAGCGTTAAAATGTATTTCACGAGAATTCAAAGATAGTCCGATTACCTTAAAAAAAGGAGATTGGTTAATGTCGGGATCAATAATTCAGCCCATGAAAGTAGATAAAGGTGATAAGTTCAAAATTGATTTTAAAACTTTAGGAAAAATAAACATAGATTTTATTTAAAAATTTTAATTTTTTTATTATTTCTTGCTGACTTTAGGGCTAAATCAGAAATCAGTTGCGCCTCTAGCCCCTCTTTAAGCAAATGCTCTTCTTTCTTTCTTTGCAAAAAAGACTTAAGGCATTCGTAGTATGAGTCTCTAAATTTTCTTGAGAAGTCCTTGTTTAAAAGTTTTTTATTAAAAAAGTTATCAGAGTTTATATTGATTTTGCTTCCATAAAGTTTGATTTGCTCGATACTGCCAGATTGACTGTGTCTACTAAAAATAAATTTAACAAAAATATTATTTTTTAATTTCATTTGTACTATTGCTTCTGAATAGTCATTTTGTTTTAGATATTCTTTAGAAGACAAAGCTTTGGTCACTATTAATTCTTTGGGTTTTGATGATCCAAACCAACAAGCTAGATCAAAAAAATGAAGACCCTTGTCAGCAAACAAACCTCCGTTCCTTGAAGAAAGTTTTGGATCCCAATTTAAAGATTTTGAAGTGATTTTTATCCTTTTTATATTTTTGTTTTTAGAAAGTTTTTTCATTTTGCAGTATTCTTTAGAAAATCTTCTATTTAATCCAACGCAAAACCTAATTTTTTTTCCTCTTATGTTTTTGGCCAATAAATTTAGTTTTTTTGAATTCATAAGAATAGGTTTTTCGCAGTAAATCATTTTGTTTCTGCCTATAAGTTTATTAATATAAAACTCATGCGTTATTGTGGGTGAAGCAATGACAAAAAGACTGATGTCCTTTCTGTCTAATATTTTATTAAAATTTTTTGATGTATTGCATTTAAATTTCTTGGCATACTTCGTTCTTAGCTTGGAATTAGAATCATAAACATAGGTCAGTTCGGTATTTTTTAATTTGATTAGAGTGTCACAGTGAATAAGTCCAATCCTTGAAAGACCGATAACACAAGATTTAATCATTAAAGTTTAATTTTTCTTCCTGTTTTTGAACTTTTGATAATTGCAGCAAATATTTTTAATGATTGAAGGCCATCATTTCCGGTAACTTTAGGTTTTAATTTTCCCAAAACTACATCGCAGAAGTGATTAATTTGATTAACCAATGTGTGTTTGCTTAACCTGGTACTTTCGTCTCTATGAAATATTTCTTTCCACCAGCTTCTCTCATTTTTATTATACCAATGTTTTAAATTGGGAAATTGGACTGATCCTTTTGTCCCGCCAATATAATATGCTGATTGACTGGTGGCTGGGTAAGCTGGATTTTCACTAGCGGTTAATTCATAGCTCCAGGGAGATACTATTGTATCGGATACGCTTAAAGTGCATAGCGCTCCTGATCTAAAAACTAAATTTACTATTGCGGTGTCTTCAACTGGATATTTACGTATACGATTAGAAGTTATTGCTTGAACGTATTTTACGGGTCCTAATAGATAACAAATAAGATCTATATCATGAACTAAATTTATACCTAAAGGCCCTCCCCCTTTTTTTATTCTCCATTTTTCTTTATACCAATCTTTATTTTTATATAACCAACACAGAACATTAGCAGAAACAATTTTTCCCAACTGGCCAGAATCAATTTTCTTCTTAACGCTTGATGCCATTGGATTATGTCTTCTGTGGTAACCAATTAGAAGAGGTGTTTTGTTCTTTTTTGAGCTGTTAATAATTTTCCTGGCTTTTTCAATATTATCAGAGATTGGTTTTTCCAAAAGTAATGGAATTTTTGATTTTAAAAAACTTATGCTGTGCTTTTCATGAAATTGATTTGGTGTAGCAACAATAACTGCATCGGGCTTATTATTTTTCAATAGAACTTTAGTGTTTTTATAAAAAGGAACCCGAAACTTTTTAGCTCGTAGATGAGAGTTTTTGTTAATATCTACAATTGAATGAAGAGTTGCCTTCTTAGAAATTTTAATTGCTTTAAGATGTTGGCTTCCCATTAAACCTACACCAACAACTGCGATTTTCACTCTCTTTTTCATTTAGAGATTATATGTACATTCCTTCTTTGATATTTATTACTTTGTACATTAAGTCGTTTAGCGGTGTGGCAATACCATGTTTTTTTCCAATTTTAGATACTGCTCCATTAATAAATTCAATCTCTGTCTTTCTTTTGTAAAGAACGTCAAAAGCCATGGATGACTTGTTAGTCTGTTTGGAATCCACAATTTTATTAAACATTTCCAAGCATTCATCTTCCGAAACATCAACGCCATCTGCTTTTGCTACTTGTTTGGTTTCCAAAATAATTTGTTTGCCAAGATCCCTTGCATCCTTGCTTGACTTGTTGTTGATGTACAAATCACTATGATTCAGATCAAATATTGCTGATAAAGGCCCAATAGCTGTAAGAGCAAATAATTTCATCCATTTTCTCTTTTTTATATTGTCAGATGCAATGGTTTCTAGACCATGTGCTGTGAAAGTTTCAGCTACATTTTTAACTCTCTCACTCATTCCACCTTCATATTCACCTATCCACGATGGTAGCGAAGCATGATTTTTAATATGACCTGGACCCAAAATGTTTGAAGCTTGGGTAGTTGTGCCGCCTAAAACTTTTTCTCTTCCAGCAATTTTAGACATTATAGTTTCATGACCAATTCCGTTTTGAAAAGACATTAATACTGTTTTTTCACCAATTATATTTTTTGCTCCCACTAAAGCTTTCTCTAGAGCGGTTGCTTTGCACATAATTATAATTGCATCAACTGTGTTTAACTTGGCTGGTTCAGTTGTTGCTTTAATTTTTATAATTCGATCTCCGCCATAACCATCAATTTTAAGTCCTTTGTTGTTGATTGTATCAACATGTTCTTTCCAAACATCTATTAAAACAACTTTTAAACCTTTTTCAGCAAGCAATCCTCCAAACAAACAGCCCATGGCTCCAGATCCAAGTACAGCGACCTTTATATTTTTGTTAACCATTTATGCTTTCATTTTAACTTGAACGCCAAAGAAGCCGGTCGGCTTTATTAATAGCACCACGATCATTAGTAAAAATGCGTATGCGTCCTTGTGGCTCCCAGATATAAAAAATGCGCATGCTGTTTCAAATAAACCTACGGTAAAACCCCCAACAATTGCACCTGGCAAGCTTCCAAAGCCTCCAACAACAGCAGAAGCGAAAGCTTTTAATAATATAATGTAGCCCATGTATATAACCACTTGGTATGTTGGGCCTACTAGCGTTCCTGCTATACCTGCTAAAGCACATGCTATTCCAAATATAATTGAAATATAAAGTGGAACGTTAATGCCTACTAAGTTTGAAATTACTTTAGAATGAGCAACAGCTCTGACTCCTAATCCCATTTTGGTTTTGTTTAAAAAGAAATACAAAGCTCCGGCAACTAAAAAACCGGTTACGAGCATCCATAAATATGTCATAGGTAAAGTGACTCCACCGATATTTATTGGCAAACCTAAATCAGCGTGAAAAGGGTGCGCTGTTGGGTCCCAAATAATATAAGCTAAGTTTAATAAAATTACAGACATACCAAAACCACATATAATTATTCCCATACCAGCTACGGTATAACCACCACCTTTTTTAGTTAGAGGTCTAAAAAATATTCTCTCTATCAAGACTCCGAATAAACCCATAACTACAAAGGCGATGAAAAGACCTATAACATAACCTACCCAACCATAGGCTTCTGGAAAAATTGCATAAATTAATTCGCCATCAATAAGAAAATTGTAAACTGTTAATCCAGTAAATGCTCCTAACATGAAAAATTCTCCGTGAGAAAAATTTACTACATCTAAACCTGTATAAATAAGAGAGATACCAACGGCAACTAAACCATAAATTATTCCTACGGTAACACCTATGATCAAAACACCTTTTAAAGACTCAAGGTTCATATCAGGGCTCATGCTGATATAGCCAAGAAAGATTAAAGTAAAAACTAGCATTAAAGTATTTTCTACTTTTTTAGTAAATTTAAATTCTTTAAACATTAACTGTTGTTCCTCCGCCTCCTAGATATGAATCTTTAACTGATTCGTCGTACATTAATTTTTTGGAGTCCCCTTCTACATTAATCACCCCATCTTTGATCACATATCCATAATCGGAGAGTAAAAGAGCCATACGAACATTTTGCTCAACAACGAGTACTGTCAAACCATCTTTTCGAATTTTATTAATGTTTTTAAAAATATCTAAAACTATCTGGGGGGCTAAAGCGGCGCTTGGTTCATCCAACATTATCATTTTGGGGTTTGACATTAGTCCCCTTCCAATGCAGAGCATTTGGAGTTCTCCTCCAGATAAAGTGGCAGCTAACTGATTTTTCCTTTCATTTAATCTTGGAAAATAATTAAATACTTTGTCTATATTATTTTTTAATTGTTGATTTGATTTAAGAATAAATCCGCCCAATCTTAAATTTTCTAAAACGGACATGGCTGGGAATACATCCTTACCCTGCGTAACTTGCACAAGACCACGCTCTACTATTTTGTGTGGTGCCAAGTTATGAATGTCTTCTCCGTTAAAATTTATATTTCCATTCCAAGCTCTGATAATGCCAGAACATGCTTTTAGGATTGTTGACTTGCCAGTTCCGTTACCTCCAAGTAATGCAACTATAGATTGTTTTTCAACTTTCATGCTTGCACCATTAAGAATTTGCACAGTGCCGTAACCAGAAACTAAATTATTTATTTTAAGCATGCTGTTGTTTTTGAACTTTTAATATGTTTTCCTTTATTTAATTAAATTAATTCTTGGTCGTCAATTAAAAACGCCGAAGAGTTAAGAAAAACAATTAGGGGGAAATAATGAAAAAAATAAATACTATTTTTTCAAGTTTAACATTCACCGCTAGTTTGCTAATCTCGTCATTGGCACAAGCTGAAAACATTAAGATTGGTGTTTCTTTCAGAATGTTGTCTGATGTTGGTTACAAACACGGAATGTTAATTGAAGATACTGTCAAACAATGGAATGTTGAAGGCGGTATTAATGGTAAAAAAATCGATTTGACCCTTTATAATGATGAATGTAAATCTGAAAAAGGTGTAGCAAATGCAACTAAACTTGCTTACCAAGACAAAGTTCACGTTATAATCGGATCTAGTTGTAGTTCAGTTACCTTGCCAATGGTACCGGTAATAACTAAAGCTAAAGTTCCACAAATCATACCTCACTCAACAAGTTCTAAAATCACGATGCAAGGTAGTGAATATATATTCAGAGTACCTGTTTCATCTAGATTTTATAAATTAGCACAGGGAAAATTCACGGCTGAAAATCAAGGAAAGAAAATAGCTTACATCTATGTTCCTGATCAAGCCAGCATGGTTTTTGCAAAAGAGATGATTGCTTACATGAAATCTGCATATGGTGTTGACCCTGCGTATGAAGTGCAAGCTGGTGAAAAAGAAACAGACTTTAGATCTTATTTGTTGAAGGCTAAAGCTGCTAATCCAGAGGTATTAGTATGTTCGGGCTTAGTAGACGAAACTGTTCGTTGTCTTGTTCAGTCTTATGAAGTTGGAATACCAAAAAGTGTTCACAGAGTTGCAAACTCTGTAGCATCTAAAGTAGAGGTACCAACAAACGCTGGTAAAGCTGCTGTTGGTGTTACATACTCTGCTGCTTTTGCTGCTTCTGATACAAGGCCAATAGCTAAAAAGTTTGTAAAAATGGTTGAAAGTAAATACGGTGTTACACCGGGCCATGACTTCTCACAAATGCAGGATTTATTAACTATGTTAAAACCTGCTTTAGCAAGAGTTAAGTTTTCTGGTAATTTAGCTGCTGATAGAAATGCTGTAAGAGATTCTATAGCAAGCATTAAAAACTTTACTGGATTAGCTTCTGGACCAATTAGTTTTTGTTCAGCTGGAACTCCCGAGTGTAGAGATGGTAACAGAACTCCTGTTATGATCGCTTATACTAAAGGTGGTAAAAAGTGGAAAACAAAAGTTGCTGGTGCAGTTACATTTAAAGCTAGCGACGGTCTGTAAAAAAAATCAAATTTATGAGCGGTAGCATTAACTACCGCTCATTTTTTAATTTTAAGTCAAAATGAATAAATTTAAAGAAATAATTAGAAACTATCCTTTTTTAGGCTTTATTATAGCTTTTCTGATTTTAATGATTGTCCCATCAGTTTTCTTTACAGATTTATATCAATCACACATAGCAAGTTTAGTATTTATCAATATTATTGTTGCTTCAGGTCTAAATATTGTTAAGGGATATTGTGGTCAGGTGACGGTTGGTCATGTCGGATTATATGCTGTTGGTTCGTACACAGCAGGATGTATGTTTTTATATTTAGGTTCGGGTTTATGGGTAACTTTGCCAGCAGCAATATTAGTGACAGGTTTATTTGGTATTGCGTTTGGAATTCCATCTTTCAGATTAGAAGGGCCCTATTTAGCACTTGCTACTTTAGGAGGTGGTGAAGCGATAAGGTTATTTATAGAAAATGGAGAGTTTTTTAATTCGACTTATGGTATCCCAAGCATATCTTCACCAGAACTTTTTGGTGTAATATTTGATACTCCAGATAAATACTATTACATATCGATGCCTATAATGTTAATAGCAGTTTATTTTTCTTTTAGTATTTTAAGATCATCTGTTGGAAGAGCGTTCATGGCGGTAAGAGAAGATCCTATTTCTGCAGCTTCGTCAGGAATAGATATAAAAAAACACAAACTTTTAGCTTTTATTCTAAGCGCAATGTTTGCTGGGCCGCAGGAGCAG
>Ga0310344_10004815_pt1 | contig 10033 bp, 7 predicted proteins | sample HC15DNA20200_MG_FD_203801 | JGI IMG/M metagenome (GOLD analysis project Ga0310344, IMG submission 203801) | Marine microbial communities from station ALOHA, North Pacific Subtropical Gyre - HC15-DNA-20-200_MG | ecosystem: Environmental > Aquatic > Marine > Oceanic | place: Pacific Ocean: North...
CTTACCAAGGAAGAAACCACCATTGTTGAAGGAGCTGGCAAAAAAAGTGAAATCCAAGGCCGTTGCAACCAAATCCGCGCTCAGGTAGAGGAAACATCCTCTGACTATGACCGCGAGAAGTTGCAAGAACGTCTTGCCAAGCTTGCTGGTGGTGTAGCTGTAATTAAAGTTGGTGGCGCAACCGAAGTTGAAGTTAAAGAAAAGCGTGATCGCGTTGAAGATGCTATGAATGCGACCCGTGCAGCTGTTGAGGAAGGTATCGTTGCTGGTGGTGGAACTGCTCTGATTTTTGCTACTAAAGCCCTCAAAAAGGTAACTCCAGCCAATGATGATCAGCGCGTTGGCGTTGATATCGTTGGTAAGGCAATTCAGACACCGGTGCGTCAGATTGCTGAAAACGCAGGAGAATCCGGTGCGGTTGTTGCAGGTAAGCTTCTTGAGGCTAAGGGTTCTACCCTTGGTTTTAACGCTCAGACCGGAAAATACGAAGATCTGGTTAAATCGGGTGTTATAGATCCAGTTAAGGTTGTACGGACAGCTTTACAGAATGCTGGTTCGGTAGCTGGCCTATTAATAACGACTGAAGCTATGGTTGCTGAGGCGCCTGATGATAAAGCAGGTGGTGCTATGCCTCCGATGCCCGACATGGGCGGCATGGGCGGCATGGGTGGCATGATGTAGGTGTTTCCTTACACTGTTTAACCAAAGCCAAACGATTAAGGCCTCGCATTAGCGGGGCCTTTTTCATTTTAATATTTAATAAGGTTAATTGTTCACAATTTTTAAGTAAGTTTCAGAAAGTCTCTGGTCCCCCGAACTGCCTCAGCAAGACCCACCCGTTTAATCTCGACACCTTCGGGAAAGGCCGTCAACAGCCTTGTGGGTGTCCGTGAATCAAGGATAATAAAGATTCCACGATCAGTGTCTCGTCTGATCAATCGACCATACGCTTGTTTAAGACGTAGCCGAGCGATGCGATCATCGTATGCATTCCCGTCAAAGGCATTTTTGCGCGCTCGATGCAGGATAGTTGGACGAGGCCAAGGAATGCGATCAAATACAACCAGTCTTAACGCGTTACCTGGTATGTCTACGCCATCACGGATTGCGTCAGTACCAAGGATACAACTATTAATTTCCGATCGAAAAATTTCTATCAGACTGGCAGTATCTATCCCATCTACATGTTGTGCGAGGAGTGATAGGCCTGACTGCTCCAAAGGAATTGCAATTTTACTATGCACAACGCGTAGACGGGAAATAGCTGTAAATAGCCCAAGTGCTCCTCCATTTGAGCTGAGAAACAATTCACGATATGCCGAAGCTATCTGGTCGTTATTTGTTCTGTTAACATCGTTAACGATAAATACCTTAGTTTGTATCGGATAATTAAACGGTGACGGAATATTGGCTCGGATCGCCGGAGCTTCCAAATGGGCTGTGCCGGTTACTTTTTCGGCATTTTTCCAATCATTTTCATTATCACCTGAACTGTCGCGCAAAGTCGCAGAGGTTATTACAACCCCGTGGGCCGGCCGGACCACATACTCAGAAAACGGAATAGTGGGATCTACCCAATGCCGATACATACCGATATCGTTATCGCGATTTTTGCTGCGCTCGACCGAAAACCAGTCGATAAAATTTTCCGGCACAACATCATTTAATGCCTTTAACATTGCTCGCCAGATATCAATCTCGTTTTCGCTGCGGCGGGTTAACCCGCGGCAGGCTGCATCAATTCGCTGGCGGGTCTGGCTGTCAAAATTGTCAGCTTCAGAGTCTAACAGGTATAAAAGGCGAGAATTTAAATCTTTCATTGGTTGTGAAAGATCACTTAGTGCTCCTTCAAGGCTAACGGCTGCATCCTTTAGTCCTTCAATCGTAGGGTGTGTATTGGCCTCAAGGTCGTATGGGATTTTCGGGTTTTTCGCATAGGCATACACCTGTCTACGGACCAGGCTGAGAAACGATTCCATTTGACCATGTGGCTGGTCTCTACTTTCCAACCGCGTGATCCAGCCTGTATGAGGGAGACATTGGGCGGCATCTCTTAATAATTCATATGTTTCGGCTGTTTTCACATCAGCAGAAATAAGATCTTCTATACGACCCTTCAATCCCCGCGAACGAATTCGGTCGCCGCCTTCGTCTCCCAGTAGCCATCGACGTAATTCAAAGCTCTGCAACCCGGAAAGTTTAGCCGAGAATGCAATATCTGAAGAATCGAACAAATGGTGCCCTTCATCAAAAACCAACCGGGTTGGAACGTAGTCTGCGTCTAAACCTCCCAACGTGGCTTGAGCCATTATTAATGCATGGTTAGCCACCACGAGGTCAGCACGCCGGGCTTGCCGAATATTGCGTTCGATAAAGCATTTAGTGTAATGACTACATGAAGAATAAATGCATTCGCCACGCCTGTCCGCAAGTGCCAGTGTGTCGCGGTATCCAACAAGGTCCACCAACCAAGAAGGAAAGTCACCGCTTGCAATATCGCCGGACCGGGTAACCGCTGCCCAACGGGCAAGCAGGCCAACCCCTATGGCGCTTGCGGGTCTGGTCGAGATCTGGCCAACCGCCTCCTCTAAATTTAAGAGGCAAAGATAGTTTTCTCGTCCTTTCCGTATTACTACGCGACGAGCTTTAATTTGTGAATCGGGATGGAGGCGGCTAAGCTCATTATCGATTTGGCGTTGAAGATTTCTGGTATAAGTGCTCAGCCAGACTGTGCCACCATTTTTGTCTGCCCAAATACTGGCGGGCGCGATGTAGCCTAGCGTTTTACCCACACCAGTGCCCGCTTCGGCGATTACAACATTAGGATTATCAACTTCGATTTTTGGAGCGAAAGCGGCGGAAACGGCTGATGCATAGTCGGCTTGTTGTGGTCTAGGTTCGGCAGCCTTCCCGATTAGCTCTGATAATCTCTGTCGAGTTTCTGTAACAGTGACTTCTTGGTTTTCTGGAGGCGGATCAGGTACATACTCTGCCCAACTATTTAATCGCACCCAGATGTCTAGACCACTTCTGGGGTGCGGCTGGGAATTGGAGAGGTGCTTCAAATTGTCCATGACAATCGGCCCCCACGTCCACTCACCATTTTTCATTGCTTTAGCTATTAAAAATGCGTCAGGATCTTCTTCTGGATCTATAAAACTTAATTCTTTTAATAAAATCTCGCTCGCATGGCGCAGAGTTTTAGCCTCCTCTTCTATTGATGCAGGTCTATCAAGGTTGAGCACCTTGGCAATTCCGCTAGGAGTTGGGATGCAAAACTGCGAGGGTCGACAAAAAGCAAAAAGCTCTAATAAATCAAGCGCCTCAAATTTTTTAACATCTAATCTACGACAAACAGACGGGGCATGACACAGGATAGGCGGTTCGATCGAGTTGATGATTGTTTCGGTATTTGACTGGTTAATATGTCGTATTTCGTCCTCGGGAGATTGGATGATAGCATCGCTTGGACCAACCACTAGGACGTATCGCGATGCCGAAGATTTTGAGCCACCAAATGGAAGAGGACTATCCATGTCTTTATCATATATTACGTGAGAGATTCGGCCCCCATGTCTACTTTTGATCGGTGCTTCTTTATTGACGAAAGCTGCCTCCGCGCATAGGTTTTTGCGCCACCCAAGAAAAATAAATTGGAAAAAAAGTGGATACAGTTCGAAATTTAAGTCAAAAGGCTCGCGCGTGGCCATTTGATGAAGCTCGTAAGCTGAACAAACGCCTGGGCGGACAAAAGCCTGCTAAGGGCTATGTGCTGTTTGAAACCGGCTATGGGCCTTCCGGGTTACCTCATATTGGGACTTTCGGTGAGGTCGTCCGTACCACCATGGTTAGGCAGGCTTTTACTGAGCTGAGCGACGTCCCCTCTCGGTTATTTGCATTTTCCGATGACATGGATGGGCTTCGTAGCGTCCCTGAAAATGTCCCAAAACAGAAAATGTTGGAAAAACACTTAGGTAAACCGCTTTCATCCATCCCTGACCCATTTGGTGAATACGAAAGTTTTGGCCATCACAATAATGCGCGTCTACGAGAGTTTTTAGACAGATTTGAATTTGATTACGAGTTCCAGAGTGCAACATCATGCTACACAGCAGGAAAATTTGATGAAACTTTGTTGAAATTATTAGCCAATCTTGATGCGGTCACTCAAGTTATTTTACCAACGTTAGGACCTGAGCGCCGGGAAACCTACTGTCCATTTTTGCCAATTTGTCCGGATACCGGTTTAGTTCTACAAGTGCCGGCAATTGCTAGTGATATTGATGCTGGTACCATTATCTTTCGGCGTGATGAAGGAGGGACATTAGAAGTACCCGTCACAGGTGGTCACTGTAAGCTCCAATGGAAAGCCGACTGGGCCATGCGCTGGGCAGCATTGGCCGTTGATTATGAGATGTCGGGCAAAGATCTGATAGACTCCGTTCGTTTATCTTCTCGAATATGCAAAATTTTGGGTGGGCGAGCACCAGAAGGTTTTACCTACGAGCTTTTCCTTGATGAAAATGGCGAAAAGATTTCCAAGTCCCGGGGTAATGGCCTTACCGTTGAGGATTGGCTACGTTACGCCCCCCAGGAGAGTTTACAACTATACATGTTCAATTCGCCCCGCAAAGCAAAGCGGCTCCATTTTGATGTTATTCCTCGTCATGTTGATGATTATCTAAAATTTATTGTCGGATTTTCTGAGGAAGATGGGGCAAAGAAACTCGAGAACCCTGTATGGCATATCCATGCTGGAACTCCTCCATTTGAATATAATCACGTTACGTTTGGATTGCTCCTCAATTTGGTGTCTGCCTGTAATACAGATGATAAAACGGTGCTCTGGGGGTTCATCTCTCGCTACAATCCTGATGTTAACCCGACGTCTAACCCAATCCTTGATAATTTGGTTGAATATGCAATTCATTATTATCAAGATTTTGTCAAACCAGAAAAATCTTATCGAAAACCAAATGAAACGGAGCGCGCCACACTCGAGGAGTTAGCTAAAGGGCTTGAAAACTTAGAACAAGATGCGGATGCTGGTGAGATCCAAAACCTTGTTTATGCTGTGGGGAAGAATGGCAGCTTTGAAAATCTTCGTGATTGGTTTAAAGCACTTTATGAAACTCTATTGGGTTGTGAGCAGGGCCCACGAATGGGTTCCTTTATTGCGCTTTACGGTGTAGAGGAGACGTTAAATTTGATAAAACGAGTTCTTTCTGGCGAGAATATTTCATAGAAGTTCAGTTAATTTTTCTCATGATTAACAAGTTCGTTTAATCGGACTTTGATCCTAACGCAAGGCGAGCATAATTTGGAACCTGCAAAATATTATTTTCAAAAAATGGCTGCCAGGCGCTGATAACTTTATCTTTCAAGCGCGCAAATTCAATTGGTGGCATATTTTCAGTTTCTTTAGCGAAACTACGTTTTAGGTTACGAGTTACATAATCTTCGACATCATCCACACGATTTTTATAACGGAGCTCACGTTCCTCGACATCAAGAAACCCCGCCTTGGCCATAATTTCTTTTAGTGCCCCCGGGGCACTCATGGCATGGCGGCTTGGTGTTGGACCTTCACTTATCCCAAGATACTGGGCGACGGCGCGCTGCGGGATATAGAAAGGTGGATTTTCTTCATAATCACCCCAGACGATAAATGCTGCGCGGCCATTAGTTTTTAAAACGCGATGTGATTCGAGAGCTGCGGTGACCTTATTTTTCAGAAACGTGATACCGAAACGACAAGTTACCGCATCAAAAACATTATTTTCGAAAGGTAGTGAAGCCATGTCAGCCCCAACAAATTCGATGATATTTAGATTTAAATTTTGTCCCCTCGTTTGTGCGGCTATAAGCATTTGTAGTGTTCGGTCGGTGCAAATGACCGCACCTTGCTCACCCATAGAATAAGCTATACTTATCGCGGGATTCCCAGTGCCAGAAGCTAAGTCTAAAACCCTTTCGCCTGATTTAATTCCTGTTTCAGCTATAATCATCTGGTTAAAGGTGTCATCGGTGGACATTCCGATTGGGCTAGTTGTCGACCAAACTTTGGCCCTTTCCGACCACTGGTCTTTTGATTTAATTGGATCTCGCTCGTCAATCATGGGCCGTGCCTATTCCTAAGCGCATAATTATTGGAATTTTATAAATGTCATCTACTAAATACTCAGCGCACGCATCTCTTACCTTTTCAAGAAGTACCCCGAGGTCAGCCTCGGTTAGCGCAGCAACTCTGTTTGGTGCCGTCCGTGATACCGCACGATGGAAATAGTCGTCATCTGGATTTATTCGTCTCTCCCACTTCAGTTGCAATTCCTCAAATTTGGCGAACCCTGAATTTCTTATAATTTCCTTGAGTTGGCCCGGTTTGGATAGATTGTGCCGGATCATTCTTGGAGGAAAGATTTCACCAAAAAAAGACTCAAGCCCTGCACTGACCCCAAGAAAAGTTGGGTTTAGGTTTAATTCCCCCCAAACTAGCCAAACCGCTTTACCTCCAGGCCTTAAAACACGAAGCGTTTCTCTGGCGCAAACTAATTTATTTTTTGAAAACATTAGCCCGTTACGGGATGTAACCGCATCGAAAGTACTATTTGGAAATGGTAAAGAATCCATATTGCCTACCGTAAATGTTAAATTATTCACAGCGTTTCGTTTAGAACGCTGAACAGCAATGGCAAGCATCTCCGGGGTTATATCATAGGCTGTTACGGTCCCTTTAGTGAGAATTCTAGCTATTGTTATCGCCGGGTCACCGGTGCCAGAGGCTAAATCCAGAACAGTCATCGCTGGTGTGATACCCGCATACTCAATTAATTGGCGTATGCATGGATCTTGGTTAGGTTTTGCGGTAGTTGCGGCTTCGGCCCAACCTACACTACTATTTTTCCAATAGACCGCTCGGTTTTCAGTATCTTGCACGCGATGGCCTATCTTTTTTAAATAATTTTCACAATTTCTCTTTCCCTGAAAGCGCATATGATTGGATGTAATTTACCATGGCATGCAATCCATTGGCTCTGTTGCCACTTAAATGAGATCCCAATTCTATTGTCTCAAAGAAATCTGGTGGGGTATTTAATATTTCGTCAGGTGTACGTCCTGAATAAACGCGTAACAACAGCGCTATTAAGCCACGAACAATCATTGCGTCGCTATCAGCATTATAAATTATTTTTTTCTCAACGGTTTCAGGCTTAAACCAGACTTGAGACTGGCACCCCTTCACCCGAAATTGTTCTATATGGAACTCTTTTGGCAACCCATCCAGGGATTTGCCTAATTCGATAATATATTCATAACGATCCACCCACTCATCGAATAGGCTGAATTCGTCTATAATACTTTGTTTTGCTTCGGAAATAGATTCAAAATCTCTATTCATAACAATAACTTAATTATTTATTTAAACCCCTAAATATCATCTATATAGATAGCTCAAGGTGTAATCAATTATCAACCATTTGGCTTTGAAAGGACTGTGATGATACTCGATGCGAATCAGCCAGTGATTTATGTTCTAAATAAGTGTAATTGGAGTTTGTTCATGTCTAGTGGGGGTATTACCGCGGTAATTAACGGCCGCGAGAGCAAGAAGAATAAGACCCATATTGATTTAATGAAAAGCGGAACAGCAATGTTGCGAATGTTGCCTACGAATTTAGCACATAAGTGTGCAATACAGGCTCTAAAATTTGGTTTGATACCTAAACTAAAAGTGATTGATGATCCAATCCTGAAAATCAGGTTATGGGATATGGAATTCGATAACCCTATCGGAATGTCGGCGGGATTTGATAAGAATGCTGAAGTGATCAAGGGAGTATCCGATTTGGGCTTTGGTTTTGCCGAAATAGGGACAGTAACGCCATTTCCACAGAAGGGTAATCCAAAACCTAATTTATTTCGGCTTCCAGAAGATAGGGCTCTTATAAATCATCTTGGGTTCCCAAGTAAAGGTGCAGAAAATTTTGCTATAAATTTGGATAAAGCGAAAAAAATTCCTTCGTTTAAATTAGGTATAAATATTGGGATCAATTCAGGGACCAGTGACGCAACTGGCGACATTGATTTTTGCTTAAAAAGATTAGCGAGATATGCCAGCTATATTGCGATTAACGTGTCTTGCCCAAATACACCGGGACTATCCGCTTGGCAGGTGGGTGATAAATTATCGGAAATGGTAGAAAAGGCAAAATTAACTCTATCCCGACCCTCTAATGAAAAATCACCACCCCTGTTGGTTAAAATTGGCCAGGAACTTGATGATAAGGAGTTGGCAGGGATTGCTAAAGTTGCTTTGAATACTGGTATTGACGGCTTAGTAGCTTGTAATACAACGGGCCAACGACCAGCCGCCTTGCGAAGTTCTTATGCAAATGAAGTAGGAGGTTTAAGTGGTTCACCAATCCGAAAAAAAGCAAACCAGACGCTTTCAAAGCTCTATAAAATGACTAATGGTAAGGTTGTATTAATTGGTTGCGGCGGTATTTCAACAGCCGATGATGCATACGAACGGATTAAATCAGGGGCTTCATTGTTGCAGCTGTACACGTCCTTAATTTATGGTGGGCCAGGCTTGATTGCAGAGATTAAAGAGGGATTGCTAGCTCATTTAAAAGATGATGGTTATACAAAACTATCCGATGCGGTAGGCGCAAATCACCGTTGATTTATTTCTCGAATTTTAACTTTTGCGGAAGATAGACTTAGATATCTAGTAAGATTATTGATCCATAGTTATGAGATGAAAAAAACGGATAATGGTCTTTTAATTAAGTATTTAGATCAATTGGATACTTGTTTATAGAATAATCTCTTCCCATCCTAGTCTGCTCATGGCAAAACCCCACAGGTATGACAGATCAAATACCTATTATTTCCGGCCTTTCCGACTTAGTGTCGGAATTTGACGCCTTTATCATCGATCTTTGGGGTGTCGTTCACGACGGCGTTACGTTGTATCCCGGGGTACTTAACTGTTTAAAGAAAATTAATGAAACGGGTAAACCCTATGCGATGCTTACAAATGCGCCGCGACGAGCTGATGCTGTTCGCGTTAGTATGGACCACATGGGTGTTCCGAAAAACCTATGTCCGATTATTATGTCCTCAGGGGAGGCAACACGGTTAGGTCTAGAAAAAATGCGTGAAGAGTGGTTTTCGGGTGTGAGCAAAACCTACGTTCATATGGGGCCCGCCCGTGATGATGGTTTATTTGATAATCTGGATCTCAAGTTGGTTGACACTGTAGCGGACGCCGGATTGATAGTGAATACTGGTCCTTGGGGAGATGAAGAAACTGTCGAGGATTACGAAATTTTACTTTGTGAGGGGGCCAATGCCGAAGTGAAAATGGTTTGTGCCAATCCAGACCTTGAGGTGATACGTGGAGGCCGCCGCATCATTTGTGCAGGTGCATTGGCTAAAAGGTATGAAGAACTCGGTGGTGATGTTCTTTATTATGGCAAACCTTATCAACCTATCTATAACAGCTGTTTGTACAAAATGGGCGATCCTGCTTTGGGGCGTGTTCTGGCAATTGGTGATTCACTTCGAACCGATATCGCGGGAGCTCGAAACCTTCAAATAACTTCACTGCTTGTTATTGGAGGTATTCATGGTGAAGAATTTGGAATTGGGGCTGGAGATATCTCTACTGCAGCCGGCAAACGTATATCGGCCGTTTGTGAGGCAGAAGGAGTTTTTCCCGATATGGCTATCCATCATCTTCGCTGGTAACACATTAAAAGTACCTAAATCTTACACAGTTCCGTTTCTTATGGGTTAGCAGTGTATCTGATTAATATGGTCCTTTAGTTTTTACGGAGTTCAAAGTTGCACGCACTGCTGCTAACGATTTTTGTTGATACTGTAGGCTTTGGTATCATTCTTCCGTTATTACCATTCTTTGCCGAAAAGTTCGGTGCTAGCCCTCTTGAGGTTACATTATTGGCAACCGTTTACTCCTTTTCCCAGTTTGTTTTTGCTCCCGTGTGGGGAAGGTTTAGTGATCGGT
>Ga0310344_10004816_pt1 | contig 10032 bp, 26 predicted proteins | sample HC15DNA20200_MG_FD_203801 | JGI IMG/M metagenome (GOLD analysis project Ga0310344, IMG submission 203801) | Marine microbial communities from station ALOHA, North Pacific Subtropical Gyre - HC15-DNA-20-200_MG | ecosystem: Environmental > Aquatic > Marine > Oceanic | place: Pacific Ocean: North...
CGAGAAGAGACCCCCAGACTTGGGAATACGCTCACACAACCATCAGTATATGGACAGTGGTTACGACCATCGAGGCGTAACCAGAATGATTGCTTGCCCAGCCTTTCAGCTTGCGACTGAATGGGTCCATAGAATCGCAGCAGAAAATATGGCGAGCATCGGCATACTGGTTATTATCATTAGTGATGATGGGCAGATTGAGGTCAAGCCATTGCTCTCAGAAGTTTCACGCACAACACCGATTAAGGGGAAACAATGAGCCACCTAACCTCAGAACAGATCATGGAAGAGATCGAGAAGGCTTTTTCTGCTGGGAAGCAGCGAGATGAAGAAAATGTCTACACGATGAAAGAATTACGATCTCTAATGCAAATGAGTGCCAGTTCTGTCTATGCACGATTGGATGTCTTAGAAGAGGCAGGGCGATTGGACTGCACGACTAAAATCGTAGAGACGAGAAATGTCGGGTCTAACGGCCAGAGAATCAGGAGACCTGTGACTGCCTACAGGATAAAAGCGTCTGAGGAATCGACCGATGAAGGAACCGAATGAATTAGAAGATGTTTTAGACCGAGCATTAGAAGCCTATCTCATTTGTCAGATTAGAAACAAGGCTAGAGGCCGACTGACAAAAGACTTATCACAAAAGTATCCCGATCATTTTAAAAGAATGCCAAACGGCAATTTTCATTGGACCGGAAAATCAGCGGATGAAATCCTTGAAGAGTACCTTTCGGGGATGGGCTACCCAAAAGCAAGTAGATTGTGGCATCAATTATGTGAACTACTCCTCAGAAGGGCTAAGAGAATCCCAGAGGTAGATTACTACTAGACCCTACTCCTACCATTAGGAAGTGTCTCCAAGTGTCTTAGGGGGCTTCCTAGAGCCTTAAATTTGCTCAAGATCCAACTCATAAATCAATTTCAGGAAAAAAGGATCAATCAGGTGCTCAAAACCATAAAATGCAGTCTTGACTCCTCGTTGACGCAATTTTGGGTCTAAGATTAAATCTTCAGACTGGTATCTGTGTAAGATTTGTGGATCAGCCCAGCCACATAACCAGAACTCATAGTCTGATTTTTTTATAACCATAAATTCAGCAGACTTAGGTTTCTTGAAGACCAGGGGAAATTTTCCATACTCGACAGTCTTAATCCCACAATCAATTCCAAGGCTATGCAAATCAGCTTTATTGTATTTCTTCGACTGACCGATTGACCAATCTATGAAGTTTGTGCCTAAGAATTGCTGAACTGCATATTCGCCAGAATATCCAGTGATCGCTCTTTGGAGCATTCTATTGGGATCAATCTTGTACTGAGTCTCATTTATCTTTGCTTCAACATATTTTTTTGCCCAGGTGGATATTTTAGCTACAGCATCTTCGCCCAGGATAACGACCTCAAAATTATCAAAGTATGCATCGACACATTCAGGGTAGTCATAAAGACTTTGCAGATATTTTTGGTACTGATCACTCATCGGCAAGATCTTCGATGCAATCAAAGTATTCAGAGTCTACAAAAATTGGCTGACTTTTATCAACATATGCACACATTGTGTTATGCTCTAGATATTCCCTGGCCTCGACATCGGTGATGCCATCACGATCCATTAGAGCCTTGATGCATTTGTTTACACTGTAGACCAGGCGAAACTCTTGAACTGCTACATCATATGTCTTTCCGATTACTGCTTCATCTAACCCATCAGCTTTTAGCATTGCTATGTTCCCCCAAAACTCGTTTAAGTTCTGCTTCGGCTTCATCTTTCTGAGATATATGCCAGACTCTCAAGACTGTTCTATTCTCACCAGTACCCCAGGTCAACAGTATTTGATCGGTGATAGTGTATTCTAATCTCATACTTCCTCCTCTGCTTCAACTACAATTTCTTTTTGCATAGAAGATTTTTCTTCTACCCTTTTTAGAGCAGATAAAAACTCATCACCGATACTAACCACATTAACTGTGGTGTCAGTCTTACTTCCGAATTGATCTCTATCCATCCTAGATGCAAGCCAACGTCTGTGTTCAACTCTGAGCTTTGCATCTTCAGAATCGTCTGCAATTCTCAGAGCCTCTTCTGCAAGCATGAATGCATTAGCCTTCATGTTGAGTTGCCATTTTTCCCAGCGGTTAGGCGATCCTGACTTGTCGCTTTTTAGCCACCGGTAAAATGTGCCTGTTGTGATCACGCCAATTTCTGGTTCCAACTTTCTCAACATCCCTTCCACACTACCTTCATCGACATAGCTATCAAAGATTCTATCTTCGCCAACTTTGTTCAGTTTTTTATAGTCTCGTCTGGTAATTTTTCTTCCCGCCATTCCAATCTCCTTTATATAGAGGCCATGATTCGATAACGTCATCAAGTATCTCGTTAAATATTTCTTCTGGAATTCTGTTACCATCCTTCTCAAATCTCAGAGGATCGTTTTCTGGTATTCCTTTTTTCTTTCTCAGTGTTTCCGCTATGGATCTAATTGTCCTTTCCAGGTGTGTAGCAACACTATCAGGCACCCCTTCTCTAAGGTCTAAAGATTGCATGACCTTCAGGAATAGTTCTATCGGGGCCATAGGTGCTCCTCGTCTGGATGTGCCTCTCTAGCCTTTAGGGTTCTATAATCCCATTCAATCGGAATCTCTAGAGTAGGTCCATGCCTGTTCTTTGCTACGATCAACCATGTTCTGGCTAAATTATTATCTCGACTATAACGACTGTGATCCAACAGTAGGATCAAATCACAAGAGGCTTCCAAAATCATACCGCCAAACAATCCAGTCATCCTGGGACTCTGCTCATAGTTTGAGCTAGTGGTCCGATTAAACTGACTGAGACAGACAATCGTAGCGTCATTCTGGACTCCCCAAGCTCTCAGGGAAGTCACAACACGTTGAGTGTTGGCGTATATCTCTGCTTCATTGCCACTCGCCACCAGTTGCAAGTAGTCTAGGATGTAATACCGACAATTTGCCGACAGACAATCATTCATGTACTTCAAGCAATCTTCCCAACTTGTCAGTAGATTTTTGGGAACCCATAGAGGCTGAGATCCATCCATAGCTCTTCTGGCTTCATCAAACGCATCATCATCGAAATTTCCTTGCTCTAGGGATGCTATACGAGTGTCAGTGTGCAAAGCATACATTCTGGTAGCTGTCGCTTCTGCTGACATCTCTAAATTGATCATCGCTACACCGCCTTCAATGCCGTAGTTCAGAGCAGAGGATGCAAACCCAAGTGCCAAGGCCGACTTACCACTCGATGGATTTCCCGAAATACAAGTAAAGCCGTGGATTCCTATGCCACCCCCTGGTCCCCTTGACACCTTATTTATGGTAGGAAGGTTTACAGGCGTTGCTCTAATCGGTTCGTGAACTTTTTCATGGAAATGATCCAAGAAATCAGGGGACAGTATATCTTGCTTCATCCGATCCTCGCACTTGCCCAGGCTGGCAATTCTAATGTTTGTATCGCTTTAGGATAGCCTTCCCAAGTGTCCGACGCTAAACAATCTGCGTACAACTCTCTCAGCCTTTCCACTTCATAAGCACCCATTTCAATGGCTTCTGCATCTAGCTCATAGATAGCTGTCAAGTAGGGTGGTTTGGATTCGCATACTATTATCAAGAAGTTGTCTCTTTGTTCATCTGGATTAAGTGTATTCCAGCCATCTAGGTAGTGAGAACCTTGCCGGTGATACCCAAAGTTGAAGACTGTTTTACTGAAGGTTTCCAGGTCTGCACCAGTCCCAGTTGTCTTAAAGTCTACCAAACAATCGTTGTAGATAGATGCTGAACTAGGAATTGCATCAATCCTAGCCTTACAGGCTACGCCACTGACATCAGTCCAAAATATTGAATCTTCTATCCATCCATCCGACTGGGCCGAATTGATTATGCTTGATGCCGTTGGGTTGGATAAGACACTTTCAACCATACCTTCGATCTGATCATAGGTATCGGACTTGATGATACTAGATGCAGGGTAGGTTTCAAGAAGTTCTGCATACTGAGCTTTGCCTTCCTTGGTTCTTCTATCTTTTGGTGCTCTCACAAAGTCTGCCTCTTCTGGCTCTAAGAGCATTGTGTGTACTTGTGTCCCCAGAATCATGGCAGGGGTTGGCTCACGTTGCTCTGGATGATCCAGGTAGTACTTTAGATGTGCGGGTGATTTCAACAGCTTGGTCATCATGCTGTTCGATAATTCTGGTCTGGCGTGGTACGTCTCGTTATTCATGCTTCTATACTCCATTGGTTGCGACTCACAGAATGAGTCTGTGGCTGGTGTTTTTTCTCTGAGCCTTTCAAGCTCCAACGCTCTCTGCGTTCTTCGTTTCTAAACAGTGATTCTGGCATCTGCCATGCTCTTTCCTTCATATGGTGCTCAGATGCTTTGACTGCTTTGAGGATACCTCTGAACTCTTCCTGATAGCTCTCAGGGTTCATCTGTTCCTCGTAAAGAGCATTCAGCACTTTCTTCCTTTTAGCTGTCAAGGATGGTGTCTTGCCGTTCCCACCCAAGAGTTCCAAGTAAATGTCCCATAGTTCTTTTACTTGTTTTTCATTGGTTACTTTATTTCCTGGGGTCTTCACAGGGTCTTCCAAGATACCTGTTTCGACCTTCTCAGCAGAAGGTGTCTTATAGGCATCAAACCCTTGATACAGCTTGTAATTCGACACCTCTATCAATGTACCCATTTGGGTCTTCCCGACTACCCTTATTCTCCCATCACTTTCTAAGGCTTTGAGCATCCGATTGACCCTAGATGGTTGCCAACAGATAAGTTTATTACCGGCACTGTATTGGCAATCATTAGAAATCTTTGAATAGCTACATAGGTACTGAGCATACTTGACCTTCACAACGTCCTCTCCGCTACGATAGGTGTAGACCTTATCCTTCTGGTAGTTAGCGTTTACCAAAAGGTATAGGAATAGTTTTAAGTGGTCTGAGTCTCTTCTCCATATGGAGTTGTCGAGAATTGAGCGGGCAAGAAGTACAAAGCCCCCCATTAGTTCGTTCCAGCATTTTTGATAATCCCTATCTCTACTAGCCAATCGAATGCATCCCTTACATCTCTCCAGACTAAATAGGGAACACCATTCTCCTCACATTCCTTCTGGAAAAAAAGTTGGGACTCTCTCATTTTCCCCTTGGGGGTCTTGACCTCGACAAAGGTCCAGACCCCCTTCCCCATCACGATAAGATCTGGCACACCAGGAGAAATACGAGTTCCGCCACGTTCTTTGCGGAACCCTTGTTCGGTGCTCCAGACTGACATCCCCATCGTGTCACGCAGAAATTTGACGATTTCTCTTGAGATCTGTGATTCTTTCATCAGTGTGGATATTGCTGATGCACAGATTTCAAGGCGTTGACTGAATAAGCATTAGCTGAAGCCAACGATGACCGACAATTATCCAGAGCCTCTTGCGTTCCACTGGAGAGAAGGCTTGGGGGTATTCTCTGTATCCTATTCTCAGCACTGCGGATCTCGTCTTGAATAGCAGAGATCTCTCTCTTGAGTTCGGGGAACAAAGAGGATGCTATTTCATTTAAGATATTCTTAGAAGGGGAGTCCATCTACACCATCCTCTGCCTTCGGTACTCCTTGAGGCTTTGCAGGTTTCCAGTCATCGACCTGGACATACAACTTACCATTTTTTGAAAGCTTAATATCGCAGTTGATCCAGTCATCTTCACGACCTTCCAACCACTGCATGAATTCTTTTTTTACAATGTGGAGCTTTGCCCTGACAAAGTCTGGAGCATTCTCATGCGGGTGCTTGACGATTAGGCCAGCCGGGAACTTGTCAGTAGTGTCTTTATCGTGTGCCATTTGTATTACCTCTAGTTAAATAAGTGACTTTAAAAAATCGGATGCTTTTTGCATCCTCTTTGGGTCTTTTCCATCCTTCAGCAAGACCCGTGCTGATTCCAAAACATTTGCGTCTATTTCAGCTACTTTATCATTGTCAGCTTCGATCTGTTTAAGGAGAGAGGAAAGTTCCTTCTTGGCACTCTCTAAGGCGTTTGCTTTGTCTCCTTGGGATGTTGGGATATCCTCACCCGCATAAATGTAATGGCCAAGTCCTAGAAGCGAAAATGCTTTTGTCATACACCGCATTTTTGCTGAGTTAATCTCAAAGGTATTAGGATTTTCCAGAGCTTGATTGCGGAAATTAAGAACTGGTAGCCAGCACTCTCGACTGACATCTCCTATGGTAACTGTGCAAGACACCATAGCAGTGCCACCTGGGTAGTAGCAAACGTCCCTGGTGACCCCATAGGAGTCGGTGTAGGTATTCCATTCGACTGACATTTCAGGGAAGTTCTCCATCATTATTCCCCAGGCCCAACTCCATGATAAATATTTCAAGCCGTTCTTCGTTTCTACTTGGTCATTGCAGTTAATTTTTGAAAGCTTTTCCCATATACTTTTAGCTGTTTTTTTCTGTGCTGGCATCAGTATCTCCATTAGTAGTCGATTGTTCTCTTTGTTCTCTTCGCTTCGCATATTCTTTTCTTTGGTACTCTTCTCTCGATTCATCTAGCAGATCGAAAACCTTCGTCATGTGCTCTATCATTAGTGCTGTCACATCTGTTGGCGGTTTAATTCCCATTGGCGTGGCTCTCTTCCTTTCGTAATTTTCGTTTAAGTGATTGTACAATTCTCTGGCATTTTTCCAATTGCTCTTCCAACACGATCACCCTCTCGTCGAGGATCTTGGTGAGGTGAGCCAAGTCTCGTACTAACTTGCGTCTATCGTTTTCATCTGGTCTTTGCATAGTCTCCCCTATGGCTGATATGGTTCTAACATCTTACTGACTCGTCCATAAAATTTGTTGAGTCTTTTTTCTTCACCCTTAACATCGTAGAAATCTTGAACATTTAATTGCAACATTATTGCAAATCGTAACCCGGCTATTCTTCCCATATCAAACTGGATGTCGGCATCCGACATAGTGTAGTGTCTGATATCATGTTTGAGTTCTTGCACAGTCACTGCGAGTTCGTCTCTTAGTTCTTGGTACATACCAGTTCGTAGGTCTATGTTTCTAGCCATTAGCTCCTTCCCTTTGTTGCCCATCGGTTTAACCAGTGTAAAGTCGCTCCTTCGTTTCCATAAATTGTGTTGCCGTCAGGATCTATGTTTCCATCGATGTTCGTCGCATCTGGAATAAATGGAAAATGAATGAATCGAATGTTGTATTCCTTCAGCTTGAGGCGTTTCACTATCTTCATGGCATCCACTTCACTTCCGAACCATTCTGTCACTGGAATCATGTCTTCATATTCTAGTCGGTACATTTTTTATTCTCTTCCTCTATCCATCTCAGGATATCTTTTATTTGGTGAGGTTGTCTTGCTCCATCTGTAGGTGGCCTCTCAGTGTGTAACTTCTTCGTTGCCCAACGCCTTCCTACTTTTTCCAGGCCATCGATATGTCTTCGTCCACTGGGATAGAATTTGGCATCACTCAAAACTCCCCGCCTAAACTCAACAGCTTCCCAGCCCAAATCCTCAAGGTCTCGATCCCTCACTGGTTTCTTGGGAAGTTGGCTCCATCGATGTTCCCTCTTCTCATATGTCATATAATGCCGTATCCAGAACGCCTCTCTTTTCTTTTTCATTCGTCTTCAAACCTTCGCTGTACTTCCTCTGCAACTTGAGCTTCATTCCACTCAGGGTATTCGTCTTCGACTCTTTCCCTGATCCGCTCTATGACCGCATCGTTGTCGTAGTCATCGTTTGGATTGTGACGCATTCGCCACTCGTCATACCCAGCCCAAGGGTTACTCATTGGACATATCCATCTCACAGTCAACGTAGCTTTGTATCTTGTCGTAAATCTTAGACCTTTTGATCCAAATATCTTGCCAGCCTTCTTTGTTTTTTTTGGTCATCTTTTGTCCAAGCAGGAAACTCAAACGCCCATACTCTTCGACTGCTTTTAATAGCATTTCCGACTGAATCAAATTCATTGGTCAGTCGGCCCCTTAATCGACTGACTTGTATCATCTAAGTATCTCCAGTTGCCTAACAGGTAGTCGCATACGACAGAACTGATACGCCCGCCCGCTAACCATCTGTGGACAGTTGAGGGAGAGCGAATAAGCCTCTCCCTCGCATAGCGAGTGATCCCCAGACCACTATCATCAATCCTCTTCCTCAGTTCGTCTCTGGCCCATTCCTGGTGGTCAGTTGCCATTTTTTATTTCTCCTACTGCAAGGTCTAACTCTGGCCCAACAACCTCTATAACATCGTAGATCGCTTGGACTGCTTCCTGGGGAAGGTTCGATTTCTCTAGCTCTAGGATCGCCATCATTCCCAGAACATGGAGACACCCTTCCAAGATATGTTTCTTAACGCTAATCATCTCTATTTCCATTTGTCTATCCTTTGTAAAATTAGGTGGCGGGCTTGAGCTTTTAAAGTGTGCCTGACCCAACCCGCCAAAAGTCAGGGGCCACTGTGGCTGACGGCTTGGCAGACAATTGTTTCAGCCGTCGTTTAACTCCATTTATCAGGCAACGCCCGCCAGTATGGAGACCTTAATCAGAGTGGGCAAATCAGACTTGCAAGGCGGTGGAGTGACAATTTCTAACCGCCCCTGATCCACCCACTCAATCATCTATCTCGCCAAATATATTTCTAGGTAATTCATCTCTTTCCCCTGGCTGGAGATAGCGTCCATACTTTCGTTTCTCATACCTTCGACGATCCCGCCTTTCCTTTGCCCGCCTCTTACCGCCAGCATTCTTTGGGCCAATCAAGCACTGAGTGGACTCTGTACTCTCTGGTGGGTTCTCGACATCTGGAGCAAGCTGATCAATCATATTGATCTTGATTCTTGCGATAGTGGGAATATCGACAGTGTCATCCTCATGTACCTTTATCGTGTGGGTTGTCCCATTCGCATCGGTGTAAATGAGATGGTAGTAGCCATGTGTGAGGAAGCCAGGGTGGTGCTCCAATGTTGCCGTTGGGTGAGTCTCCGCTAGTTCTTCCCTGACCTTGTCTTCTTGTCGTTTCCGCTTGCGTTCTTTCCTCGCTAACCTCTTCTCTTCTTTTTCCTGTTCTCGCATCCGAATGATCTCAAATTTTTCATCGTCTGTGAGATCTGTCACATCGTAGTCATTCATGATCTTACGAACTTCTTTTTTTGTTAAGGTGTGTTGCATTTATTTTCTCCATCTTGGCGTTTAAGAAGTCTCTGAATCTATCATTTGCAACAGCCGATAGCAACACTCGTATGCGACAGATAGACTGACCGACTGACCGACTGACAGGCCGGGAATTTTTTTTGACAAACGACAAATAATTATTCCCATCCGTATTTTCGTTTAAGTGATTGTACAATAAGTTCTGGGATAAAATGGTATCCCGCAGTTTCTACAAATTCTAGCCATCCCTCTTGCCAGTCAGATTCGTCATAGTCTTGCCAGCCTATACCTCTGTCACGATTGATTTCTGCTATGATCTGAGCGACAGTCCACTGTGTCCTACCCTCTACTTCTCCAGTGTCTGGGTCTAAGTGCAAAACCAAATAGGTTCGCTTGTCTTTCATCGTGTCACCTCTTTGAAAAGTTCGTTTAAATCAAAATCAAAATCTCCATCAGTATCGATAACCTCAAAAAGATCATGCAGTAAGTCGCAAACATATTCCCTGGCTAGTGGTGAGTCTTTAATCTCCTTTGGATCTAGACCAACATCCAACAAGCTTTTCCAATATGCCAGTAGAATTCTAATAGGATCTTCTTTCATCATAACCTCTCTTTTCTTGACGTTTAAAAGCGGTACAGCACCTACAAGGGAGTGGCGGGGGTTCGAACCCCGCCCAAGGACTCCAGTCACTCCTCTGGGACATATAGATCAAGCCGTATCCCCTCTTCTTTAATTCTTTTTTTCATTTTGCGATACACAGAATCACTCCAGTCAATTGAATTCTCTGACGTCCCTGTCTCTATCGCTAACTTGTAGCGATCATGATACATCTGCTGGAGCATTTTTGCCCAAGCA
>Ga0310344_10004817_pt1 | contig 10031 bp, 7 predicted proteins | sample HC15DNA20200_MG_FD_203801 | JGI IMG/M metagenome (GOLD analysis project Ga0310344, IMG submission 203801) | Marine microbial communities from station ALOHA, North Pacific Subtropical Gyre - HC15-DNA-20-200_MG | ecosystem: Environmental > Aquatic > Marine > Oceanic | place: Pacific Ocean: North...
ACACTTTTAACTGGTATGCACCGAGATGGCGAAGTCACCACACCGAAACAGAAGTAAAACAGTGGTTTCACGATTCTGGCATGGTCGATATTGAAAATCGACACATGACGCAAAAGCATTTTCACACAGGTCAAGGGGATGGCATCAACCTGGCCGGACGACGCCCAGATGCTGTCAGTAGCAAGTAATCGATTCTTATCCCCCTAAATACCATGTCCTGTATTTCATATTAATCCGAAGACATCCACCGTCTCTCTTGATAGAGATTCAAGGCGTGTCCAGCATGATATAACGCACCACATTCGATGGACTGTCTTCGATTGGAAACCAGCTCTGTACTCAGAAAATCAACTGCCCGTACCAACCATGTCTCCGTTAATTGGTTAGGATCAACCGCGATTGCCATCCACTCAAGGGTATGACCATGCGCGTAAAGTCGGTCCTCAAATCTGTCCGTCCAACCCGGCGCTGAAAAGTATTCGCTGGAAAAACTACCATCGTTGTTCTGAAAAGATTTGGCCATCTTTACATATTGCCTGATTTTTTCATCTGCTCGACGCCACACTCCTCGTAATGGTTTCCTCAGACTCAAGTATCGATTCAATGCAAATGTTAACGCATACAACCGATGCGTTCCTCCACAGGCCCCCTTTTGCACAGATTGACGTAATTCCCAGTCCATTAATCCTTCGATTGAGTAACGTCGGCTGTCCTGATTGGTCCATTGCGCTTCGGGACCCAAGTAGTGACAAAGCGCGATGATCGTCCAGGATGTCTCCGCATGTTGTCCGGTTTCTGCAACGGCCTGGGTTATCATCTCTTGAATCGTACCATGCCCGTTATTCAGATTGACGACCGTCTCAAGGGGAAAACCTTTCTGAGCAAGAATAGCTAGAAACTGGTCAGGATGTCCCTGGGAATCCGAAGATGGTTTTACCCGTATCCCATGGCTCGCCGATTCAAATATTGCCTGTTGGGAAAACCTGCCAGGGTTGAAAAGATAACGTAATGCCTGTACCCGGTCGGAGCCTCGAGCAACACGTACGTCCATACGGTCCCCAAGGGCCAGAATACCGTGCATTATCTGCCATGGCGTATGTACACCCACCGTCAAATACCGTCTCCGCACCGTATCCAGAGCCTCATCTATACGGCCTTGATGGTTTCTTTCGGTAACAGAACTACACGTAGCCTTTTCCTGAAATGGGGTGCTGCCGCGTACAGATAAAAAGGAAGCGTTCAGAATAAGTAAGACAACAACTCCATATGGCCATTCCGACTTGAAATCGGATTTCCTCATCCTTGCCCCTTTCTCACAACATCATGTATGGCAAAATCATACACCGTCATACTGTACGGCTACCTGATGGCTCACCCAAGAGCATCACTAGCGAAATACCTCCGTGCCAACCGATCTAACCCGGCTATCGCTCAATCTAAGACTCGCATCAGAAGACCGATGCTGTCCGAGCACTGCTTTTTCCACTTTTCAACAGCCGGTGCCCGCGATGTTAGTTAGGTGATTACCATTTCCATTCCGACTTTAGCTGGGGATTTACCACAGCGTCGTCCGGCCATTGCCCTTGATTAAGATCAACCACTACCTGTGCAGCTTTTTCTGCCATGTTCGCTACGGATAATGTATCGATCCCTGCAATATGAGGTGTCAACAAGATGTTGTCCTGCAAAAGAAGAGGATTCGTTTCATCTGCAGGCTCAGTTTCTAATACATCCAGCGCTGCAGCTGCAAGAGGCCCCTCTTTCAAAGCTTCCAGAAGATCTTTTTCTTTGATAAGACCGCCTCGGGCGGTATTAATTAAAACACTTCCAGTTTTCATGCGAGCCAGACTTTCGCGATTGATCATCCCTGCAGTTTCCGAATTCATGGGAACATGCAGGGTGATATAGTCTGATTTTTCAAATAATTCTTCTAATTCGACAAGATCAATCGATCGTTCACGAACAAAATCACGATCGGGATAGGGTTCATAAGCCACCACTCGCATTCCCATAGCCTGCGCGCGAATCGCTACTTCACGACCAATACGGCCCAAACCAACGATTCCCAAAGAACAACTTCTCACCGGTGCCAGTACCGGTACTCGTTTCCATTGTGCATTTCGCACATCCCGGTCACGGACTACCAAATTGCGTCCAATGCACAACAACATGGCGATGGTATGTTCAGCGACGGCTTCTTCGTTAGTTCCCGGAGCAATCGTTACTGCAATCTTTCTGTGACTGGCAGCCTCAAGATCAACGGCATCATAACCGACTCCCACTCTAGCAATAACTCGCAGCAGAGGGGCGACTTCCAACACCGAATCCGTATAAGGTTCTGAGCCAGCCAGAACGGCGTCGAAATCACCTTGCTTGAGTGTTTCGATCATGGACTGCGTTTCCATTGGATCCAAATCCGATGGAAAATATTCCACTGCGAAACCTGCTTCGTTGAGAATCTGATGAAAACGCTGAGACCCACTCTTTAATTGCCGAGGAACAACAAGCACACGAGACATATAACTCTTTCTTTCATAAACAGCGAATTAATCACCTCTAACCTGAACGTCTGCAGTACAAAATTCTCTCATATCCATATGGAACACGAAAGATCACCGAAAGAGTTGCCGCACCCTTTAAACTGGGCTGACAAGCACTCTATTCATTCAGGTAAAGCAAACGGCCACAACTTTTACAGAGAACCAGTTGTTGTGACAGTAACAGCTCATTATGCATTTGGGGAGTAATATTGGTGAAACAACCATTGCATATTCCATTTTCTACCGGTGCCATCCCATCGGCTCCCCGTGCATCTACCAAACGATGGTAGGTATCTTTTGCATTGGACGGCAAAACGGCTTCTGCATCTTTCACCAACTGCTTCACCTCAACTGAGCGTTCTTCCAAACGCCTGGAATCCGCTTCAACTGAGCGTTTTCGCTCATCGAGGTCCTTCTGAACACTATTAACCTCACCCTCAAGGTCCACGACGTGCTTGCTATGCTCTTCAATACGCGTATAGGCCTCAAGAATTTCATCCTCTAAATCATTGTTTGACTTTTTTTCTACCTCAATTTGATCACAGATTACCTGGTATTCACGATTAGTTTTTACCTGATTAAGGCGACCCTTCAGATCTTCTATCTTCTTTTCACCTATTTGCAAGCCAAGCTCTTTCTGTTCACCCTCCAAACGTAACTGATTATGATCCTGCTGTGCCTTATCCAGTGCGACACGCGTGTCCTGGTCCTGTTGCTGATATGCCAAGATCTGTTTGGAACCACGATCGAACTGTAACTGGATATCTTCAAGATTAAGGTACCATGCGTGTAATTCTCGGATCACTTGTATGGAAACTGACATTTATGTCCTGCCAAAATACTAACACACCACACGAACAATTCAGATGAACGCACTTAGATAACAGGGACTCAACAGCTCTATATTATTTGATAAAAAAAGCCAGTCACTCGACTGGCTTTAAACCACTCTTCCTAAGGATACACCATGTCGAGAAAACCTTCCAGTTGGCGACACCGTACCGGATGCTGGAGCTTTCGAACAGCCTTAGCTTCAATCTGCCTGACCCGCTCACGAGTCACTTTGAAAATACGACCTACTTCCTCCAAAGTGTAGGTATATCCATCACCTAATCCATAACGCAATTTAATGATTTCCCGTTCTCGATAAGTCAGTGTTTTCAGAACATGATCAATTTTATCTTTCAACATTTCACTGGTCGCAGCACTGAGCGGCGAACCCACGGAATCGTCTTCCACAAATTCCCCAAAATTACTATCGTCGTTTTCGCCAACGGGACGATCCAGGCTAATCGGCTGTCTTGCAATCTTGAGAACCCTCCGTGTTTCCTCCAGGGAAATACCTGCCGCTTCAGCAATAGCCTCTACCGACGGATCATGGCCATGTTCTTGAAACAATTGCTTTGTAACATTACGTAACATCGTCATGGTTTCAATCATATGGACCGGCACACGTATCGTCCTTGCCTGATCCGCAATCGCCCGAGTAATAGCCTGCCTTATCCACCAAGTGGCATAGGTCGAAAATTTGTAGCCTCTCCGATATTCGTACTTGTCGACCGCACGCATTAATCCCGCGTTACCTTCCTGAATGAGGTCAAGAAAACTCAGTCCGCGATTGCGATATTTCTTGGCAATGGATACGACTAATCGGAGATTTCCGCCCGAAAGATCACGTTTTGCTTCTTCATATTGATCAAATCGATGCCCCACCTCTTTGATTCGTCCACGTAAACTCGCCGGACTCTCCAGGGTAAGGAACATTAAGTCTCGCAATTCCTTCTGAAAATTAGAACGCTCCTCTTGTGACAAATCCCTGTCACCCCATTCTCCCAATATGTTTTGCAACTCATCCATACGGGAAGACATCTGTTGCATCCGCTTCATTAGAGGAAGAATGCGTTGGGTGCGCAAGCTTAACTCTTCAACCAACGTGGCACATTTACGTCGCCGTCGCGCCAAAGCCAACTGAGCTGACTGACGGGAATCCGCATCATAATGCAAAGAAATGGCAACTCGGAAGTCTCGCAAATTAAGCATGCGCAATTCTTTGAGTGTTCTCAAATTGTTGGGCATTCTTCCGAGAATCTGATCTTTCTCAAGGTTTTCCGTTAAGGAAACCTTAATTGTTCTGTCAAACGGTAACTTTCCGTGATGTACCCTTTCGAGAATTTCAATGGCACTACGCAGTGCGTAGTCTGATTCCAAAACTTTCAAACGAAATCTTTGGCGGGTCTTTTCAATCTTACTTGCCAAAGAAACCTCTTTTTCACGGTCGAGCAGGGGAATCGCTCCCATCTGCATCAGATACATGCGAACCGGATCATCCACATGACGTGACGGAGAATTGGAACTGTTGAAGACGGGAGTGGCTTCGTTAACCACTTTTTCTTCTTCTGCCTCTTCCAATTCCGGTTGCGCTGGTTCGGGGCTATCCTTATCTAATAAGACAGGGTCGGGACCCTTTGTTCTTTCCCAGGCTTCAGCATCATCCACAATCTCAATTCCGTGAGCCTCCAAGGCCTCCAATACCTGATCCAGACTTTGACCACTGGATACTTTTTCCGGAAGATTATCGTTGATCTCGGTATAGGTTATGTAGCCTTTGGCCTTTCCCAGATCCACCAGCGGCTTTGCGGTCTCGTCGACTTTTTCCACGATGCAGCCTCCACCCTTTCATTACTTAATCTTGTATTCCACACGCTTCGAATCATGTAACTGACGTAACAATTCCAGTTGATCATCAGAATCCGTTTCTCGTAACTGCTCCTTCAAACTGTGGCGATTGCGATTTTCTCTCCGGCATTTCAACTGCACGACAAACGCCTCATAGCGTTGTTCCGTATTGCCCTTATGCCGTCCGGATTCTTCCAGGTCGTTTAAACGCTGCTTCAACTTCTGATCTTCGAACTCTGTCATTAATCGATCAAAATCAGGAATTTCACCTGCGTCCGAAAGAGCAATACAGGTCTCATACAAAATCCGTAACTCTTCATCGACCAGACTTTCTGGCCTGACTTCTTCAGATAGCGATTTGATCAAAGCAGGATCTTGAATGATGATCTCGATTAACTCCGTTTCAATCGGATCCTCACTCGAACTTTCCTGATGAATCGATCGGGTGTTTGTCTGAACTCGCTGTTTTCCTCTTGTTGTCGTAATGGTTGATCTCAAGGATGTTTCAGGGATCCCCAGCCGATGAGACATCCTTCCTAAAATCAAGTCTTCACGTACCTGACGATTCACATCGTACCCAGCCACAGTACGGGGAGCCCGTGTCAAGACAGCCGCCAGCTCTTGCGATATCGCATATTTTCCGGAGGTGGTTGAAATATCAAAACGCTTCATTAACGTATCCAAGTAGAATTCCAATGCATCTTCGGCACCATCGACGTAGGCACGAAACGCCGCCTCTCCCTGATCGCGTATCACATTACAAGGATCCTGTCCTTCAGGAAGAGAACAAAGCCGAATTTCCATATCGTGACTCAAAAAAACATCAATTGCTCTAATAGCCGCTTTTTGTCCAGCATCGTCTCCGTCAAAAACCAAAACCGCTCGTTTCGCATGACGTTTCATCAACTGCACGTGCCGATCCGTTAATGCGGTCCCCAAAGGAGCCAAAACATTTTTCTGACCGGCCTGATGTGCCAGTATGCAATCGGTGTACCCTTCTACCATCACACCCACACCGGAACGTACAATATCCCCTCTCGCGAGGGCAAAACCGTATAACATTTCCCGTTTCACAAAGAGTGGTGTCTCTGGTGAATTCAAATATTTCGGTGCATCACCCCGTTCTGATCCGGGCAGAATACGTGCACCAAATGCCACAGTGCGGCCTCGATTGTCGTGAATTGGAAACATGAGGCGGCCAACAAAACGATCATAATACCCCTTACCGGAGTCCCTGGCCTTAACCAGTCCGACCTGCTCCAACAATCGAGGAGTCCATTTTTTCTTGGCGGCACGTGACAATAGCCATTCCCATTCTTGGGGATGATAACCCAACTTGAACACATCCTGGCTTTCCTCTGAAATCCCGCGTTCGTGGAGATATTCTCGTACAACCGATGCATCTGAACGATCCCGCAAACAACGCTGAAATTCTGTTTCCGCCCAGGCCATCACCTCATAAAAAAGTGATTTTTCCCGATCTTCTGTACTCTGAGATTGGTGATCAATCTGAATTCCAGCACGTTGTCCAAGAATTCGCATCGCTTCAACAAAATCCACTCGCTCCTGTTCCTGAACAAAACTGATAACGTCGCCACCTTTTCCGCACGACCAGCACTTAAACGACTGGCGATCAGGATCGACCGTCAAAGAGGGGCGATGATCATCGTGGAAGGGACAAAGCCCCTTGTAAACCCGTCCTGCCCGTTGCAGCGCAATGGATTCACCAACAAGAGCGACGATATCGACGCTTTGCTTCACCTGATCTTTAACGGACACGGCAAAAGAAGGCACGGGGTCTCCTCTGTTGCAGAATATCTCCGTGCGTCAATCGGATCGATTACCACTTCGCTCCGGAGTCACTTATCCCCTCCTCATGAAAAGCGAAGGCGGGGAATTATAGCTGCCCAGGTTTTCATGTGTCAATCCGGTGTTTCGACACATCAACGATTGGTAAAAAATACACACGGTCTCCCCTTGTATAGATTGACACCGAGTGTTTGGCCAACTCCTCTCCTACTCGTTGCTTCTTTCCGATTCTGATGGAATCGTAACATCTCGGACCGAACCATCTCGGTAGCGCACCTTAAGAGATACGCTGCCGGAAAGATCAACTTGTCGGATGGCCCGAAGGTACGACGCTAAATCGCTTACCGGATCTGAACCGACCTGGACCACCACGTCTTCCGTTCTCAATCCCGCTTGTTCTGCACGTCCCCTTGGAAACACCTGTATCAGCATTCCGCGTGTACCGGGAGGATATCGCAAACGGGCAGCCAGTTCTTCACTTAATTCCATTACCTGAAAACCTAACTCTGTCGTCGGATATTCTCCGACTTTGATCATGATTGTCAATCGTTGACTCTCACGCATAATCACTATCGGAACAGTTTTACCAACCGGAGTGGTAGCGACAATGCGGCGAAAATCTGTCCAGTCACCGACCAATTCATCTGCAAACTCGAGAATACGATCAGCCGTCCTAAGTCCCGCATCGGCAGCAGGCGAATATTCAATCACTGACCCCACTACTGCATCTGCAGAACTTCCATCCCAGCCTACACCAAGCCATCCACGCACAATACGGCCTTTTTCGAGCAATTGATCAAACGTAAACCGTGCCATGTTACTGGGAATCGCAAATCCAATACCAACATTACCACCTGCCTGACCGACAATTGCTGTATTGATACCTATCAGTTCACCGCGCATATTCACTAATGGACCACCACTGTTTCCAACATTAATCGCGGCATCGGTTTGAATAAAATTCTGATAACTGGCAATATCAACCACGTCACGTCGCCCGATTGCACTGACGATTCCAGCAGTGACCGTCTGGTCCAACGCAAACGGATTTCCAATTGCAAGAACCAAGTCACCTACTGACATGGTATCACTGTTTCCAAAGGGTACTGCTACCAGTGATTCCAGGTCTATCTGCAGTAATGCCAGATCCATCATGGGATCAGCGCCCACAAGAATTTCATCCCTAGGTTGAGTTACTGAACGACCATCAGAAAGTCTCACTTCGATATAGGGAGCTCCTGCAATTACATGATTGTTTGTAAGAATGAATCCTCGAGTATCAACAATCACACCAGACCCCAAGCTTTGTCCGTCCCGTGACCGAGAAGAACGTGGACGAGCCTGAGCATTCTGCAATTCCTGCAACGCATTGATATGCACGACGGAAGCGGCCACACTTTCGGCAACCAATCGATATCCGGATGACAAATCAGGAAACGTCCCTAATTGTTTTCGCGCCATTTCAGCTCTTTGCTGCAAGGCCTCCAGTCGCATTTCCTGGCGGGCACGTTCACGACCCAATTCTGCAGTGTAGCTGAAGTAATAAATAACACGCGGAATCCCCAAAGTCAGCAGGAGCGCGCAAAGTACTGCAAAAAAAACCAGTGTTGTCCAACGTTGTACACGGCTCGTTTCTTGCGTCATCCACATTCCCTTTGTACTGATCCATCAAGACCAGAATCCATACGTGATGCCGGCCATTGAATCTCATAATAGTAGCAGATCGCAGAAAACGTAATCGAGATTACAATCAATAGCTTGTGTAAAAGAACACGTGTATTTATCCGTCGCTTACAAAAGCCTCAAAAGTATTCCATATTATCGAAGTCAGAATCCATTACCTGCCACTGATATTGTTCGTTAATTCCTTTACATAATCGGCGTAATTCCAATCCAGTTTCTCACCTTGAATACTATGATGGAGAATCTTGAGCGCTCCTGTAAGATTCGTACCCGGACGATTGAAGAAACGGTTTCCATCTGCCAGAAATATACGAACGCCTTGCATTTCCAGGTGACGGACAGAAGAAAGTTCTCTCTGAATGATGACACTCTCTTCCAAACTCTGGTTGATCGTGTAACCACAGGGTGCCAATACAATCACTTCTGCCTGCTGAGCACGCACATCCCCCCAACTTGTACCCACAGATGCATGTCCGGTTCGACCTAACATCTCAATCCCACCCACCATTTCAATCAACTCAGGTATCCAATGCCCGCTTGTAAAAGGAGGGCTCATCCACTCCAAGAAAAGCGTCTTTATCTTACGCCTGTTCTTGTTGTGATCGCTCATTGAATCCAACAAGCCTTGCAATTGATGTAACCACTGACGCGTTTTTTCCTGTTGCCGGACAACAACGCCAATTTCTTGGATCATTTCTATTAGCGACGCGACTGTTGTCGGCTGGAAACTTCGAATTTCAACCTGCCAAGAAAAATCATCCGCAACTTCACGCACAAGATTTTCATCCACAGCACAAACGGAACACAAAGTCTGGGTCAGAATCAAATCGGGATGTAACTGTTCCAGCAGCTCTGTGTCCAAGTCAAAAAGACTACTTGAAGCGTGTCGAACTTGTCGATCAATCCCTGCGCTTCCTTGTCCATATGTGATTCGGCTACCCGTAACAACCTGAGCGCTGCATGAATCGGGTATATCACACGCATGAGTTACTCCAACCAGGGAATCGACGGCACCTAAAGCAATTACGGTGTCTGTAATTCCCGGTAACAAAGAACAAATTCGCATGTATTCCGCCCAAAAACAGGATCACTCGTTTCCCATCCACTTATTAATCTTAATCAGAGTAACGAAAGAAAAAGCGAACAGCCACTGGTACTTCATTCGGCACCGAATACCCAACAGGACACCCGTCACACCCAGAAAAACTAGGACCGTCCACGATCGTTTATCGAATAACCGCTATTCCTCAGCGATAACGTTGTTTTCGTACGGACAACCCGACCCGATGAACGGGTTCGCGCGCAAATCACGAAGTGGTGGAT
>Ga0310344_10004818_pt1 | contig 10031 bp, 9 predicted proteins | sample HC15DNA20200_MG_FD_203801 | JGI IMG/M metagenome (GOLD analysis project Ga0310344, IMG submission 203801) | Marine microbial communities from station ALOHA, North Pacific Subtropical Gyre - HC15-DNA-20-200_MG | ecosystem: Environmental > Aquatic > Marine > Oceanic | place: Pacific Ocean: North...
TCCGCTTGTAGGATATGAAAGTATAGAAAAAAAAAGTGCGTAGATGAAACTATAATAAATATTAAGTTTAAAGTTTATTAAAACAAAAAAAGTTGCAATTGATAAAAGCGCATTAATTAATGAAGCATGAAAAACATAAGTTTGCCAATTTACACCAAGAATATAAAAGAAAATTGCCTGCAAATAATCAATGAAAGGACCTGAAACTACCCAATAGTCTTTAAAAGGATATTCTCCTAATAAAATTCTAAATCCGGAATCAAAGTGAGCAAAACTATCTACTGGAAAAATTCCTTTATTTCCGTAGTACTGATTAATTAGTAAAGAAAATAAAAATAATACTAACGCAAATAGTTTTCCTTTTGAAATCAAACTCATCTAAAATTTTATTATAAACTCTTATCAATATTTTTAGCAGCTTCATACAAACCTTTTACGGCCTCAATTGATAAATTAAATTGTTTTTTTTCTAAAGTAGACAAATCTATTTCAATAATTTTTTCAACACCATTTTTACCAATAATTACTGGTACACCAACATATAAATTATTTACTCCATACTCTCCATTAAGATAGGCTGCACAAGGCAATGTTTTTTTTAAATCTTTTAAATAAGACTCTGCCATTTCAACTCCAGATGCTGCTGGAGCATAAAATGCAGAACCTTTTTGCAAAAATTTAATTATTTCAGCTCCCCCCTTGCGGGTTCTTTCAATAATAGATTCTAATTTCTCCATTTTTATTATTTCTTTTAAAGGCCTGCCATCGACTGTGGTATGGTCGGGCATAGGAACCATTGTATCTCCGTGCCCTCCTAATACCAGGGTATTTATTTTTTTAACTGGAACTTTGAGTTCTTGAGATAGGAAGTATTTAAATCGAGATGAATCTAGAATTCCAGCCATTCCAACAACTTTATTTGTTGGTAAACCTGAGTATTTTTGCAATGCCATCACCATAACATCTAATGGATTTGTAATACAAATTACAAAAGCTTTTGGTGACATATTTTTAATTCCCTCACCAACCTGTTTTATTATTTTTAAATTTGTTTCAAGCAAATCATCTCTTGTCATTCCAGGTTTTCTCGGAACGCCTGCTGTAATAATAATTACATCAGAATTTTTTATATCATTATAATTATTTGTCCCTATTAAACTGGTTTTTGAGCCATCTACCGATGTTGATTGAGATATATCTAATGCTTTTCCTTTTGCCAAGCCTTCAGAAACATCGAAGAGAACAACGTTCCCGAGTTCTTTTATACTTATAAGGTGAGCTAATGTTCCTCCAATTTGCCCAGCTCCTATTAATGTAATTTTTTTTTTCATTTTTAATTTACTTCATTATAGGCATTACAAATTCGGGATCCGATCTTAAGCCTGAAGGCCATTTTGAAGTTATAGTTTTTAATTTTGTATAAAATCTAACTCCTTCTGGTCCATGCATATGTTGATCACCAAATAAAGATCTTTTCCATCCTCCAAACGAATGGTAAGCAACAGGTACTGGAATAGGAATATTGATTCCAACCATACCAATTTTAATTTTGCTTGCAAAAGTTCTTCCTACATCTCCATCTCGTGTATATATACTGGTACCATTTCCAAATTCATGATCATTAACTAAATTTACTGCTGAGTCGAAATCTTTTACTCTTACTACTGAAAGAACTGGTCCAAAAATTTCTTCTTTATAAATTCTCATTTTTTTATCTACATGATCAAAAAGACAGCCGCCGATATAAAAACCTTTTTCATATCCTTGTAGTTTTATATTTCTTCCATCAACAGCAAGTTTGGCTCCTTCTTTGACACCAATATCTACATATTTTAAAACTTTCTCCAAATGTTCTTTTGTAACCAACGGTCCCATTTCAGAATTTTTATCTAATCCTGGACCAACTTTTAATGATTGCACTTTTTTTTCAAGTTTTTTAACAAGTTGATCTCCTATTTTGCCAACAGCAACTGCAACTGACTGAGCCATACACCTTTCTCCCGCTGATCCATACGCCGCTCCCATTAATCCATTGACAGCTTGATCGAGATCACAATCTGGCATTACAACACAGTGATTCTTTGCACCTCCTAAAGCTTGAACACGCTTTTCATTCTTTGCTGCGGTTTCATAAATATATTTTGCAATTGGAGTAGATCCTACAAAACTTATTGCGGCTACATCCTTGTTTGTTAGTAATGCATCTACAGCTTCTTTATCTCCATTAATAACATTAAAAACTCCATCGGGTAATCCTGCTTCTTTAAAAAGTTGAGCTAACTTTATTGAGCAAGATGGATCTTTTTCTGATGGTTTTAAAACAAATGTGTTACCGCATGCTATTGCTATTGGAAACATCCACATTGGAACCATTGCAGGAAAATTAAAGGGAGTAATGCCTGCGCAAACTCCTAAGGGCTGTCTGATAGACCAACTATCAACATCAGTTCCAACATTTTCAGTAAATTCTCCCTTAAGAAGGTGTGGTATGCCACATGCAAACTCTACTACTTCTAATCCTCTAGTTAATGAACCTTTTGCATCTTCAAAAACCTTGCCGTGTTCAGAAACTATAAGTTTAGTTATTTCGTCTGAATTTTTTTCTATTAATTCCTTAAATTTAAATATTACCCTTGCTCTTTGTGCTGGAGGTTTTCTAGACCAATCTAGGAAAGCTTTTTTTGCTTTTTGGACAGCCAATTCTACATCGGCCTTTGAAGCTAAATTAACTTCAGCCGTTTGTTCCCCTGTGGCTGGATTAAATACCTTGGACGTTTTTTTAGAAGATCCCTTGGTTATTTTTCCATCTATAAAATGTTCAATTGAATTCATTTATGCCTAAAATGATTTAATTAAGCTTCTAGCTTGTTGCAAGCATTTTTTTAATTGAGCCTATAGCCTTAGCTGGATTCAAGCCTTTTGGACAAGCGCTAGTACAATTCATTATAGTGTGGCACCTGTATAACTTAAGCTTATCAGCTACCATTTTTAACCTTTCCTTTTTTTCATCATCTCTGCTATCTGATATCCAACGATAAGCCTGAAGTAAAACTGCTGGACCTAAGTAACTATCTCCGTTCCACCAATAACTTGGACAAGAAGTAGAACAGCAAGCACACATAATACATTCATATAGTCCGTCCAGTTTTTGTCTATTTTCTTTGGATTGATTGATTTCTTTTTTTTGAGATTTAATTTTATTAACTTTTAACCAGGGTTCGATTGATTCATATTGTTTATACAAAATACTTAAATCAGCAACTAAATCTTTAACAACTTTTAAATGTGGTAAAGGAAAAATATGTAAGTCGCCCTTTATATCTTTGTGTGATTTCATGCAAGATAGTGTGTTAATTCCATCAACATTCATTGCACATGAACCACAAATTCCATGGGCACATGATTTTCTAAAAGTTAAAGTTGAATCGATTTCATTTTTAATTTTATTTAAAATATCTAAAACTTTATTGCCACAAGTATTCAAATCAACTTCGAAAGTATCTTCTCTAGGATTTTCATTTTTTTCAGGATCCCATCTATAAACATGAACTATTTTTATATTTGAAGATTTTGTTTTATCTTTAAAATATTGTCCTTTTAAAATTTTGGAGTTTTGTGGAAGATTAAATTGTACCATTAATAAATTCTCTCCTTTGGTGGAAAAGTTTGAACATCATTTGTTAAAGTCGATAATGTTACTGGACGATAATTAATTTTAACTTCCTTTTCATTATGCCAACTTAATGTATGCTTCATATAGTTTTCATCATCTCTTTTTGGAAAATCTTCTCTAGCATGAGCACCTCTACTTTCCTTTCTATTATACGCAGATTCTATTGTTGTAACTGCTTGTCGAATAAGATTATCAAATTCTAATGTTTCCATTAAATCTGTGTTAAAAATTAAAGATCTATCTTTAATTGATATAGATTTTATGCCATCAAAAATTTTTTTAATTTCTTCGGTTCCCTCTTTTAAAGTTTTTTCAGTTCTAAATACTGCACATTTTGATTGCATTATTTTTTGCATTGATAATCGAAGTTCTGAAGTTTTGTTTGAACCATTTCCGTTTCTTAATTTGTCAAATCTATCTAGAGACTTATCTGTTTCGCTTTGTGGAATTTCTTCATGCGGTAAATTAGGTTTTATCAACTCAATTGCTCTTTTGGCTGCTGCTTTTCCAAAAACTACCAAATCTATTAATGAATTTGATCCTAATCTATTTGCGCCATGCACTGAAACGCACGCAGCTTCTCCTATAGCCATCAATCCTGGGACAGTTTTATCGTTTCCATTTGATGTTATAACTTCTGCTTTATAATTAGAAGGTATACCTCCCATATTGTAATGCACTGTTGGAACAACAGGAATTGGATCCTTAGTGACATCTCGATGAACAAAAGTTTCTACAGATTCAGAAATGCCTGGTAGTCGATTTTCAATAATTTTTCGATCTATATGATTAATATGCAAATGAATATGATCTTTATTTTCTCCTATGCCTCTTCCCTCATTGATTTCTATTGCCATAGATCTACTAACTACATCTCTTGAAGCAAGATCTTTTGCCTTAGGTGCATATTTTTCCATAAAGCGTTCACCTTTGGAATTAACTAAATAGCCACCTTCTCCCCTGACTGCTTCAGAGATTAAACATCCAATTCCATAAAGACCTGTTGGATGAAATTGAACAAACTCCATATCTTGAAGTGGTAACCCCGCTCTCAAAACCATACCATTTCCATCTCCAGTGCATGTATGGGCCGCTGTGGCTGAATAATAAATTTTTCCATAACCACCTGTAGCCAAAATAGTAATGTGAGACCTAAATCGATGAATGCTCCCATCATTTAAGTTCCAAGCTAGCACACCCTTGCACTCACCATTTTTCATTAATAAATCTAAAGCAAAATACTCTATAAAAAATTCTGTTTTTTGTTTGAGAGCTTGGCCATACAACGTATGTAATATAGCGTGGCCTGTTCTGTCAGCTGCAGCACAGGTTCTTTGAACTGACTCATTGCCATAATTTTTTGTCATTCCCCCAAAGGCTCTTTGGTATATTTTTCCATCTTTTGTTCTACTAAATGGAACTCCGTAATGCTCAAGTTCTATAACCGCCTGAGGAGCTTCCTTGCATAAATATTCAATACTATCTTGATCTCCGAGCCAATCTGAGCCTTTAACTGTATCGTACATATGCCAACGCCAATCATCTTCTCCGGCATTGCCTAGGGCAGCTGAAATTCCACCTTGAGCTGCAGCCGTATGACTTCTTGTTGGAAATACTTTTGAGATACAAGCTGTTTTTAAACCGGATTCACTTAAGCCAACGGCAGCTCTTAAGCCTGAACCTCCCGCACCTACGACTAAAACATCGTATTGGTGATCAATTATATTATAAGCACTCATTAATCTTTAAATATTAATAAAATTAAAACTAATACAGGAATTATTATACTTGATATTAACGTTAAAATATTTGCGACATCTTTGATTTTTTTATTATGTATATAATCTTCAAAAATCTCTCCTAGACTAATACGAGCATGAAAAAAACCAACAAAAAATACCATTATTGTTAAAATCTTAAAAAGTGAGTTTGAAAAAAAATAGGTTGCTTCTAAATAATTTTTTGTAGAAAGTGAAATCAACGAAAAATAAAGCCAAACATATAATGGAGCTAAAATTATAGCAGTTACCCTGTGCAGAATCCATTTTCGTGTTTCTTTCATTTAAATAAAACCTCTCGCAAATAACCAAAAAGTAATAGTAGTGGCCAAAGAAAAAATGATGACGATTATCCCTGAAATATTTGAAGTTTTAATTTCAAATCCATAACCTAAATCCCAAGCTAAGTGTCTTATACCACTTAATATTTGAAAACACATGGACCATGTAAATCCAATTAAAATAAATTTGCCAAAAAAATTATTGACAGCTAATAAAAATATTTCATAATTACTTTCTCCAAAACTTAAAATTATTAACCAAAAAAATATTAGGATTAACGCAACTAAATTTATTATTCCTGAAATTCTATGAGTTATCGAAAGCAAAGATGAAATATGCCACCTATAAATTTGAAGATGAGGTGATAACGGGTTTTTGGAATCATTCATTATTTAATTAATATATTTTTTAATTAAAACATTTGCAATTTGAACTGCGTTGAGTGCAGCACCTTTGAGTAAATTATCAGATACTACCCACATATTAATAGAATTTTTTTGTGTCTTATCTTCTCTTATTCTTGAAACATAAGTTATAAAATCACCATCAATCTCTGCTGGGGTTATGTATCCTCCATCTTTATGTTCATCAACAACTTTACATCCATGTGCATTTGTTAAACAGTTTTTAATTTTTTCTAAATCTATATTATTTTCAAATTCAATATTCACAGACTCTGAGTGTCCAACAAAAACTGGGACTCTTACGCAAGTTGCTGTTAAATTTATACTAGGGTCCAATATTTTTTTGGTTTCTACAACCATTTTCCACTCTTCTTTGGTTGAGCCGTCAGCCATAAAACTATCAATATGTGGAATTACATTAAAAGCTATTTGTTTAGTAAAATTTTTAGATTTAACTTTTTTATTTTCTAAAACAGATTTTGTTTGATCCTCTAACTCCATCATATGGTTTTTCCCAGCTCCTGAAACAGATTGGTAAGTTGATGTAACTACTCTTTTAATTTTAAATTCATCATGAAGAGGTTTTAAAGCCAATACCAGCTGAATTGTAGAACAGTTTGCATTTGCTATAATATTTTTTTTTTTGAACATAGCTAAACTTGAAGGATTTACTTCAGGCACCACTAAAGGAACGTCTTTATCCATTCTAAAATGTGTTGAATTATCAATTACTATTGTTTTTTTGGCAGCAATAGGTGCCCATTTTTCAGCAATAGAACTTCCTGCGGAGAAAAAAGCTATTTGAACTTTTGAGAAATCAAAATCACCTAGTCCAACTATAGAATAATCTTTATTTTTAAAACTAATTTTCTTTCCTTTGCTTTTATCAGAAGCAATAAGATACAATTCACTAAATTTAAAATTTAGTTTTTCTATGACTTCTAAAAGTTTTCTACCGACATTACCCGTCGCTCCTACAATTGCTATATTCATATACTAAAGTATTACTATTGTTTTATGACCAATTCTAGACAAAGTTTTAATCTCTAAGAATATACTAAGATTTAAAAATATTATTCCTATGGTATTCAAAATATTTTTCTCTGCCCTCAAGTGGCAAAAGATCAATTCTTTTGCCATCAGTAATATCAAGTTTCTTCAGTGTTATTGGGGAAATGAAAGGCGAAACTTTGATTTTTTTTTCTTCAAAAGTGATAAAGCCATCATCAAATAGCTTATGTATTGTCGGTGTAAGCATAACCCCATTCATTGGATTTACTTTTTCTTGGCTGTTAGATTTTTTCCAAGGTTTAATATGACAGGCTACCAATAAACGTTCGTCTGTTACTGCTGTTACAGGACAAAAAGGTACTTTTGATAATAAAGCATCTCTAAATCCGCCCTGACCTTGTCTAGCTCGTGTAATTTGTAATCTTTCCCCACCTGTTAGATTTGTGTCTTGGTCAACTTTATTATTCTCTTTGTTTATTATTTGTGGATGATCCTTGCTATCTGATATTTCTCTATAATTGGTGAAAAGTCTAATTTTAAAAATGAAATTATTTTTTTCATCTTTAAATTTAGCAAAAATTAAATAACATAATCTTGGAAGCGCTAATTCTCTTAATAACTTATAATACTCATCATCAGAATTTAAATATACTCTTGGTCCAGCAATCTGTGACTGATATACCATTTCAAACCAAATAATATTTTTTAATCCTCTCACTTTTTCTTCTCTTTGATTAAATAATTTTGGAAGTTCTGATTTTCTTTCATAGGGTAAATTAGGATTTTCATATTCTGGTTTTAAATCATCCATAAAATTAAGAAGGTCCTGCTTTTCAAAAAAACATCTAATCTTAAAACCTGTTTCTGAACCAAAAAACTTCCATAACTCTAGATTTTTATTACCAACATACAGCTTTGCTTCACCATGTCCTCGTCCTAGTTTTTGCGCTGGATGCACAAATGAGTCTGCTATTGTAATTTTATCTGAAGAGTCAATTAGGCTTAATTTTTTGCCATCTAAAATCATTTATGACCAAATTTAGTAATATCCATCTCTTTTAGCAGTGCAATAATAATATTTACGACAATACTATTGCCTGTCTGTCTATATAGTTGAGTATCAGAAACAATCTGCTTAAAGCTGTCAGGAAAACCCATTAGTCTAAGACATTCTCTTGGAGTTAGTTTTCTGATTTTACCTTTTTTCAGTGAAATATAATTGTCTACTCCCGAACGGTGCATCTTATGCATGGTTGATATTAGAGGTCTTGCAATCTTAAGGTCAATTTCTGGTTTGGAATAGAACGTTTTAGTTCCTGAACTTAATACATATTTTTTCACTTTATTTGAAAGAACATACTTTTTGAGATCAGATTTTTTGACCTGAACAAAATCACCGTGCCAGTTAAACTGCTGGTTTCTTTTTTGGCAGAGTGCTATTTTTCCATTTACCTGCGTATATCTTTTTTTAAGATTCTTCTGTTTTGTAACAAAAGCTATTCCTTTAGGAGGAAGATAAAATTTTTTATCAAATTTACCCTCGAGATAGTCTTGCATTATGCTTTGAAGTTCTATTGGTTTTGGAAAAGAAAAGCTTTGATCTTTTTTAAAGCCTACAACGAATAGCCTTTCTCTATTTTGAGGTATCCCGTAATTTTTAGCATTAAGCAATTCATAATGAATATCATAACCCGTTTTTTTAAATCTACTATAAACTGTCTTCCATGCCATTCCATTTTCTACATTTAATAACGCTTTAACGTTTTCAAAAATAAAAACCTTTGGTTTGATCTCGTTTATTTTTCTTATAAAATGCAGAGTTAAATTACCTCTATCATCTTTAAGGCCTTTTCTTTTTCCAACCATTGAGAATGATTGACAGGGTGCTCCTCCGACCAGCAAATCAACTTTATCCCTGAATTTTGCGCCGTCAATTTTTTGCACATCATCAAACCAGTTGTTGTCTGAAATTTTATAGTTGGCAAAAAAACTTTTTTTTGCAAACTCATCATTATCGCAGGCAAAAACCAATTTTGTTTTTATTCCCAAAATTTGAAGGGCTTGCTCAAATGCTCCTATACCAGAAAAAAGGCTTCCTAGACGTATCGTATTTTTTGGATAAGAAAATTTTTTTCTTTGCCAATCTTCTGTGCTCTGAAATAATGTTTTTTGATATTTTTTCATATACTAGTAGAATCAGTGTTACCATATATAACATAAAAAAATGTTGGATAAATTATCAAAAGAACCTATTCAAATAGAATATCAAGACAATCCAAGTAAAAAAGTATGCTAGAAAATCCTATATTTTAAATGGTAGATCACAAATTGATCCTTTGCTTTTTTTACCATCAATTTCTAATTCAAATATAGCTTTTTTATCCCAATACTCTTTTTTAATCATTGCAATTCCTACTACTTTTTTAAAATGAGGTGAGTATACAGCTGATCTTAAATGTCCTACCAAACTTTTACCATTTAGAAGAGATTTTTCTTCCATCATTTCAATTTTATCAAGATCTATTTTCACTCCCATAAGTTTTCGATTAATTCCTTCATTTGAAATTTTTATTAAGGATTCTTTGCCTAAATAGTTAATATCAGAATTAATGTCTATATGTTTATCAAATCCACACTCATAGGGATTATCGCCATTATCAAAATCGTTACCACATGACAAAAGACCACTTTCGATTCGTTCTATTAGATTTGGACAGCCTGGCTTCACATTAAATTCTTTACCTGCTGAAAATAGTTCATCATATAAATCCAGTCCTGCTTTTCTATTTTCTACATAAATTTCATATCCACCCTGTTTGGACCATCCTGATCGAGCTATAAAAAATTTATTTCCTTTAAAATTAAAATAATCGAAACCAAAAA
>Ga0310344_10004820_pt1 | contig 10028 bp, 4 predicted proteins | sample HC15DNA20200_MG_FD_203801 | JGI IMG/M metagenome (GOLD analysis project Ga0310344, IMG submission 203801) | Marine microbial communities from station ALOHA, North Pacific Subtropical Gyre - HC15-DNA-20-200_MG | ecosystem: Environmental > Aquatic > Marine > Oceanic | place: Pacific Ocean: North...
TGATGGCGAGACGACTGGTCGACGCCGGTGTCCGGCTCGTCACGATCTCCTGGATGTACTTCACCAAGAGTCGTAACGTCAGCAATGTCTGGGACAATCACGGCGGTATCGACGGGAAGAACGGCTACGAGATGCTCAAAGCCGAATTCTGCCTCCCATCACTCGACCGTGGCTTCCACGCACTGATGGAAGACCTCTCGGGCAGCGGCCAGTTGGACGAGACGCTGGTGGCAATGTTCGGCGAGTTCGGACGGACGCCCAAGATCAACAAGAAAACCGGTCGTGACCACTGGGGCGCGGTGCAGTCGACCGTCTTGTGCGGCGGAGGAATCCGGGGCGGCCAGGTGTACGGCACCACCGACCGCGACTCGGCCTACCCGACGAGCAAGCCGGTTTCGCCCGAGGACATGCTGGCGACGATGCACCACGCGCTGGGAATCGCCCCCGAGTCGGAAATCCGCGACGCGCTGGGACGACCCCACCGGATCGTCAACGGTCGTCCCCTGGTCGAATTGTTCGGGTAGGTCGTCTGCCGACGGTTGCCCGAAACAGCAACCCCCCGGCTGAGTTGTTTCGCTCGGCTCCTCACGGGACACTGTGGACTCACTCGAGTCTCCCGGGAGCCCGCCACGATGACCCAGCCCACCAGCCGCCGCGACCTGTTGAAACTCGGAGCCGGAGCCGTTGCCGGCGGTCTTGCCGCAGCAACCCCCGCCGTGCGTGCCGATGACGACGACGTCGCCGCCGTCCCCGATCTCAAGATCACGCGAGTGACCACTTTTCATCTCGAGTGCGAACTCGAGCGGGCCTTCGGTGCCTCGGTCTCTGTCCCTCTCGACAAGACTCGTACCGCGCTGCTGGTGAAAATCGAGACCAATGCGGGCCACGTGGGCTGGGGCGAGACGTCGCCGATTTCCGGAGCCCAGGCGACGATCGACACGGTCCTCGGTCCAAAGCTCATCGGACAGAATCCGATGGAATATCGTCGGTTGTGGAGGTCTCTCTGGGGCCCCAACTTCGGCAATGGACTCGCCACCGGCGCCGTCGACATCGCGCTGAACGACATCCGCGGCAAGGTGCTCGGTTTGCCGGTTGCCGAGGTCTTCGGTGGACGGTTCCGGGAAAAGGTGCCCGTGTACGTCTCGGCACTCGATTACGTCGAAGGCATCCCCATCGAGAAGTACTACCCGGCCCGGGCCGAGAAGATGGTCAGGCAGGGACACAGGGCGATCAAGATGCGGCTGGGCCGCTTCCCGGTCGCCCGCGAGGCCAAGGTCATCAAGAAGATCCGGAAGATCGTCGGCCCGGACGTGAAGCTGATGGCCGATGGCAACGGCGCGTACACGATGGGCAACGCGCTGAAGATGGCCGATCACATGGCTGATCTCGACTTCGAATTCCTCGAGGAACCGATGCCGCAGCGGTCCAACAACTACCCGGGCTACGAGCGACTGCGCGAGAAGATGCCGCTGCCGCTGGCCGGTGGTGAGGCGGTCGATTCGCGGGACGCCGCTCACGCGCTGCTCACACGGCGCGCCTTCGACATCATCCAGCCCGACGCCAGCCTCTGCGGTGGCATCGGCGAGGTCGTCTTCATCTCCGAACTGGCTTACCTGTCGGGCACTCGCTGCTTCCCGCATTGCTGGGGAGCCGACATCATCATCGCCGCCACCGTTCATGCCCTCTCCCTGGTCCCCGACCCGCACTTCGGCCTGCCCACCGACACGCCCTTCCTGGAACTCGACCAGTCCGAGAACCCATGGCGCGAGGGCCTGGCCAAGGGGCAGATCGAGGTCAAGGACGGGTACGTCACCGTCCCGCGGAAACCCGGCCTGGGGATCGAAGTCGACGAGAAGCTGGTACGCGAATACGCGGTCTAGACCACGCCCGAGATCGACTCACTCGACGTGGCCGGTGGGAGCTACCTCCTCAAGAAGCTTGGCCGGACGCGTTTTCCTCCCGTTGAGCATCGTGCCGACCAGCGTGTATCGGACCAGGTACTCGTAGCTCAGCAGCAGGATCACGGTCACGACGACGCAGACCAGGCCGAACTTGGCCGCTGCCGGAATCTGCCAGTTTCGCACCGCCATCTGGGCCAACAGCACCAGCGGCAGGTGGGCCACGTAGAGCCAGTACGACGAGTCGGACAGGTAGCGAATCGTCTTGTTCTCGCGTTTCAGCAGTGCGCGGAACGCTCCAATCAGTCCGAAAGTGGCCCCCCACGTGTACAGGACCTGCAACAAGACATTCAGCAGGCGGTGCAGCGAAGCGGGAGCCAGTTGTTCGCGCCACCCGACCAGACCGGTCGCGAAATCCAGAGCCAGTGGCAGCACAACCACAAATGTCACCAGCAGAGTGATCGGCCACCAGCGGCCCAGTTTTCCCTGTTGGTCGTCGCAGTCAAAGTACAGGACACCGAACCCGAAAAAGATGGCGTAGTAGAGCAGAATGTGGGGTGCGGGAATGAATCCCACCGCCGTGTCAGGTCCGAACTCCGAGGCTCCCGGCAACAACCCCATGCAAGCCTGCGGGACCATCGTCACCGGCAACAGCCACAGGTACCGCAGTGGCGATGTGATCAACCAGCGAGGCGGGCCGCGCCACTGGTACCTGTCGGACACGTAGGCATAAATCGCGAACATCGCGACCAGCCAGCAGAGGTACCAGAGAAACCAGAGATGATGAAAGATCGGCAGGTAGCTGATGACCATGTAGATCAACCAGAGAACATCGCCAAGTCCCTCGACGTCATCCTTTTCCCTTTCTCCCTCCTGCAGCTTGACCGTTCCTTGCTCGTCCGCCTTGTCCGGTTCTTGCTGCTGCTCCTGCCCTTTCTCATTGGCCTGCGGAGTCTTGGCGGTTGCGGCCGCCAGTATGCCGACGACATTGACGATCGGAATGATCGTCGCCACCCCGACCAGGCAGGGCACCAGGATCCGCTTGGCCCGATGAAGCAGCAGGGCCTTCAACCCACGACGCCGCCAGAGCATGGCGGTGAAAAAGCCGCTGACCACGAAGAACAACTGCATGCGAAAGCCATGAATGGCCCAGAGCCCCACTCCGAATACGTCGGCCTGGCTCGTGTCATTGTCCTGGACCGCCCAGGCACCCTCTTCACCGACCCCGATGAACGATATGGACGCATGCAGCGCGATTCCCAGCAACATCGCGCCGGATCTGAGCGCATCGAGATCGTGCCGACGTGGGAACGGAGGAGGATCGGCCGGAGCAGGATCCGAGACCGATGCCACCGATGTGACGCCCTCCGGGCCGGCCTGGTCATCCTCGGAACCCGGTCGTCGGTTGGCTGCATTCCGGATCTCCTTTCGCCACCCGTAGAGCTTGACGAAATAGGCGACCAGTAAACCCGTCGCCACGATGTGAGGCAGTTGTCCGCCGGCCCATCCGAACAACAGGACGAAAAACACAACGATGCAATAGCCACGTGCCAACTGGCCGGCTCCATCCGAGTCGGTCCGGCCCTGGGACCGGTGGTAACTCGCATACGAACGGGACAACCGGCCGAACACGTAGAAATTCCAGAACGGCATGAGCGGGGGCAACAGCAGCCACCAGACTCGCCGCATTTCCAACTGCCGATGTTCCTCGGGCAACGCGTCCAACAGGGGCTTGATCATCAGGCAGATGACCGCCAGGCCCACCTCAACCCACATCAGCACGAACAGGACGACACCGCCAACCAGGAACCAGACAAAAAGCGGCGCGTCCTCCAGTTTGTCCAGTTCCAGTTCATCGCCGTTCTTGTTGTCGTGCTGATCATCAAGGTCAGCGATCTTGTCACCGGCCTGGACACCGGGCCGTTGGTCAGCCTTGCCTGCTCCCTGTCGGTGTGACGGATCGTCAGCCTGCAGCGATCCCGGTACCAGAACCGACAGGGCGACGAAGACACAAAGCAGTCCGAGACCGCGACGGTCGGCAGCGGAAATGGACAAGAGACCCGCTGGCCTGGATTTCACGCAAACAGCGATTCGATCGGGTCCCCGTTTCGCACCAGCGTGACCGGCCGCCCCACGTTGGTCTGGAACTCGGTCTTCGGATCAATCCCGGTGTTGCGGAAGAACGACGCGGCCAGGTCATCCGGCGAGAACGCGTCACCACTGGGAGCACTGGCGGTCTCATCGGAAGCTCCCGCCACGCGACCTCCCCGGATATCTCCACCGGCCAGCAACGAGCACATGGCCCGCGCCCAGTGATCCCGTCCAGCTCCGCCATTGACGCGAGGTGTTCGGCCAAACTCGCCGGTGACGAACAGGGAAGTCGAATCCAGCCGCCCGCGTTCACTGAGCCGACCGAGCAGGGCCGAGAGACCACGATCGAAGGGAGGCAACAGGGTGCGGAGCTTCGAGAAATTGTTCGAATGTGTGTCGAAATCGAACTCGGCCGGCCTCAGGCGGACCGTGACAAAGTGGACGCCCGCCTCGATCAGTCGACAGGCCAGCAACAGTGTCTGCCCGAATTCGTGCTTGCCGAACCGATCGCTCTCGGAGACCTTTTCCTTCGACAGATCAAACGCCGTGCGGGTACGGGGCGAACTGACGATCTGGTAGGCCTGTTCGGAGAACCGGTCGAGCGACCGCACCTCGTCATCCAGCTTCTCGAAGCCGCGGAAAGCGGTATCCAGGTCATCGAGCAACTGCTTCTGACGGCTGTAGCGGGCGACGGTCAGTCCGTCGTCCAACGTCACACCACGGACACGGTAGGGAAAACCGTGACGGGGCTTCTCGGCTGTCAGAGCACTGTACTGCGTGCCCAGGTAACCCGGTCCCACGAACGCTTCGTCGATCGCCACGTAGGTCGGCAGGTCTCGGGCCGAGGGATGCTGGCGGGCGACCACACTGCCGTACTCGGGATACTGCAGCACCGGTGTCGGCAGGTTGCCGGTCAACACGTATTTTTTTCCGATCCCATGATCGGCAAGGTTGTGGGTCACCCCGCGGACGATCGCGTAGCGGCCGAAATCCCGAGCCAGGTTCGGCATGTGCTCGCAGATCTGCACTCCCGCCACCGACGTGTCGATCGGACGGAATTCGCCCCGGAACTCGGCTGCGGCCTGAGGCTTGAGATCAAAGGTGTCCTGGTGAGAGGGCCCCCCCTCCAGGAAGACAAAAATCGCCGACCGCAGGCTCCCCTTGGCCTTGTCGGCGGCCCGCAATCTCAGGCCATCGGCCAGTGTCAGCCCGGCGCCCAGGGCACCGACCTGGAGCAGCGAACGACGAGAGAAGGTTGATTCGGTATGGAAATTCATGATTCTCTTCGTGACCGATTCCGGAAACCATGCTGACACATCGACGACGACGGCCAACTGGATCAGTGATTGAGCACGAACTCCTTGGTGTTGATCAATGCCCACAACAGATCCCGCAGTCCGTCGGGAATCGACTTGGACGTCGCCAGGTGCCGTTCGGCACGGGACACTTCGGTCTCACTCGGTGGCCGCCCCACTGTCCTCAGCCAGGCCAATCGGATCCACCTGGCACGATCCGCCGCTGTCGCCTTGGCCTTCGGCCCGGTCGCCGCTTCGGCCACCTCGTCGATCCAGCCACTCTCATCCAACCGCATCCGGATCAGCGGGTCGTTGTGCAGGAACACGGCCTGCAGCAGTGACGGCTGGTTGACCCGTTCGCAGTCGCAGTTGAGCGATCGGGACGGCTTGCCGAAGACATTCATCGCGTAGGTGCCGGCCATCCGCATCGACAGGAAACCGGTCGCACGGCGTTTCAGATTGCCACGTATCACCTGCAGCTTGTCCGTGGCTGCGGTCGCCTGCTTGACCGCATCGTAGACCACCTCGGCGGGCAGCCGCCGTGGGATCGCCCGGCTGAAGTTCCGACGGTCCTGGCGATTGGTCGCATTGGGTTTCCAGCTGCGCTGATACGCCTGGCTGTCGGTGATCTGACGATGCAGCCACTTCATGTTGAACTTGTTGTCGACAAATCCCCTGGTCAACCACTTCAACAGCGCGGGATGGCTGGGCGGATTGGCGGGAGTGAAGGCATCCGGAGGTTCGACGATGCCGACGTGGAAGTAGCTGGCCCAGACCCGGTTGACGAAAGCCCGGGCAAACCACGGGTTCGTGGGATCGCTCATCCATTCCATGATCGGTCGCCGCGGATCGGCACCCGCTTCGATCGACACGGTTCCGCTACCCAGCAACTGCAGTTCCAGCGGCTCGTCGGTCCGAGCGACCAGGAACGGCCAGCGGATCACTTCCCCGGCCCGGGCGGCGGCAAACTGTGGAAACCCCGGCCCCTTGCCGCGGGCACCAACACCTTCGAAGAACCGAGTGAACTCGGTGAAGTCCCGCTGAGTCCAACGATCAAACGGGTGCTTATGGCACTCGGCACACTGCAACTGGATCCCCAGGAAACTGTGGGCAAAGGCCAGGGCCTTGGACTTCGGCTTGGCGATACTGTTGCGCGTCCAGTAGTGGGGCATCGTCTTTCGCGTCGAGAAGTCGGCCGGATCCTCTCGCCTGACGTAAGAGGACATCTCGGCCGAATACTCTCCGGTGGTCTGATCCCCCTGGCGTCCCTCCGAGAGCACGATGCCTTCGACCAGCTTGTCGTACCCCAGGTTCTCCGCCACTCGACGATGCACCCAGCGGTACCACTGGATCGACAGGGCCTGTCCGACCTCCAGCACCGCGGTCTGGGCCGTCGGACTGCAGCCGGTGAAATCACAGATCTTGTTGGTCCACCAGGCAGCGTACTCGGGTCGGCCGAGCAGTTCATTGATCTTGCGGGAACGCTTTCGCGGTCCCTTCGAGGCCAGGAACGATTCGACCTCGTCCGGAGTGGGCAGTGAACCGGTGATGTCGATACTGGCCCGCCGCAGGAACTCGGCATCACTGCAAACCGCCGACGGCCGCATCCCCAACTTGGCGAGCTTGGTCGCCACGAAGCCGTCGATCGGATTGGCAAATGTCCCGTCGGGTGGGTCGAGCGACCGACCGTCACGAGGCCGCATCACCGGAACCGCCGTCACCCCGTTGTCGTAGAACACCACGATGTGCGTGTCGCCGACGCCGGCAACAACCGCGTGCCCCTTCGCATCAACAGTGACCACCGAATCGTCGTTACTGCGAAATCGGCACAGGCCGGTCACGTCTTCCCGCGTTCCGTCTTTCCAGACAGCCATGACCTTCAGAGACACGTCGGCCCGCCTGTCACGGAACACGATCTCGGCAGGAGAAACATCCAGTCGGACCAGATCCCGAGCCGCCTGGCTGCCCTTGGCCCCCGCTTCGATCCACCTCAGCAGCAGGCGGTGTTCCCAGCCGCCGGCTTCCAGCCGCTTACCGCCCTCGTGATCGGTCTTCAACGTGGGCTTGCGGAGCACGAGGCTGTCGGCCGCGGAGGTCGTCTTGACCCGGGCCCCGTCCTCGGATGTGGCTTCGGCAGTCAGGGCCGCATGGTCACTGGCAAAATCGAAACCGAACAGTGACAGCCGGAATCCGCCCTGCCCCTGGAACGACCCGTGGCACTTGGCCGAGTTGCATCCCAGCCGTCCCAGCAGCGGAATGACGTGTTTCTGGAAATCGGGCACCTCGCGAACATCCGGCGCGGCGAACCGCTCTGAGACCGGACGCACCGCTTCGCCGGCCTGTACAGGTGCCAGGCACCCGACCAGTAACACCACGGCGAACATCGACAGCGGCGACCGACCGGCAATTCGACAGGCTGGTGACCTGCTCATTTCCCCGACTTTCCTTCAGTTCCGTCAGACTTCCCGGCCGGCACTTTTTCGAGTTCTTCGACCACCGTGAACGAATCCACGGTCGGGTCAGTGTGCACGGCCCCCAGGCGAATCCGGTCACCGATCTTCAGGTCACCGAACTTTTTCCGAAACGAATCGTTGAAGAAGCCCCGCATGCTCATCAACCGCCCGACGCTGGCCTTGGGATCGCTTGCACGACTGGTTTTCTGCGAGCTCTCGATCGAATTGATCTTCAGCGTCAGCTCGTACCCCTGCTCGGACTTTTCGGTTATCGTCCCGACAACCACACCGCGAAACCCGCGGAACGACTCGGCCGGAACCGGGTATGTCTCGGGGTCGAACGGAATGGCCCGTTCCAGGACGGTGGCCTTCGGTGAAAGCGAGAACGTGGTGCCCTGCAGTGTGCCGGAACGGAACTTCAGGGTCTCGCCTCGCTTGATGAGCAACAGGGTGTCGAGCCACGACCCGGAAATGCCGGTCACCGTGACAGTCTTGCCCAGCACCGTCTGCTTCAACGACCGGTCGCCATAGATCGCCGTGATGTAGTCGACCTGCATCGTGAACTCGCCCAGTTCGACATCCTTGGACTTCAGGCGACCGATGACGATCGAATAGAACGTCTCGGTGCCACCCTTCTTGCCGCGTCTCTTGCGGCCCTTGCCACCCTTGCCCCCCTTGCCTGCTCCCTTCATCGCCATGGCACCGGTACCACCGATGCCGATCGAGGTGACCGTACCGACCTTTGTCCTGGCAAATTGCTTCCGGAACCGCTCACCAACAAACACAATCCGCGGTTCCTCTTCGCCGTCCTCCGACGCCAGCTCGAACACGACGATGTACTCTTTGTCCTTGACCCCCTTGTAGACCAGCTTGGCGGACAGGGGTGCCGACCCCAATTGCTGGAACCCGGATTTACCCTTTCCTTCCTTGGGTTTCTTGCCACCAGCTTCTGCGGCCGCGGCCTTGTACTTGGCGATTGCCTCTTTCTCGGTCAGCTTGCCGGCAGCCACCGCCGCCTTGAGCTCTCGGCCCAGCGCCTCCAGGTCGACCTTGGTTGATCGCCCGGGCTTCTTGCCGTCGGCTTTTTCAGCTGCCGCCTTGTACTCGGCGACCGCCTCTTTCTCGGTCAGCTTGCCGGCAGCCACCGCCGCTTTGAGCTCTCGGCCCAGCGCCTCCAGGTCGACCTTGGTTGATCGCCTGGGCTTCTTGCCGTCGGCGTCTTCAGCTGCCGCCTTGTATTCGGCGACCGCCTCTTTCTCGGTCAGCTTGCCGGCAGCCACCGCCGCCTTGAGCTCTCGGCCCAGCGCCTCCAGGTCGACCTTGGTTGATCGCCCGGGCTTCGACCCATCCCTCGGTTTCTTCGTGCGGTTCGGCTTGGCCGCCACCTGGGTTTCCGCCACCCGGGTGAAACCCCGGGCCACGTGATAGAGGTGTTTTTCCGAGCGCAGGATCAACGCATTTCCGGCAACGGCCGGTGAAGCAACGAAACTCGCATCCAGCCGATTCTCGGCAACCAGCTGGAACTCACGCTCAGCCGAAATCACCGAAATCCGTCCCTCCTTGCTGGAGAAGTAGATCTTGCCGCCGGCAACCAGGGGCGATGCCCAGTGGCTTCCCCCCACGCGTTTCCGCCAGATCTCCTCGCCGGTTTTTGCCACCAGGCATCTCGCGATGCCGCCTTTCTCGGTCACCGAAAACAGCAGGTCATCAACAATGATCGGCGATGGAATGTGTGGGGTGCTTCGGGTCGTGCTCCAGGCGACATGGGTGTCAGTCACATCACCAGTTCCGGTAGGACGAACGGCCAGGAAATGTCCGGTCAGGCCGCTGGTAAACAGGTAGACCAGGCCGTGGTCGAAGAGCGGGCGGCTGGCGACATTGAATCCACCGAAATGGTGTACCCGCCACAGCTCTTTTCCGGTGGCGGGTTCATAGGAGATTGTCGCCTCGGCGGCCGGGGCAATCAGCTGACGACGACCATCCAGCTCGATCAGCTTGGCTGTTGCGTAGGACTTCTTGTTGTCGCCGGGCTTCTCCTTTTTGACCTCCCCCGGATCAATACCTCGAGCTCTCAAGGTGGCATCCCAGTCGGACTTCACGTTGCGGTCCCGCAACCAACGCGTCTTTCCTGTCTTCTTGTCCAGGGCAACGAAGAACTGTTTGTCGACCCCATCGAAGGCCACGAACAGCGACTCCTGGTCGACGATCGGCGACGATCCCGGCCGCACCCTGTGGTCGCAGTGAAGATCACGACGCTCCCAGATCTTCTTGCCGCTGTTCGTATCCAGGCA
>Ga0310344_10004821_pt1 | contig 10028 bp, 9 predicted proteins | sample HC15DNA20200_MG_FD_203801 | JGI IMG/M metagenome (GOLD analysis project Ga0310344, IMG submission 203801) | Marine microbial communities from station ALOHA, North Pacific Subtropical Gyre - HC15-DNA-20-200_MG | ecosystem: Environmental > Aquatic > Marine > Oceanic | place: Pacific Ocean: North...
ACGTATTGATTTGAGACTCGGTACTGCCGACATGTTGATTTCAGAAGAGGAAATAGAGTCCCGTAATCGTGAACTTGAAGAAGCCGGAGGTTTTCCTTTCCCTGAAAGCCATACCCCTTGGCAGGAGATCCAACGCGGTATGGTCGGGCAATTCGACGAAGGAATGGTGTTGACACCAGCCGTGAAATACCAAGACACTGCTCGTAGGTTTGGGCCCCCGCGAAACAACCATTAGAGGTCAAGTGCTAATCGCCATACTTTCGCTATTAATCGGTCTCTTCATACTCGTAAAGGCCGGGGATATTTTCGTTGATGGTGCAGTTCAGTTAGCGCGATCACTCAAGATGAGTTCTGTGCTGATCGGGGCAATCGTCTTGGGCTTCGGAACGTCAGCACCAGAGTTAGTGGTATCGACTATTGCAGCATCGCGAGGTAACCCCGCTTTAGGGGTCGGTAACATCGTTGGCTCAAATGTCGCGAATCTATCCCTAGTGCTGGGCGTAGCGGCGCTGGTGACTCCCATAGCTCTGACCTCTTCGGTGATCAGAAGACAGGCACCGTTGTCGATTGCTGCGGTAATAATTTTCGCCGTAACTGTCAGAGATGGCGAGTTGACGCGGCTAGAGGGCGGGACGTTACTGCTGCTGCTCATGCTGGCGATGATCATCCTCATCAAGAGTCCAGATGAAACTGTGTCTTCGGAGCAGAGCACAGGTGAGCCTTTAAGGCGGAGCCTACTGTTCTCCTTGTTGGGGCTTGGAGGGGTCCTCGCAGGTGCTCAACTCGCCGTTTCAGGCGCGACGACCGTCGCCGATGAGTGGGGGCTTAGCGGAGGCTTTGTGGGGTTCTCAATTGTTGCTTTGGGAACATCTCTTCCAGAATTAGTCACCGCGGTCGCCGCCGCCAGAAAGAAAGAGGCCGGACTCATCGTCGGCAACCTCTTTGGTTCCAACCTGTTTAATGGCTTGGCGGGTGGTGCAGCCATTGGACTAGTTAACGCCGGACCGATAGCTGACCCCAAACTCACTGGAGGTGGCCTGATAGCTATGGTCCTCGCCGTAAGTTTCGCTTATCTGCAGGGAGCTCGAAAGCGACGAATTGGGAAGGCCGATGCCGTATTACTCCTCGCTATCTACGTGACAGCCATGCTTTGGCTGGGTGTCGGTTAATAATCTTCCGTCAAGTCTCGCTTCACTTCACTCGCGTAGGCTTCGAAAGCGGCAGCGGGATTGTCAACGCTATGCCAATCGGATAGGAGCAAGAATGTCGGTAACGGTCATCACAGGTGCCAACCGAGGTATTGGACTTGAACTAGCGCGTCAATGCATCCAACGGGGCGACAGAGTCATAGCTGGTTGCAGAAACCCCGATGAAGCTCAAGAACTCAAAGACTTAACACCCATATCTTTGCTGCCGATCGATGTCGGGGATGAGGAATCGGTTCGTTCCTTCAGCCAAGCAATAAGTGAAGACATAACGCTATTGATCAATAACGCTGGGACAAGCATCTCCAATATGGGTTTTAAACGCGAGGAAGTGGGGGTACTGGACGCACCAGTCGACTTGACGCTCGACATGATCAGAATTAATGGACTGAGCGCAGCGACCGTGACGAGGAGCCTCGTTGACCGTTTAGGGTCAGGCAGTCAAGTGGTGAATGTCACTAGCCAAATAGGTTCGATGGTGGTTGGTGCAAACTTCAACGACTTGCCATATGCAACATCCAAGGCGGTGATGAATATGGTCACGGTACAACTCGCCACCCAGCTCAAAGAAAAAGGTGTTTCGGTGGTCGCGTTTCACCCAGGCTGGGTAAGAACCGACATGGGCGGATCAAGTGCAGATATAAGCGTCGAAGAGTCAGCTCATGGAATTCTTTCCACCTTGGAAACTTTTCCACATGAAGACAGTGGATCCTTTTTGAGATGGGATGGCTCTATTCATCCGTGGTGACTAAACAAATTTGATTCGAACGGCCTAGGATCCCTCGCCGTGCGCACCGTTGAAATCCAGGCCGCCGACGGCCTCTGTCTTGTAGCCGACGAATGGGGTGACCCCTCAAACCCGCCCGTATTGATGTGCCATGGCGCAGGACAAAACCGACACGCATGGAAGTCGTCCGCCGAAATTTTGTCAGAACGCGGGTGGTTCGTGACCACTCTGGACGCCCGAGGCCATGGTGACAGTGATTGGTCGCCTGAACATGAGTACGACTCCGAAGATATCGGCAGAGACATTGCCGCTGTACTCAAGCGATTCAACTCCCGTCCAGCCATAGTGGGCGCTTCAATGGGCGGAATGGGGAGCCTCGCAGCTCAGCGCGCCTCACAAAGCCAGTTGTATAAGGCGGTGGTCCTTGTCGACATCACGCCTCACTTCGATATGGAAGGTGCCCGAAAAATCATCGATTTCATGTCGGGCAACCCTGATGGCTTCGCCGACCTGCAAGAGGCCGCCGACACTATCTCTGCCTACAACCCTCACCGAGCCCGTCCTTCGAATCCTTCAGGATTAACGCGGGTCCTGCAACAGAGACCCGATGGCCGTTGGATATGGAAGTGGGATCCCACTTACGTAACATCTAAGCCCGGATTCGATACAGGCGATCAGTCAGCCTTAGCGGCTCATATGGAACGGGTCAGCCAAATCATGTCGGAAGGGATGCTTTCTACTACCGCCCCAATCCTGCTCGTGCGAGGTGGCCAATCAGATCTCGTCACTCCAGAAGCAGTCAAAAGTTTTCTAGATTTAGTCCCCGAGGCAGAGTTTGTGGACGTGGCAGGCACCGGTCACATGGTCGCCGGTGACGACAACGACGCCTTTACCGAAGCTGTAGCTGAATTCTTGTCTCGACACCATCAACTGTTTACCTGAAGCTCTTAGAGTCCGAGTCCTGTGCCCCGTATCTAACGCGTCAACTGTTAAGCAATACTTGGATTCTTTCTTCTCCAGGCAAGCAGAACTGGGAGTCCAGTCGCGGCAAGGATGGCGGCTCCATAGAAGGCAGCAACAGTGGTTCCACTCATCCAAGCGACGACCCCCAACACCGGACCCCCTATTCCACCGGACAATTCAAAGAACATCGTGAAGGTACTCATTGCTTGTGCACGCTCATTAGCCGGCACACCATCGACCGCCGCGACCATCAGGGCCGGATACAGCAGCGAGCCTCCGATCGCTAAAATGGCTGCCCCAACAAACATCCCTGGCCTTGAGACGAAACTACCCATGACTAGCATTCCGATAGAGGATCCGGTGAGAGCTATCGCAGCCGTTTTGGCTGTCCCTAGCGCGTCGGGAAGGCGGCTACATATAAGCCTTAGGACTAGCACCAATAGTCCATAGAGTGCATAAATCGGTCCGGCATCTCCCAAGTTCTGTTCATCCATGAGCTTGGGCATGAAGCCGTGTAAGGCAGGGAAGATCATGATGCCGAGAGCCATGACGATTCCAGGCCAAAGGGCTGAGCGGTAAAGCAGCGAACTCGCTTTTGACGGCTTATCCAAAGCGAGGTTACCTTCTTGGCCCTCCACGAAATCTGGCAACCAACAAGCGACAATTGCAGCCAAGGCCATACATAAACCGCCTAGCAAAAAGCCCCCATCGAACCCCCAGCGGCCCGCCGCCCACTCCCCTAACCAAGGGCCAAATGCCATACCCCCATAGATGGCTACCGAAAAGTAGCTAGCGGCTTCCCCTCTTCGATGTTCGGGAGCAAGATCAGTTGTGAGGGTGACAGTGCCAACAAAAAATGCCCCTTGGACCGCTCCCATAGCTAAACGAGCAAGCAAAAGAATCAGATAGCTATCAGCGAGGGCATGAGCAGCGAGCACTATTGCTGTGACGAATGACCCACCAGCGATTAACAGTCGACGACCTTTTCGATCTCCAAGTCGCCCGATCCAGGGACGAGCAAGCACTGCCGAGAAAGAAAACACGCCGAGAGCTATTCCTACTTCTAGGTCTCCGCCATTGAGATCCGTTACGACAAACCGGGCGACGGTGGGAATAACCGATGAGAATCCGAGGGCAGAAAACAACGCTGAAAGACATAGGACACCAAAGTGTGGCGTTAAAAGCCGTTCTTTCGAATCCTGGGGAGTCGTTGCTCCTATATTTTGCTTGACAGCAAAAACAGCTGGACGCCGCTCTTCATGCATCACTTGTAGGTCATCTAGTGGTTAGTCGACTTCAACCGGCGGCGTAGTTTCGCTGAACTTGTCCCATACGACCTCATCGGGCACAGCCATGACTTTTTCCAGCACCCCGGGTGGATAATGCATGTGGGGCTTGTCTGCATCAAATGGCGGATTCGGTAGCGATTCGCCAAGTGGTTCAAATTCGGTCGGATCTTTGAGGGATTGCATCTCTGCTTCGTCGATGCCACAAAGGTCTCGCACTTCGGGGTCTACCCACGCTTCGGCATTGATTTCGCTACCGACGCAGATTTCTAGGCTCAGCCCTTCAGGTCCTGCGAAGTACATGGACTGAATGAAGCCGTGATCTAATGGTCCTAACACTTGAATACCGTGGGCACGGATCCGATCTCTGAGTTGTAGCAGTTCTTCTATGCCGTCGACGTTGAACGCAACGTGTTGCATTGCGCCTTTTGTGACCGGTTCACCCCCATTACCTGCGTGGGTCACACCCCATTTTATTTCCTCTGCATTTTCGGGATGTTGGACAAAGGCTATGTACGAGCTTTCGGATAGCTCTGCAAAGCCGTGGTAACAGCCTTCAACTCCGTGCATCCAATACAAAGCCTTGGTTGGGCACCCCAACACGTCGGCAAAAAACGTGAGTTGTGCCTTCATGTCTCGGGTGGAAATGGCTAGATGATTAACGCCGTTCGGGTGTAGGGCCATACCTAAAGGGTAGGCCCTACATTCCTTGTCGTGACGACCTACCTGCACACCAATACTTTGCTTGGGTAACCCGCTTTTCAGGAGAACTTCTCGGAAGCCTCAGCAGGAGGGTTGATGAAGGCCTTAGGGTATTTCTATGTGGATTCGTCTCCGTCAAATCGCCGTGGTTACTTCAGATCTGTTGAAGACCGCTCTTGATGTCCAAACAGTTCTCGGTGTGGAAGCCTGCCATATCGACCCGGGGGTAGGTGTTTTTGGTTTAAAGAACACCTTGTGGCCTATAGGGAATCAGTTCCTCGAATGTGTAACACCCGTTACAAGCCCCACCGCCGGTGGTCGTTACATCGAAAGAAGGGGCGGTGATACCGGATACATGGTGATCAACCAGGTAGATGATGTTGCTTCTCGAATTGCTCATGTGGGAGAGCTTGGAGTTCGGGTAGCGAACCATATGGAGTACGACAAGGGTGGTTTCGAAGGAATTCAGCTGCACCCAGCTGACACTGGCGGAAGCTTTTTTGAAATGGACCAGATGAAAGTAGACGGAGCGGAGAACGTTGACGGTCCGTGGTGGCCTGCGGGTTCTCAATGGGCCGATTTTTCGCGTACTGAACGCGTCCGCGCAATTTCCGCAGCCGAGCTACAAGCAGTTGACCCTGAACGGCTGGCTGCTAGATGGGCCCAGATAGCTCAGCTCGAGTTACATACAGATAACGCAGGGAACCCCGCTATTGAGTTTGATAATGCCTCGATTCGATTCGTAGAGGCAACAGATGGACGCGGCGACGGACTTGGCGGCATTGATGTGGATTGCGTCGATCGAGACGCTGTCCTTGCTGGAGCAGAGCAACGCGATTGCGTAGTTAATGACGAACAAGTTTTACTCGGCGGGTTACGGGTTTACCTGCGAGGATAGTTACACCTTTAATTTTCGATTAGAGCCAAGGGGAAATGACCGTTCATGAGCGTCAATCTACGAAACTTCACTCAGTCCGTATACGTGTTCGACGCAGTGGTCCACCGCGTCGCCCCGCAGGATTGGGACAATCAATCGCCTTGCGAAGGGTGGTCAGCTAGAGATGTCTTGCGACACCACTGTGGAGTCCTAACAGCTATGACAGCGACGTTAAATAGTGGAGAGACAGTTGCACCAGAGTCTGTTGATTCAGCTCCAGATCCGGTGGCGCTTTGGAATTCAACACGAGATGCAGCCTTAGAAGCGCTCGATCAAACAGGGATTCTCGAACGAGAAGGGAAATTTTGGTTTGGCCCGATGACAGTTGATGAGTGGATCAGGATCGTGCAGTGGGATCCAATGACTCATGCTTGGGATATTGGTAAAGCAACCGGAGTCGAAGCTCATATTCCCGATGATCTGGCAGCCAACAGCCACGAACTTATTGAGCCGATGAGAGAGACGCTATCTAAGTGGGGCCTTGTCGCTGACGAGGTTCAAACTGCCGACGACGCTACGGCCTCCGAGCGTTTCTTAGGTCTCACTGGTCGAGACCCCAGTTAACACAACGAATACTTCTTGAATTCAATGAAGGAGTTCATTCAGCCAACGTTGGTGGATGTCAACAACTCAACTCTCACTGACACTCAAGTGAAGAGCTGGCGTGAGCAGGGTTTCGTTATTGTCGATGGACTCCTCCCGATTGAACTTATTCGCGATGTCGCTCAGGCTGCTACAGCTCGGTTCCCTAACCCTGATTCCGATGAAGCGCAGAGGTTGAACGATTTCGGCAGTGGAATGACCTTTCCAGATCAAGATGCTTGCTTCAATCGGCTGTCTTTGCACCCCCACCTACTTGAGGTGTCATCTCAGTTGTTGGAGGTCCCAATTAACGAACTAAGACTCAGCCAATCTGACCTGTGGCCCAAATATGGGCGAGAGCCCGGAGACCGCGGTGATTTCGATAACCAAGATCAACGGATACATCTTGATTACCCAAACCACACGTTGACCCACCCAGCGGCGTGGAATGAACCTGAGGCGGTTGAAATCATCGTCTACCTGTGCAACGAAACCGAGGTCGGAGGCGCAACCGCAGTCGTTCCGCGTCAAGGCATCGATGACATCGCATACAGCTCACCCATGGTGAACACTCCTGGCGTCAGCGATATTCCTTGGATCAACGACCGCACGCGGGCAGAGGCGTGGTTCATGCAGAATCGTCCTGCGGTAGCAGAGTTTCGACGCGAACTTTACGAACGTGAGGTCTACGCCCAATATCGGGAGGGTTCAGTGCTTTTGTATCGACACGATACGTGGCACCGAGGGACATCATTGCTACCCGGAGCGCTTCGCTTAGCTCAAAATTTGACGTTCAGAAGAGCTGACGCTTCTTGGATTAGCACACTTCATCCTGGGTGGGCTTGGGCCATGTACAAACCGGACCAGCGAATGGAACGGCTGATAGCAGAAGCGACCCCTGAAGCACGTTCGGTTCTCGGGTTTCCTGCACCTGGGGACTCTTACTGGGATTCAGAAAAGATTGACGCTGTCGAAGCGAGGTACGGGGCGTTGGGCTTTGATGCGACTCCGTATCGTGAACAGTTGTCATGGACAGGGCTTTACTAGACCTAGCTCGACAACAGCTATGACCGGGTGGAACAACGATGTCTAGGTCCATTTACCTGCAGCTCTTCGGAAAATGGTTGGTTCCGGCACTATCGTCGCCCTATGCACGATGACATTTTGAAGTGGCAAGTCGGGGACGCCACGATTACCTCGGTTCCGGAATCTTCAGATCCCACCTCCCCAAAATTCATGTTTTCGACGATCGATAAAGACGGGGTGCTAGAGCTCTGTAGGAAGTCTCCGTGGTTGGCACCGTTCGTTGGAGAAAAGGGTCACCTTCTTCAGAAAATTCACTGTTGCGTCATCGACACTGGCACCGAGCGTATCGCTGTCGATACTTGTGTCGGGAACGACAAAGAACGCGGAAATCCGCTGTGGCATGAGCAGCAAGGGCCGTTCCTAGACCGTCTATCTGAGGCCGGGTACGCGCCTGAATCGATCACTCACGTTGTATGCACTCACCTGCATGTAGATCACGTTGGGTGGAACACTCGCTTAGTTGATGGTGAGTGGGTGCCAACATTTCCAAATGCCGAATACATCTTCGTAGGCGTCGAATTCGATCACTGGTCTAGCACTGAAGACTTATTTGGCGATCCCGTGTTTGAGGATTCGGTGGCACCCATTAAGGATGCTGGACTTGCCAATCTTGTCGAGTCTGATCATGGAATCGGGGACTTCGTTTCGTTTGAGTCCACTCCAGGTCACACGCCAGGACATATCAGCGTCAGAGTCGAGTCTGGGGGGCAACGTGCCATCATTACCGGTGACATGGCGCACAGTCCGATTCAAGTAGCTAATCCGGACTTGAGTTCCAGTTTTGATACTGATCCAGATATGGCTCGCGCCACTCGGTTTGAAGCATTCGCTCGCTGGGCGGATGGGCAGACACTGGTGATTGGAACCCACTTCGGCACACCAACTGCGGGCACCATGCACGTTGATGGCGACGGTTACCGGCTCGAGACCAGCCCCTAACCTGTTACTAGCACCGAAAGTTGACTAGCTGAACCTCGGGGGATGTGGATACTCATCGTTGTGGGCGAGCATGTGTGCGGGCCCATCCACTTTGTTTATGGCAGCTTCAGGCCCCCAAATATGTTCTTTCATCCATCCGAAGACATTTCGGTTACCACCAAACCGCGATAGTTCCTCCCCGCGTTCAACTGCTGTGTCGGTAACTTCGTCTTCTTCCGCCAGTTCTTGAACAAAGCCCGCGGAAAACGCGGCTTCTCCTGTCCAACGCTTCGCGAATTGGACAGTTTCATAGAAGGCGTGGCGCGGCAGCTTGTGGTGGAAGAGTGCTAATTCAGGTTCGGGGATGGCCATACCAATCTCTACCTCATTCGCGCACATCATCCCTCTGTCTCGACGCATCACTCTTTGATCGTGACACAAGGCCCACATAAATCCTGCGCCAAACGCATGACCGTTAACTGCTGCAATGGTCGGCATCGGGAACGTGATGAGCCGAGAGAAAAGCTTCATCGCCTCATCACCGAAGACTTTTCGATCTCCTCCTTCGTGCTCACCTTTGCTAGTGATCCAGTCAAGGTCGAGCCCGTTGGAGAAAAACTTAGAATCCGATGACGCAGTCACGAGCGCCTGCGGCCCCTCTGTCTGCTCGACTTCATCTAATGCAGCATTTAGTTCTCTCACCATGTTGGTGGTCCACCGGTTCTCACCATTGTCCAAAGTCAGGACGCTGACATGACCACGTTGCTCAAGGGTGACGTATTCGCTCATTCCATTACGGTAGACCGGCGACGGGTGTCGCGTCGCATACGGTGAAGGTATGCGTGTTGTATTCCTGGTCCTTGATGCATTTCCCCACTCGGCGATTAGTGCCGATCTGACGCCAAATTTGTCCCAACAGGCGAGGCTAGGTGCAATATCAGCTTCCGGTGGTGAATCGCTCATGCTTTCGGTCACGTACTCGAATCACGCTGCGTTTATGACGGGGCTGCCTCCCGCAGAGACCGGACACTGGGGAAACTGGGCTTGGATCAACAATGAGTTCGGCAAAACCTACGACAGCGGACCTCAGGGCCGCACCGTATTTGATGATTGCAAGGCCGCGAATCTGAGGTCAGTGGCTGTAGTTGGTGACCACAAACTGTTAGCAACGATGGGCGCTTTAGAAGCAGACACGTCTTGGCCGCCCGCGGGTACTCCTCCAGAAGGAACTCCTCTCGATGCCTACGGCTACCCCAAAGATGAAGCAGTCATAGAGGCGGCGGCGAGCACGGATTTAAATGCAGATTTCGTTCTTTTTCATCTCAATGAGCCCGACACCTCGATGCATATGTATGGACCAGACTCCGACGAAGCGCTAGCTCAGTACCGTCGCAGCGACCGCTCCTATGGTTCACTTCTGGATTTGTTGGAGCCCCTCTGGCATGACACAGTGCTAATTACAGTCAGTGATCACTGCCAAGAACCAACCGATTATCCCGAATGCGTCAACCTTCGAGATCACGCTAAAGCGGCCGGGTGGCCGGTTCAGATAAGAAACGACGGAACCGGAGCAATCGTCGTCGCCTCTGATGAGATTTCGCAACAAGAATTTGCTCAACTCC
>Ga0310344_10004822_pt1 | contig 10024 bp, 4 predicted proteins | sample HC15DNA20200_MG_FD_203801 | JGI IMG/M metagenome (GOLD analysis project Ga0310344, IMG submission 203801) | Marine microbial communities from station ALOHA, North Pacific Subtropical Gyre - HC15-DNA-20-200_MG | ecosystem: Environmental > Aquatic > Marine > Oceanic | place: Pacific Ocean: North...
CATGACGGCTATGCTATGGGTCGACCAGTGGCCAGAATGGCCTTCTACCGGGGTTCTTTTCTATGGGCCACCAGGTTGTGGAAAAACTCATTTGGGAGAGATATGGAGGTTACGAAGCCTCGCTCACCAAATTAAAGTTGATGAAATTAGTATAGCTAAAATCGTGGAGAGCATATCAGAAGCTTCTGCACTTTTAATTGAGAATTTAATAGATGATATTCCTGAAGAGGAGCTATTGCACTTATATAATTTGATGGGAGAAAGGGGGGGGCATATCTTATTTACTGCTTCACTTCCTCCAACAAGCTTAAATTTCCGATTGCCTGACCTTCAATCTCGTATTCGAGCTATGCCTGCAATTAGTATTGAACATCCGGATGATAAGTTGCTAGAATCTATAATGAAAAAAATGTTTTATGATAGGCAGCTTAAAGTTGGGGACGATGTAATTCAGTATTTTCTAGTCAGGATGGAAAGATCGTTTTTGTCGGCACGATTGATTGTGTCAGAAATTGATCAATTGACGTTAGCGGAAAAAAGACAGGTAACTATACCTTTAGCTAAAGTTGTCCTTAATAATGTTAATAACAAACTTGGAAATTATTGAAGAAATTACGGTAAATTGTTTGAGGCACTTGTTTTATTCGATGAATGGTTACGCTAGATTCTAAATTAGAAAATTAAGCGGTAGGCAATGTCACAAGTTTTAAATATTTACACAAACAAATTGGATTGTTTTCCTGTTGAGGAAAAATATATCAATCGGGAGCTTTCATGGCTGGCATTTAACGAGCGGGTTATCGAGGAATCTGAAAATGTTTCTCATCCTCTATTAGAACGTTTGCGTTTTTTATCTATCTCCGCTTCCAATCTTGATGAATTTTATACGGTTCGAGCAGCTGGCCTGTATGGTCAGGTTGAGATAGGAGTTACTGAACTTAGTCAGGATGGCCTTACGCCAATTCAACAGCTTGAAGCGGTCAATGCACGGGCTGCAAAATTGATGGTACGACAACAGAATTGCTGGCACCAACTACGAAAATTACTAAGTAATAATGGGATAACGGTAGTTGATTTAGAAGAACTTGACTGTAAAGAATTAGAATGGTCAGGAGAGTATTTTAAAAAGTGGCTATTTCCTGTTTTAACTCCTCTTGCAATAGATCCTGCGCATCCATTTCCATTTATTGCAAATTTTGGATTTTCTCTTTTGCTTGAACTTCAAAGTCTTCGTGATAACTCGCGGAGTCCAGCTTTGGTAACTCTACCAGCAAGTGTCCCTAGGTTTATTGGTCTTCCAACTAGTGCCGATGGTCAGTTAAGATTTTTACCTCTTGAACAATTAGTTGAAAAGTTTCTTGATAAGCTATTCTTAGATTCTGTAATAGTAGGGGTAGAACAGTTTCGCATTCTAAGAGATAGTGATATAGAACTAGAGGAAGAAGCTGAAGACTTGGTGCGGGTATTCGAATCAGCTCTAAAAAAACGGCGACGCGGAAATGTGATTCGTCTTGAGGTAAATGGGGATATCTCTGACAACCTATTGCAGTTTGTATCTCGCAGTTTAGCTGTCAAAATGGATGATATTGTTAAAGTTAACGGTCTTCTTGGTATGGCGGATACTGCCATGCTGATCTCCTCCTCTGGAAGGCCTGATTTATTGTTTCCAACTTTTAGAGCAAAGTTTCCTGAAACAGTGCGAAGTTACGGTGGGGATTGTTTTGCAGCAATTCAGGAGAAAGATTTATTAGTGCATCATCCATATGAAAGTTTTGATATGGTAGTCCAATTTTTGAATCAGGCTGCTCGCGATAGTAACGTTTTAGCGATCAAGCAAACATTGTATCGCACCAGTGATGATTCACCGATTGTTATGGCACTAATTGAAGCTGCTGAAGCCGGTAAGTCCGTAACGGCGGTGGTAGAATTAAACGCTCGGTTTGATGAAGAGGCGAATATAAAGTGGGCTAGAAATTTAGAACGTGCTGGCGCTCAGGTTATTTATGGGTTTCTTGATAAAAAGACTCACGTAAAAGCGTCTCTCGTTGTACGCCGTGAGTCAGAAGGTATTAGGGAATATGTTCACTTTGGCACTGGAAACTATCACCCTGTAACCGCGAAGATATATACAGATCTCTCATTTTTTACCTGTGACCCTTCTCTCTGTCAGGATGCGGCATATCTATTTAATTATCTCTCGAGTGGAGCACGCCCAAAAAAATTTGATAGCGTGTTTGTAGCACCACACGATCTTCGTAGCGAAGTGCTATCATTGATTGATGATGAGATCGCACATTCGCGCGCCGGGAAACCGGCTGCGATTTGGGCAAAGCTAAATTCATTGGTGGATGGAAAGGTAATAAACGCGTTATACGCAGCTTCTCAAGCAGGTGTGTCAATTGATTTAGTTATTAGGGGCGTATGTTGTCTTCGTCCTAACGTCAAAGGCATGTCTGAGAATATTCGAGTAAAATCAATTGTAGGAAGGTTTTTGGAGCATTCTAGGGTTGTGTGTTTTGGGGCAGGTCATGGTCTCCCTTCTGATCAGGCAAAAGTATTTATTTCGTCAGCAGATTGGATGCCTAGAAACTTTGATAGGCGTGTAGAGATACTCGTACCTATTAGAGATGACAGATCACGTTTGCAGTTAATAAGCGAAATTATGGCAAAAAATTTACAAGATACTGAACAAAGCTGGGAATTGAGTGAGGATGGTGAATATAAGCTTATGAGGGGAGTGCAAGATCAAGCTTTTAATGCACATACGTTCCTTATGGAAAGGTCAAATTCTTCAAAACCATCTGGAGAAAGATTGGTAAAATCAAAAATGGGATAATACCCTATCTTTGTTGCTAGGCCTTATTGGGATTAAACTGATAATTCTAAAATAACTGAATTTAACAAAGTGTAATCAGTATAAGTACTTCAATTATCATTGGTGTTAAGCTTGTTTAAATTAATTAAAGATGTGTTGCCCTTTGAAAATGTCATTCCAATTTTACCATTTTTAAGTGCAAGAGCAGATTTTCCAAAAACATCTTTTCGCCAACCGACCAGTAATTTGGAATTAGTTTCATCAGTCGCAAAACTTTCTAAATCATTTGTTGTTGCTACTAATCTAGGAGCAATTCCCTCTTCATGACATCGTATTTTCAATAATACTTTTAGAAGATCTATCAGTGGATCTAGTCGCGTTAATCTATTTTTTGGCTTAGGAACGGAAGGGTATAAAGCTTTGTCTATGGCCGTTGCATCCTTTACCGCATTTAATAATTTTCTGCCCAATTTACCCTTTGCTAAATTTGAGCTTAGAGCACGAACTTTAGAGAGCTCCTCTATAGTGGTTGGTACTCTGCTCGCTATTTCAGTTAATGCCTCATCTCTGACAATTCTATTTCGTGGCAGATTACACCGTTGCGCTTCTTGTTCCCGTAGAGTTGAGATTTCTCTCAAGACAGCTAAAAATTTAGGGTTTCTATTACGCGTTTTTATTCGCTTCCAAGACTCAGTTGGTGAAGTATTATATGTTATCGGATCAGTTAAAACATTCATTTCTTCTTCTATCCAACTTTCACGTTTGTTATTTTCTAACCGTTTTTTTAATTTATCGTATATTGGGCGTAGGTATATTACGTCATCTAATGCGTAGCTAATCTGTTTCTGTGTAAGAGGACGAAAGGACCAATCAGTAAAGCGCTGCCCTTTATCTATTTGCGTATTAACCAGAGACTCTGCCAACCTATCGTACCCAATAGAATCTCCGAAGCCACAAACCATAGCGGCCAATTGTGTGTCAAATAGAGGTGACGGTATCTTTCCTGTAAGGTGAAAGAAAAGTTCAATATCCTGTCGGGCAGAGTGGAATACTTTTATAACATTTGGATTTTCTAATAATTTAAATAGGGGTTCAAGTTCTAAAGACTCAGCTTGCGGATCTATTGCGGCGACTTGGTTGGGCCCTGCAATTTGAATAAGACAAAGTTTTGGCCAATAGGTTTTCTCACGAATGAACTCCGTATCAATGGCGATATAATTAGCCAGTTTCCAGTCATCACAAAATTTTATTAAAGTTTTACTATTAGTAATGATTGTTGGGTTTGTCACTGTGTTGCTCCAGCTTTTACGAGAGCTTCCAAAACATTTTTATGGCCACGAATTTTAGCTGATATTAAGGCCGATTTCCATTTATTCATTATACTAGTGGCATTGGGGTTAGCACCATTTTTAAGTAGGTATAATACTATCTCTAGCCGACCGTACCTTGCGGCCATAATAAGAGGTGTACGACCATACTGATCCCTGCCATCAACTTTAGCACCATTAGCTATAAGCAATTTCACGGTTTCTAGACCACCGAACTTTTTTGCCGCCATCATTAATGGCCTACCACTGTTTTTTCCACCTTTTCCTAAATGTTCAATGTTCGCGCCTGATTGTAATAAAATTTTTATGGAAGCAGTATGTAACATCAAAGAAGACCAATTAAGAGCGGTCCAATCAGCCCAATCCATTACATTAACGTCAACACCCTCCTTTAATAAATTAGTAATGGTTTCATGATCGCCCCTTTTTGCAGCTTCTAGGAAGGTATTATTTTTATCTGATGAGAAACTAGAGTACGAAAAGGTAATAAAAATGATGAATATTAAAATTTGTCTAAGCATAATATGCTCTTACTTTATACTATTATTATACAACGTTAAAAAATTATATTTACCAAGTCTTGACAAAGAGACCAGATATATGTGCTTTCTCGTCCGCTGGATCAACAGTGGAAATGTCTAGGGTTATTAATCAGGAGCTATAAATATGCACCGTTACAGAACTCACAAATGCCACGAATTACGTGATAGTCATGTCGGAGAAAAGGCAAGACTTTCAGGTTGGGTGCACAGAGTTCGGGATCATGGACATTTGGTGTTCATAGATTTGCGAGACCATTTTGGTATTACTCAATGTGTGGTAGAAACTGGCCACGAAATGTTTTTTGATTTACGAGCATTAAAACCTGAGACAGTTCTTACTGCAACGGGAGATGTTGTCCGACGTGGTGGCGATACAGTTAATTCTCGGTTACCTACTGGAGACGTAGAACTCCAAATTGATACTGTAGAGATCCAAAATAATGCTGAAACATTGCCTTTACTAGTTCATGGTGACCATGAGTACGGAGAGGAATCAAGACTTCGGTACCGGTTTTTAGATTTGCGGCGGGAACGTATGCACCAAAATATAATACTACGTAGTAATATTATCTCGAGCATTAGAAGCCGAATGATCAAACAAGGGTTTTTAGAATTTCAAACCCCCATTCTGACTGCAAGTTCTCCAGAGGGAGCACGAGATTTTCTTGTTCCTAGTAGAATGCATCCTGGGAACTTTTATGCTTTACCACAGGCTCCACAACTGTTTAAGCAATTAATTATGTGTTCTGGGTTCGATCGTTATTTCCAAATTGCTCCGTGTTTTCGTGATGAAGACGCACGAGCAGACAGGTCGCCAGGAGAGTTTTATCAACTTGACATTGAGATGGCCTTTGTGGATCAAGAGGATGTGTTTGCGGCGGTTGAGCCATTAATATATGAAATTTTTAATGAATTTTCTGACTGGCTTGTTTCAGACAAGCCGTTTCCTCACATTAGTTATGCAGATTCAATGTTGCGTTATGGAACGGATAAACCCGACCTACGAATTCCTATTGAGATTAAGGAATGCACACAACTATTTGCTGCAGAAGAGGTAAAGTTTAATGCATTTAAAAAAGTGATTGAAGAGGGTGGTGTAGTTCGAGGTATTCCTGCACCTGGTGTAGCGGGAAAGCCAAGGAGTTTCTTCGATAAAATGATTTCGTTTGCTCAAGACCTCGGAGCTCCCGGGCTCGGGTATATAATATTCGAGGACGGTAAAGGTAAAGGTCCAATTGCTAAATTCATTCCAGAATTTGTTATAAATGAACTTCGCACAATGGGAGATTTGAAAGATGGCGACGCCATGTTTTTCTGTTGTGACATTGAGAAATTAGCAGCTCGCTATGCTGGAGCCGTCAGAGTAGAATTAGCTACGCAGTTAGGACTGATAGAGTCAAACTCGTATCGTTTTTGTTGGATCGTTGACTATCCCATGTTTGAGAAGGATGAAGAAACAGGGTCGATTGAATTTAGTCACAACCCATTTTCAATGCCTCAAGGTGGAATTGACGCTTTAATAGAGAAAAATCCCCTAGATATATTGGCGTGGCAATATGACATAGTCTGTAACGGTATAGAGCTATCAAGTGGAGCCATACGAAATCATCGTTTAGATATTATGATAAAGGCTTTTGAAATTGCAGGTTATGAAGCTTCAGAAGTTGAAAAAAGATTTGGGGCGTTGTATCAGGCATTTCAATATGGGGCTCCGCCCCATGGTGGCATTGCTCCAGGTATTGATCGTATTGTGATGTTGCTTGCGGGTGAGCCAAATATTAGGGAAATTATTTTATTTCCATTTAATCAGGCTGCTCAGGATACTATGATGGGTGCTCCAGCATCTGCATCAGTTAAGCATTTAAAGGAATTAGGATTGCGTTTAGATGAAACAAAACAGTGATTTTATTTCGAAGAATACTTGCATCTTTTATTTAGTATTAAAAATGTGTTGTGCAAGCAAGGAAATTTAGCCTAACCTGCTATTTTTGATTTTTTATGGGGTGTGGTAACGAAAAAAATGGGGTGCAAGGTACAGCACCCCTAGTTCCAGTGGTCTTGGTCGCGGGAGATAAAACGACCTTTATGAACAACCACTGGTTGAGCCACAGGTTTGGCATTTCATACAAGTGCCATTTCGAACAAGAGTAAAGTTTCCACACTCCATACATGCTTCACCCTCGTAACCATGCATACGAGCGCTACGAATACGGTCTAATTCTAAATCGTTGGAAGTATCTTTTTCCTGGTCTGGTTCTATAACAACTGCAGTTGCAGTCTCTGCATAGCTAGTAGAGAACTCTCTACCACTGTCTGTCACAGCACGCAGGTGCCCACTTGCTGTACTTTCATTTGCATTTGCACCACCATTAAGCACTAAGAGGTTACTTCTCATGTAACCGGCGCTAGCAGCAAAATTGGGAAGGTTAGAAGAGTTTGAAACCGGTTTATCTTGATTTTCTAAGGATTCTTCTTCGCCTTTTCCAATTGTATCGGGAAGAAGGTCAGCAGCTTCAGCATGAGATAGGTCACTCCTGCCTAAATAAGAGATTGCGAGTTCTCTAAATATATAATCAAGAATTGACGTACTCATTTTTATAGCCTGATTTCCTTCAACCATTCCAGCCGGTTCGAAACGTGTAAATGTAAATGCGTCTGTGTATTCTTCTAGTGGGACACCGTATTGAAGGCCTATTGATATTGCGATTGCAAAATTATTCATTAAACTCCGAAATGCAGCTCCTTCTTTATGCATGTCCAAAAAGATTTCGCCTAAATTACCATCCTCAAACTCACCAGTTCGCAAATAAATTTTATGACCCCCTACGATGGCTTTTTGGGTATACCCCTTTCTACGGTCGGGTAATCTTCGCCTTTCCCCCTGATGAACAAACACCTTTTCTACCATGCGTTGTGCAATTTTTGCAGTTTGGGTTGCCTGAGGCTCATCTTCAATCTCTATATCTAAATCATCTCCAAGAGCGAGCACGCTCAGGGGTTGAGATAACTTAGAGCCATCACGATAAATAGCATTAGCTTTAAGTCCTAAACGCCAAGATAACATATAAGCTTCAGCACATTGTTCTATTGATGCGTTCTGAGGTAAATTAATTGTTTTAGAAATAGCGCCCGAAACAAAAGGCTGGCTTGCAGCCATCATGCGAATATGGCTCTCTGGTGACAGATGGCGGGTTCCAATACGACCACAAGGTGTTGCACAGTCAAAAACCGGTAAATGTTCTTCTCGTAGGTAGGGAGCACCTTCTAATGTCATTGCTCCACAGCAGTAAACATTCGCGTCTGCTATTTGTTCGTTTGTAAAACCTATGGCAGGCAACATATCGAATGTTGGGTTATCAATTTGATCTTGGCGTAGCTTTAACACATTAACGCAGAATGATTCCCCTAATGTCCATTTGTTGAAAGCAAACCGGAGGTCAAATACGCTGCTAAGCATATTTTCCAATTTTGTAATTAGATCATCGGTAAAGCCAAGAGCTCTCAAGCTGTCATGATTTATTGCCGGAGCATCCACAAGAGTAGCATGGCCAGTTGCGTACTGCTCTATCGCGGAGCATTCCAAGTCATCATAACCTAGCGCTCGAAGTGCACTGGGAACGGAGCGGTTAATAATTCTAAAATACCCCCCACCAGCGAGGACTTTATGTTTAACCAATGCAAAATCTGGTTCAATGCCAGTTGTATCGCAGTCCATAATTAGACCGATCGTCCCCGTTGGTGCAATTACACTGACTTGTGCATTACGATAGCCATTTTCTTTTCCAAGTTTTAATGCTGAGTCCCAAGCATCTTTGGCTGCGGATGATAATGCTTCGTCCGCTAAATGTGCATGATCAAGTGGAAGTGGCATAATTGAAAGGTTTTCATACCCCTCAGAGTTTCCATGAGCAGCTTGTCGATGATTACGGATGACCCTTAGCATATCATCTTGGTTCTTTTCAAAACCTGGAAATGCTCCGAACTCTTTTGCCATTAAGGAGGAAGTTTTGTACGCAACACCGGTCATTAGGGCAGTAATTGCTGCACAAACAGCTCTTCCACGCGGACTGTCGTATGGAATCCCACTTGACATTAGGTACCCACCAATATTAGCAAAACCTAACCCAAGGGTGCGATAATGGTATGATCGTACCGCTATTTCTCGGGAAGGAAACTGCGCCATAAGTACTGAAATTTCTAAAGCTATTGTGGCTAATTTAACTGCGTGCTCAAATTTAGAAATATCGAGGCTTCCATTTTCATTGCGGAAAGCAAGTAAATTCAACGAAGCTAAGTTGCAAGCGGTATCGTCTAGAAACATGTATTCGGAACACGGATTTGAAGCATTTATTCGCCCATCCTTGGGACATGTGTGCCATTCATTTATGGTATCATCGTATTGGACACCTGGATCCGCTGAAGACCAGGCAGCAAAAGAAATTTGATCCCACAGATTTTTGGCCTTGATTGTTTTTGCAACTTTTTGATCCTTGCGCCGAATTAATTCCCATTCCTTGTCTAAATTTACACGGTTTAAAAAATCATTACTCACTCTCACAGTATTATTTGCATTTTGACCTGATACAGTTATGTATGCTTCCGACTGCCAATCAGTATCATAAACCTCAAAATCGACTATTTCATGTCCTTGTTCGGCAAGTTTAAGTACCCGTTGAATATAACTTTCTGGAATTAGCGCTTGACGCGCTAGTCGGATTTCTTTCTTTAAATTATGGTTTTGTTTTGGGTCGCAGCACAATGTTTCATCAGAGGTTTGGCAAGCAGAAATGATACAATTAAGATGCTTATTCGCTAATTTCGATCCTGTAACGAGTGCTGCAACCTTTTGTTCTTCACTCACCTTCCAGCTAATAAATTTTTCTATATCTGGGTGGTCTATGTCCACCACCACCATCTTCGCAGCTCGCCGAGTGGTGCCTCCAGATTTAATCGCTCCAGCTGACCTATCTCCAATTTTCAAAAAGCTCATTAGTCCAGAGGATTTACCGCCACCGCTAAGTGGCTCACCATCAGACCTTAAATTTGAAAAGTTAGTTCCTGTTCCGGATCCATACTTAAAAAGACGCGCTTCTCTAACCCAAAGATCCATAATCCCACCTTCGTTGACGAGGTCGTCTTTTATACTTTGGATGAAGCAGGCGTGGGGTTGAGGGTTGGCATAGGCTGAATTTGATGGGTTTACTGCGCCGGACTCAAAGTCTACATAGAAGTGACCTTGCGCTGGCCCGTCGATCCCATAAGCCCAATGCAACCCTGTATTGAACCATTGGGGTGAGTTTGGTGCGCACATTTGATTGCAGAGCATGTGTCGGTTTTCG
>Ga0310344_10004824_pt1 | contig 10021 bp, 12 predicted proteins | sample HC15DNA20200_MG_FD_203801 | JGI IMG/M metagenome (GOLD analysis project Ga0310344, IMG submission 203801) | Marine microbial communities from station ALOHA, North Pacific Subtropical Gyre - HC15-DNA-20-200_MG | ecosystem: Environmental > Aquatic > Marine > Oceanic | place: Pacific Ocean: North...
AACCTGGCCAGATATTTGGGGACCTTTCGCTCCTGTGCGACCGCGCTACCATTAGCTATGTATACCGTAAGGTCATTGTTTGGAGCGCTCAGCAATTGCAGCCATAGTTCTAGATAAAACTCTAATTTCGCTTCGTAATTCCGAAACTAATTCATTGCGTCCGGTTGCCAGTTCCTCAATCAGGCGGGCAATTTGTGTATCAATACTTCGAATTGATTTGTTTATTGTTTCGTCGGCAAAGCGGGTAACAGAATCTTTTGAAAGCTTTTCTAATAACGGCTTTATTTCCATCTGTGTTTCAGCCAGTTTGATCATAAGAGACTGTTCAGTCTTCATTTGGTCAGTCAGTATTTCGAGATTTTCTGTTAACTTTATCATACCACTATTAGATGAAATACGACTTTCCTCCCCTCGTTCCAATGTACGTTGCAAATTTTCTAGACTGACCGCAGTTTGTTCGAGCAGTGCTTGAACATATGCGGGGACCCCTTGGTCACCTTCACCTATAGAAAAACCACCTGAAGACAATCGAGTTTGTCCGGCCAGCCAATCTTCTAGGTCATTATAAAATCGGTTTTGCGCCTGGCCGGCCTGTAATTCGAGAAATCCCAATATAAGGGAACCGGCAAGGCCAAGAAGAGATGAACTAAAGGCGGTTCCCATTCCGGCAAGTGGTGCTTTAAGCCCTGCCTTGAGTCCGGTAAATTCCTTTGTCAAATCGCTACTTCCCACTGACAAACTTCCAATTACGTCACCGACAGCACCGATGGTTTGTAACAATCCCCAAAAAGTGCCAAGAAGACCAAGAAAAATTAGTAATCCAATAAGATAGCGAGATAGGTCGCGGGATTCTGATAGCCTTGATGAAATACCATCGAGGAGAGACCTCAAAGACAAAGCAGATAGACTGAATTGGTCCCCACGTTCCCCCAACATGGCAGCCATCGGAGCAAGAAGCTTGGGTATAACGTTTTTTCGAAAAGGCTGCGGCCCAGTTTTGCGAAAATTTTCGATCCAAGCGACTTCTTGCATTAATAGGATAACTTGCCGAAATATGTAAATTACGCCAAGAACTAGAACACCAAGAATCAGCCCGTTTAAGGCAGGGTTTGCCATAAACGCTTCAGACAATGGAGTATAAAGGCCTGCTATTGCAAGTACCACGGCAACAATAAACAATAACATTCTAATTAAATAACGCCGGGGATTATTCATCCGACAATTCCTATAAAAATTCTGGAAACGATTTAGTTATAGCGTGATTTTTGCTTTAATGAGTTAACGTTTCCTTACAATGATATCAATACGGTTGGGATATTCATTTCCGAAATTATTTCCAAGAGCCTTGACTTCAACCCGAGTCCTACCAATGCCGTTCTCGAGAAAGTGAGATCGTGTTGCGAGTGCCCGTGAAAGGGATATGCGCCGAGCTTGTATCGCCGAACTATCTCGGGAATTAGCATATGACGATAATTGAACACTATAGGATTTGTTTTGTTTTAACACTTTCAAAATATTCGACAGTATAGTGATTGCACTACTATCAAGGGATGAAGATTCTGATATAAATTTGATGGTAAATTTTGAACTAGATTTAATATCTTTCTGTTTCGAGGGTAATGCAGAAACAATGGTTTCTGTCTTTTTTAGCGATTTTGTCGATTTAGTAGAAGCGGTGGCTGAATTTTTCTGTCGATTAATAAAAATAGGCGCTGGCGGAATTATCGCTGCACTGACAGGTGTTTCATTTTTTTTAGTCTCTGCAGTATTAATAATAACCTTTTTTTTTGGTTCAATAATTTGTGGAGGTTTTGGTGCTATCATTTCCTCTAACACGGCGGGTAATCTTCTTTGAGGATTACTTCCCCTGATTACTTTTGGCTTAACCAAATTCTTTTTAGATCGGCGACTGTTCGGTAACTTGGTCTTGGTAATTTTTAATTTCTTACTCTTATAGCGTAACGGCTTTGTAGGCCCGGGTGGTATAAGGACTATATGTTTAGAGTTTGAAGAGGCTTTGTTGCTTTTAATATCCCTTGAATTTGAGGGGTGGGCGTGGCCAGTTGTGTTAGTATCCTTCCCTGTCCCCCTAATTTGAAGAAGTCGTTTTGCTAAATTTGGACGAGGTGCAAGTGACTCAATAACACTTTCATTTATTACTACATTTGGTGGATTATTGCGGCCAACGAAATGTTGAGCCATAGGTGTTGCAGAGCCCACCATCACAAGCAACGGGAGTAATATTAATACGTAAATTAGATTATATCCTGTCATCGCAATCTATTATCAACAAATGCCGAACGTTGATACCCACTGATTAATATTAAATTAATAATCATTAAAATTTAAACGTCTATCCTGTAATTTGAGTTTTTTATAAAAAAACGCCAAAAATAAGGCATTTACTTGTTGGTTTTGTTTGGTCCTAAACTTTGATTGCTTCTCGCAGCATCTTTCCAACTTGATCAAACAAAAGGCCGTTGGATGCGAGAATACTACCGCCGTTCAAAGGATCATTGCGTCCATTTATTTCGCTTACAAGCCCACCAGCTTCCCGGACCAATAAAATTCCAGCCCCTACATCCCAGGGTGATAATCCAATTTCCCAATAGCCATCGAAACGTCCTGCCGCAACATAAGCAAGGTCCAAGGAAGCAACCCCAAACCTTCGTAAACCGGCAGTTTGGTCCATTACTGGGACTAAGGCGGCTAATATTTCTTCTTTGCCTGGACGACCAATGAAGGGAATGCCAGTCGCTAATATTGCAGTATCAAGACTACTACGTGCCGAAACTCGTAGCCGCGTGTTATTTAGATAACAACCGCTTCCTTTGACTGCCCAAAAGGTTTCATCGCGACAAGGGTCGTAGATCATACCCGCTTCGAGCTCTCCATTGTGCTCGTGAGCAATAGAAATTGCGAAATGTGGTATTCCATGTAAAAAGTTGGTAGTCCCATCTAAGGGGTCGACTATCCAACGATCAACGCAATTTTCGTTGCCAACAAACCCTTCTTCTTCCAACAACAATGCGAAGTCAGGCCGAGCTTTCTTGAGCTCAAATTTCAGTATCTGCTCAGCTCTTCGATCCGCCTCGGAAACAAAGTCAGCAGGACCTTTTCGAGAGACTTGCAATTGCTCGACTTCGCCAAAGTCGTGCAATAGACTGCGCGCGGCTTTTCGTGCTGCTCCATTCATAACATTAATTATTGGTGGCCACATTTGGCGGATGCCCTCTTATCATCTACGGTAAGCTAACTCCTAATACAGTTAGTCTTTTGCTCGCTCTACATAGGTTGCATCCGCGGTGTTTACTACCACTCTTGTGCCCACACTTATATGCGGTGGTACCATCGTTTTAACCCCGTTCTCTAAAACTGCGGGCTTATAGGAAGATGAAGCGGTTTGCCCTTTTACCACGGCGTCTGCTTCAACGATTTCAAGAGTTATATGTGGAGGCAGCCTAACACCTACAGGCATATCGTCCACCATATCGACAGTTACATCCATACCTTCTGTTAGAAAAACCCTCGCCTCGCCCGCCATATCAATTGGTACATTGAATTGGTCATATGTTGCCGTGTCCATCAAATTAATTTGATCGCCTTCTGTATATAGCATCGTACATGCCTTTTCCGATGTCATTAATTTTTCGACGGTTTCTTGAGTTCGAAATCGTTCGTTTGTTTTTACCCCTGTAATAGCGTCTCGCATGTCGACCGCAATAAAAGCATTCCCTTTACCAGGGAGGATGAGTTCATATTTAACTATGACATATTTTTTGTTTTCATGCTCAATAGCATGACCTGGTCTGAGCGTATTGGCCAGAACCTTCATCGTATAATTATCCTCGTTTCTTTTGCGTTGATCTGGGCGGCGAAAATTAGCAGGTTGAAGGCTGTGTTTCAACGCACACTATTTTTCCTAATCAGTCAAGGTACTGATGTGTAACTCCCCTCCAATCTGATACTTTCCAATTGTTTTCCTCCACGGCTTGCAAGTAACTCGGGCCAACGGGTACTTTACCGTATCCATTTGGAATATCGAGCATATAGCTAGGTTGACAAAGACCAGAAATTTGCCCTCTTAGTTTACGAATAATCTTTTGTCCTACAGCAAGCGTTGTGCGGAAATGACTGGTTCCTTCTGCCTTGTCGCCATGATGGAGGTAGTAGGGTTTTACACGGCATTGGACTAGCTTTTTCATGAGAGACGATAGAGTTTCAGCATCGTCGTTTATACCTTTAAGCAAAACAGACTGGCTTAGCATGGGAAATCCATTGTCGACTAGTCTTGATATTGCGGCCTCGCTCTCTGAAACTAACTCATTAGAATGATTGCAGTGGACGACGATGAAAACAGGTTTTTCGCATTTAAGGGCGTCTATAAGGTCACTGGTTATGCGTTTAGGGTCTATAATTGGCACCCGAGTGTGTATTCTTACCACACCAACATGTTCTATTTCATTTATGGATCCAATTAATTCCCTTAACCTGCGTGTTGCAAGACTAAGTGGGTCTCCTCCCGATAGAATTACCTCCCAAATCTCAGAATGGTTTTGAATATAATCAAGTGCATTTTTTAAATCTGAATAACTGAGCATTCCATTTCCTACAGCTTCCCTGCGAAAACAAAAACGGCAATATACTGGGCAAGTATGCGTTGGTGTCAGGAGGACACGGTCAGGGTAACGGTGAACAATGCCGGTGACCGGGCTATGGGGGATGTCACCGATTGGATCCTTCAGTTCGTCTAATTTTTTTTTAATTTCAACCTGTGATGGGATAAATTGCTTAGATATTGGTGCATTTGATTCTTCAGATTTTATAATCTTCAATAGATGGGGTGTGATGCTGAAAGGTAGTTCTTTACATGCTTTTGAAACTTCTTCGATGTGATCGGGCGGAACCAATTCTAAATCAATCAATTTATCGGTTGAAGACTTGGCTTTCATTTTTGAGCTATGGATAACATTTTTAGCTGCCTTCATGATGTAAGCTCCCTGAGTTAAAATTTCGGGCGGCTCTGCCCCTAGTTCTTTAAACTGGATTAAACCTATGAATGACACTCCATTAGCTAGCACGCAATCCCCAGGACTTAATGATGGAATTAAGTGGTGGGAAAAAGAAAGTCTTACTGCTCGTATGCCTGCCTTAAAGGTTAGATCAGAATTATTTATTGCTATTAGAAAATATTTTAATCTCCGAAGATTTTATGAGGTGGACACACCTTGTTTGCAAGTTTCGCCTGGGATGGAACCAAATTTAACAGCTTTTTCCACCGACTTGTTCGAGCCCTTTTTTGAAACGGAGAAGAAAACACTTTATCTTCAAAGCTCTCCGGAGTTTGCTATGAAAAAGCTCCTCTGTGGAGGAATGGAGAAAATTTTTCAGTTCGCTCGTGTTTGGCGAAATGGAGAAAGATCAAATATACATCATCCAGAGTTTACGATGTTAGAGTGGTACCGTGCGGGTGCAGATTGGAAAGATATTGCGGAAGAATGCGAAGATTTAATTCGTCAGGTCGTCGTAAAAGTTCAACAGAATAATAGTTCAATTATTTTTGAATGGAAGGGTTTGAAATGTGACCCCCTTGGGAAGTGGCAATATCTCAGCGTGGCAGATGCTTTTGATCGATATTGTGGTTTTGACATTTTAAACACGGCACCCGAGCCCTTAAAGCCAGATGGGAATTTGCTGTCTATTGAGGCAAAAAAGATAGATGTACGAGTAGACAAAGGTGACCAATGGGGTGAGATATTTTATCGGATATTCCTAGAAAAAATCGAACCCCATCTTGGGGTTGGGGCTCCAACTGTTCTGTACGACTGGCCGCTTGCAATGGCTGCTTTAGCCCAACAGAGCCATCTCGACAATCGAGTGGCTGATAGATTTGAGGTCTTTGCTTGTGGCATTGAATTGGCCAACGGGTTTGGTGAATTGACAGATGCAGGTGAACAGCGGCAAAGGTTTGAAAATGAAATTAGGGAAAAAGAGAAAATTAAAGGGTATAGTTATCCGATAGACGATGATTTCATAAATGCACTGGATGCCGGAATGCCTAAAGCCTCTGGAATTGCATTGGGTTTTGATCGTCTTGTTATGCTTTGTGCTAAGTCCCAAAATATTGACGAAATTCTTTGGGCACCGGTTGTTAATGCTATTAAATAATCTGGACAGTTTAAAATGTATGCAGAATGTCATTTTGTGAAAAAGGGAATATATAATTGAAACAGGAAATGAAACTTGAATTTGTTCCATTATCACCCGCCATTGGCATAGAAGTGCGTAATTTAGATGCTGGTAAGCCTGTCGATGATGAGAAAGCTTCGAATTTACGTCGAGCTTGGGCAGAAAATAGTATTTTACTGTTGAGAAATCAGGACCTTACCGAACAGCAACAATTTGCGTATGCAAGAATTTATGGAGAGGTTGCGGCGCGTGTGAAGCCACCTGTTGAAAAGCGTTCATACCGAGCGGATCCCGAGAACCCAATGCAGATAGTTACTAATGCTATCGATAATAATGGAAAACCGATTGGGTCTCTTGGTGATGGTGAAATGTGGTTTCATACCGACAAGTGTTACGTCAAAAAACCACACAGAGCATCTTTTCTTTATGCGGTGGAAATACCCAGTGAAGGTGGTCATACGAAATTTGCAAGCTTGTATAACGGATATGAACGTCTCCCGGAAGAACTTAAAAAGAAATTAGTCGGACGCAAAGTCCTACAAATGTATGATTATACGAAAACGGAACCTGGTGACCTTAATCAACCTCTTGAAGATTTATTACACTATTGGCAGCCGGTATTTGTAACTAATCCTGATACTACGAGAAAAGCGGTATATATAAGTCGGCTGATGTCCAGGCGTATTGAGGGTTACAGCGATGATGAAAGCCAGGCAATCATTGATGCTGTATCGGATGTTGTAGAAGCACCAGATAATATTTATGAGCACGTTTGGACACCCGGGGATATTATCATATGGGACAACCTTTCATGCCTTCACGCGCGTACAGAATGGCCACGGGATCAGCGCCGCACATTGCGCCGGGTTACCATAAAGGGTGAAGCGCTCAGGTGATTTTTAGGCGGTTACCTTTTTAGAAACTACACAACTATTGTTCGTTATGTATTTGTGGCGTCATCGAAGATATCATTAAACTGCCTGACAGCAGTCGCGGGACCATCCCGATGCTTCCAGACCCCAGCTGAAACGGCAATGAAGTCAGCACCAGACTTTACCACGGGCTGGCAGTTCTCGACTGTGATACCTCCAATAGCTACACTGGGAACCAACATAGTTTCTTGCCAAATTGATAATAGGTTAGTCTTTGCAGCAAATTTGCGGTGTTTGGTGTTGCTCTGAAAAAAAGCGCCAAAAGCTACATAATCTGCCCCGGATTCTCCGGCCTCCATCGCAAGGTGTGTGGAATTATGACAAGTCACCCCGATTATGGCGTCATCGCCAAGTAATTCACGTGCCTGTTTATAGGGTGTGTCCGTCTGTCCTACGTGCACCCCATCGCAATTTGCCTGATACGCAAGATCGGGTCGGTCGTTAATTATGAGTGCTACATTTTGCTTGTAGCAAATAGGAATCAGTTGTTCTGCGGCATCAACAATAACGGAATCTGGAACATTTTTTAATCGGAGCTGAAGACATGCGATATCTCCACCTTCAAGTGCGGAGGCCAAATCCTCCGAAAACGATTTTAGAGAACTACCGCCGATATCTGGGGGTGTTATCAGGTATAGTCTGCAGCGCAGGGGCTGATTTTTGTCCGACATCCAAATTAAATTTTACCTTGGTAAATTTTTATGATCGAATCAAGCATCGCTAAGGCATCCTCACGTGGCCTTTGGAAAGTATTTCGGCCAATGATAGATCCGTTACCTCCACCGTCCCGGATTGCCCGCACTTCGTTGAATATGCCATCTAGATCTTTTGCCTCTCCACCGGAAAAGACAACAATTCTACGACCATTAAAGCAACTTTGGACTACATGTTTGATTCGTGATGACAATGAAGCGATCTCTATATTTTGGTTTAAGTAAACCTTTTCTGCTGCTTCTAGGAATATAGAATCTGTCGGTGGTTTAACTTTAATAATATGGGCTCCGATTAGGCACGCTAGGTGAGCTGCATAAGCACACACGTCCACCGCGGTTTCACCTTCACGGGTGACCATTCCTCCACGCGGGTAAGACCAAACAACAACGGCAAGCCCACATGTTTTTGCTTCTTCTGCAAGGTCACGAATTTCTTCAATCAGTTCGTATTGATCTTCAGAACCAGGGTAAATTGTAAATCCAATAGCTGAGCATCCTAGTCGAAGAGCGTCAGCAACAGAAGCTGTGACAGCCTGATCCTTATTCGTTGCTAATGAGTTAGCGTTATTGCATTTTAAAATTGTTGGAATTGCACCCGCAAAACTGTCTGCTCCTGCCTCAAGCATCCCAAGCGGCGCGGCGTATGCGGAAAGACCTGCATCTATTGCAAGCTGGTAATGGTAGTGAGGGTCATAACCGGCAGCATTAGGCGCAAAGCTGCGGGCTGGGCCGTGTTCAAATCCTTGGTCGACTGGTAGAATTACCAGCTTTCCGGTCCCTCCCAGTTTTCCATGCATAAGGATTCTTGCAAGATTACACTTTGAACCAGGATTGTCTGACTCATAACCTGCTAAAATTTTTTTAACGCGTTGCGTGACCTTAGTCATTTGACCCTCTTTCTGACTGCTTAAAATACAATAACGCTTATAACGGAATCTCTAAAGAGTAGAAATGAATATAGAAAAAATTAAGATAAAAATATTCGTAGACTTTCACAGGGATCGCGTTGCTCAATCAAATTTAGCATTGGGGGACGCCTGGTGCGGACCTCAGCATGGGTCTCTTCTGCGATCATTTTAATTTTGACTGCAACGGATGGGCGCGTAGAAGTGTAAATACATCTTATTCCTTGGCGCAACGCTGCAAGTGCGTGGCCGGCGGCGTCTCCACAGTCGAGAACGCCGATAATTTTAAGTTCTGGAAAATCCTTATTGACGAGCTCAATAATACTTTTGAACCAAGCTGGTCCTAAAGAGGCTGCACCATTTTTATCGCTCCAAAGTTCAAGTACAAGATTTGCTTCTGGGTTAATATCATCGGCAATTTTGCATGCAAAGCAGGCATGCTTAATGCCGTGAATAATAATTCTCTTAACTTTAGGTTTATATTGTGACTGCACAGATGTTTTTGCCATGCCCTTATTATGTCAGTGTTAACACGAGATGACGACTATAGTTGACGCTTGCGTGGCACCCGTCATACTCTCCGAAAAATTATTATATCAAAATAGAACTAAAGAGACGGAATATATGGGAGAGCTTGAGGAAGCGAAAGTCAGGTTAGAGAATGCAATAGCACGCTTGGAGACAGCTTCCCAACGTGTCGGTAATAGTGTTTCAGCTGCACATGTAGAAGGTGAGTTGAAGGCATTACGTTTGCGGTGTGCCGAATTAGAAAATAAATCTCAGGTCGCTACAAAAAAGCTGGATTCGGTGATAGAACGATTACGCACCATATTGGAAGAAGGTAATGGCTCAAGTTGACGTGCTTATAAATGGTAAGTCTTACAATGTTGCTTGTGATGATGGTCAGGAAGATCATTTGCTCCAACTCGCAGGATATGTTGATCAACGTATCCAAGACCTAGTTAATTCTGTTGGACAAGTTGGTGATGCTCGGCTTTTAGTAATGGCTAGTCTGTTGATTTCGGATGAACTTTCAGAAATTTATGCGAAAAAGACCAAGAACAATAATATTGAAAGCACTTCTCAACTTCTTGTGGAGCAGAAGCTTGTCAAGGTAATCAATGATTTGGCACAACGCATAGAAGAGATTGCAGATACTCTTGACCCGGCATAAATTGATCATGATGCTGCGTGGTGCGAGAGACAATATATCCCTTGGGCCAATATATTCTTCTCGGGAGCTGTCCCTTCCGGAGCCCTGGTTTCGGTACACGGCGCCCAC
>Ga0310344_10004825_pt1 | contig 10020 bp, 6 predicted proteins | sample HC15DNA20200_MG_FD_203801 | JGI IMG/M metagenome (GOLD analysis project Ga0310344, IMG submission 203801) | Marine microbial communities from station ALOHA, North Pacific Subtropical Gyre - HC15-DNA-20-200_MG | ecosystem: Environmental > Aquatic > Marine > Oceanic | place: Pacific Ocean: North...
CTGGAACGCCAGGGTGCAGCGTGGACAACGGTTTACACGACCAGCCGCAGATAAGGATTTTGAGAATCCCCTGGCAACAGTGGACGGGTTGGGATGGCTAGGTGGTGATATTCGCGGAAAACAACTGCTATGCCTGGCTGCTGGCGGTGGTCGTCAAAGTGTTCTGTATGCTGCAGCTGGGGCAGATGTAACGGTGGTTGACATTAGTTCCGGCATGCTGGAACTGGATCGACGGGTTGCAGCCGAGCGCGGTCTTCAAGTGAGAACCGTGGAGACGTCCATGGATCAATTGTCGGCCTTTGACAATGCTGAATTTGATATTGTCGTTCAACCAGTCAGTACTTGTTATGTTCCTAAAATTGAGGTGGTATACCAACAAGTTGCTCGCGTGATGAGAATCGGTGGCATTTACATCAGTCAGCATAAACAGCCGACCAGCTTGCAAGCCGATATCCGGGTCTCTCAGCATGGTTATGAATTAACGGAACCTTATTATCGCGATGATCCTTTGCCGAATGTTAAGGGTAGTCGTCATCGGGAAGATGGCACCTTGGAATATTTGCATCGCTGGGAGGAACTGGTTGGCCATTTATGCCGCAGTGGTTTTGTTCTGGAAGACCTGGTCGAACCATTGCACGCAGATCCTGCTGCTGAAGCAGGCAGTTTTGACCATCGTAGCTATTATATTCCCCCTTACGTGCGATTTAAGGCAAGAAGAACAACTGGTCATGGAGAGGACGAGAGCGACACGAAACAGATCGTTGTCCTTTGATCCTTGTAGCACCGTTGCAATCTCCGAGACGCTGTTTCACAATAGGGTTCCCCGTTAGCAGCTGTTTGGTTGGTCACGGTCTGGTGTTACTGGTGTTTGTTGAAGAGAGATTATTGACGTGCCTGATTCATCTATCCAGGACCTTGTTTGTTGCATGGGCCAGCCCGTTGCAGGGAATCCAACTCAATTCATGATGGAACGAGCGTTTGCGGCAGCTCAACTTGATTGGCGTTATCTGACCTGTGAAGTTCCCCCCGAAAATTTGCAAGCAGCGGTTTACGGGATGCGTGCGATGGGATTCCAAGGAGGCAATTTTACGATCCCCCATAAGGTCGCTGTGATTCAGCATCTAGATGGATTGAGTGAATCAGCTGAGTTGATGGGAGCAGTCAATTGTGTGAAGCGAGACGGTGATCGCTTGATCGGTGAAAACACTGATGGCAAAGGGTTCGTCCGATCACTACAAGAGATTACCAGTCCAGCTGAGAAACGCGTGGTTATCTTTGGGGCCGGTGGTGCTTCTCGCGCTATTGCCGTTGAATTGGGGCTTAGTGAAGTGTCCCAGATCACGATCGTTAATCGTACCCAAGAACGCGGACAAGAACTGGTAAACTTGTTGAATGAGCGCGTTGGTGTCAAAGCGGACTACGCACCCTGGTCCGGTGATTACCAGGTGGATGAAAATGTTGACCTGGTCATTAATGCAACGTCTATCGGACTCGGCGATCCCGATGCTCGCGTTCCGGTCGATGTCGAGTCATTACAGGGTGATATGGTTGTTGCAGACGTCGTTTTCAATCCCCCGGAAACGGTTTTCTTACAAGAAGCCGCCAGGCAGGGCTGTACGGTACTCGATGGCTTGGGGATGCTCGTTAACCAGGGAGTGATCGGCTTCCAAATTTGGACCGGAATCGAACCCAATGCAACCGTGATGCGAGAAGCACTGGAAGAGTACTTGGAGTTATAGTCAACCGTCAGAGGGATGAATGGCAGGTAGCTGTTGAGTCAGACAGTGGACGGTTCCCAATCCCCAAACCAGCTTGCTTGCTGGTATCCCTACTACTTCCCGCGCTGGGAAACAGGTTTGCAGGATCTCTCGAGCCAGCTCGTCATGCGGATCGTCAAACTGTGGAACAATGATGCCACCATTGGCGATGTAGAAATTGCAGTAGCTGGCAGGCAAGCGATGCCCTTCATGCTCAACCGGTTGCGGTAGTGGGAGTGGAATCACTTCTAATCCCTTTCCCGCGATTGGGTCACTCTGTTTCAGCAATTCTAGATTCTCTCTTAAAGGCTGATAGCAAGGGTCCGATGGATCCTCACAGGTGGCCGCTACTACCGTTGAAGAATCGACGAAACGAACTAGCTGATCAATATGTCCGTCCGTATCGTCCCCCTTCAACCCTTTGCCGCTGAGCCAAATGAACTGTTCTGCGGCTAAGTAATCTTGCAAAACCTGTTCTGCCATGGAACGTGTCCACCCTGGATTGCGGTTGGCATTGAGCAGGCAACTTTCCGTGATAATCACGGTGCCAGCCCCATTGCCTTCGATGGCTCCCCCTTCCAGCACCATCGTGGGACAGAATCGATCAACTTCGAGATCAGAGAGAATTCTTTTGCTGGCGTGTTGGTCAAGATCATACGGGGGATATTTGCCACCCCAAGCGTTATACGGCCAGTCGATTCCGGCAAGCAGGTTCCGGCTTTCCGAGGATGAGTCCCTGATCAGGAAGGTGGGACCAAAGTCCCGGATCCAGGCATCGTTCGTCTCAATGTCATGCCAGTGCAGCGGATGGACCGCTGACGAAGCGACCGGTTGCAACTGCTTTTTCGCCTGGCCAGCAATCGTGGATTCAGAAGCCAGCAAGTGGACTGGTTCCCATCGCAGCAATGTTGCAACGAGTTGTTCAAAAATGGCTGGGATGTGGGCGAATTCACCCGGCCATGTTTGCTCGTTGTGAGGCCAAGCAATCCATGTTCCAGCGTGGGGTTCCCATTCAGCAGGCCAACGGTAACCACGCTGGCGGGGAGTTAAATCCTTACCAGAAAAATCAGAATTCATGTTTCCGAGTCATCCAGGAATCTCTGTTGCAGGCCATCGTAGGCATCGATGCGACGGTCACGAAGGAAAGGCCAGTGGGTTCTAATCGTATCGATGTGATCCAGTTGGCAAGTTGCCATAACGATTTCTTCCTGGTCGTGGCTGGCTCTTGTCATCACGTTGCCATTTGGATCTGCCACAAATGAAGCGCCCCAAAACTCTAACTCTCCCTCGATGCCAACTCGGTTAGGCGCTGCTACATAAACCCCATTGGCGATGGCATGACTGCGCATCATTGTTTCCCAGGCAGTCCATTGAGTATTGCCAAATGCTTTTTTTTCGTCGGGTAGCCAGCCAATCGCAGTGGGAAAGAAAAGTATCTCTGCTCCAGACAACGCAGTTAATCGTGCCGCTTCCGGAAACCACTGATCCCAGCAAATGCAAACACCAAGTTTTCCGTAACGCGTGCTAAACGTCCGAAAGCCGAGATCTCCAGGTGTGAAATAGAACTTCTCGTAATACTGCGGATCATCTGGGATGTGCATCTTGCGATAGCTTCCCAGCAAGCTGCCATCGGCGTCAATAACCACAGCAGTGTTGTGGTAGACGCCGGCTGCTCGTCGTTCGAACAGCGGTGCAATGATGACCACTTCGTGTTCCTGGGCGGCTTGGCCGAGTCGTTCAGTGATTGGACCGGGGATTGATTCTGCCAGGTCAAACTGGGAGTGATCTTCTGCTTGGCACGGATATAAATAACTAAACAATTCCTGTAAGCAGATTACCTGGGCACCGTTCTGGGCCGCTTCTTCGATGCGACTGAGTGCCCTGGTGAAGTTTTCTTCAGTGGAATCACTGCAGGCCATCTGGATTAGAGCGATGGTGGCCTGGCGGAATGAGCTGCTATCCGATGGTGTTGTCATGAAGCGGAAAATTCGAAAAAAGAAATAAGCCGTAGTTTCATTGATCTAGAAGCTGTTGTTAAAGCAAACAGCGATAAGTCTGTGCAATTGCTTTTCATCTTGTTGATGTTACCCTATGGCACATGAACGCGTCACCACCAGGATTGTTTATCGTTGGCACTGATACCGAAGTGGGTAAAACCTACGTCACCGCGCAGATTGCTCAACAAATACGAGCAACCGGTAAGCGCGTGGGAGTTTATAAGCCGGTAGCGAGTGGGTGCTATCAGGAAAATGGGCAATACAGGTCCGAGGATGCTGAATGTCTCTGGGAAGCTGCTGGAAAACCGGCTGATTTGTTGACTGTTTGCCCACAGCAATTCGAGGCGCCGTTGGCGCCACCAGAAGCGGCTCGACTTGAAGGTCGGTCAGTCGATGAAAAACTGCTGCGATCTGGCTTGGAGCACTGGAAGCAGGAAAGCGATATTGTGCTCGTAGAGGGTGTTGGCGGACTCATGTCACCGCTGACTGACGAGGAATTTGTGGCGGACTTGGCATATGAGTTTGGTTTTCCTGTTCTCGTTGTTGTGCCAAATCAGCTGGGTGTGATTAACCAAACGTTGCAGACGTTGATTACGGCAGTTACGTTCCGTGATGGAATTCATGTCGCTGGCATCATTGTGAATCATTGCCGATCACCAGAATCAACAGATCTCAGCAGGGAAACGAATCGGCAAGCTATCAGTCGACATGCGGTTCCACCCGTGTTGGCCGAAGTGGCCTGGCAGGGAAGCTTTGATGAACCAGTCGACTGGTTTGCAGTTGCTAGTTCGCAAGCAGGCTAATTGAGCAAGGATCAATTAGCCATGATTGCTTGACCGGCCAAGCGGCCACTGGTCAGTGCCCAGGCAATGTGCAGGCCGTGGCTCCATAAGATAATGCCACCGGATCCGTTCTGTCCGACGGCGTAAAGGCCAGGCACGGGTTGACCGTTGGCATCCAGTACTTGCAACTGTTGATTGACCGCAGCTCCACCCTCCGTGGTTGTAAAATACGCTTTCACTGGACCTAACAAGAGCCAGGGGCCTTGCTCTAAGAGGAACTGGTCACCGGTTCGATCGTGAGGATCTGCTTGCTCTTCTCGAACGTAGCGGTTGAATTCTGCCACGGTTTTCGCAAGTGAGTCAGCAGGGATTCCACGCTGTTCCGCGAGTTGATGCAGGTGCTCTGCCTGCGAGGTCACATCGGCCCGTAAACGTTGATAGTCGGCAACATACGCGTAAGCAATGTCAGGTGCTGTGGAAATAAAATGGGGCCATGCCGAGTAGCGGTTGATCAGCCGACCATCGAGTAGGATGTACGCGACCTTGTCCTCTTGAGCTGCCACGGCAAGCTCCCGTTGCGGCCAGGCTGTTTCGTTGACGAAACGGTTGCCTTGTTGATTAACAAGAATTGCACCATCGTCAAACAACTGGTTTTCTGGGTGTTGCCAGGTAACCAGTAGACGCTTGATAAAGTTTCGCAAACACCATTTCGGCAGGCGTCGAGCGATCGCGCCCAGTAAACGAGCCCCCAGGCCGGTACTCGGCAGCCACTGTTGAAAAGGATTTTTGCTGCTTGCCACAAATCGTAACTCGGGACCATAGGTGACATCCATATTTACTAGTTTCGCCCCAGCCTGAGCGGCAAGGTGATGACCTTCGCCGTTAGCATGTGGATTGATTCCTTCGATTTGCTTGAAGTCAGTTCCCTTGTGCTGGCCAATGAGCTCACTGCTACTGGAATAATCGCCAGCAGCCAGGATGACGCCTCGTTGAGCCCGAAATGTTTTTTGGATGTTATCGACTTCTGTTACTACACCGACAACACGCCCTTCATCGAACAGCAATTCCTTGACCTGGGCACCACACAATTGTTGACATGTTGTTTTTTGTAAGGCCAGTTGAAACGCTGCAATGTACGCTTTCGCTCCCGGCACCACGTTATGCATACGTGGAACGCGATTGGGTGGTTCTGGATGAGGTCCTACAAAAGACAAGCCCAGGCCCTGTAGCCAGTGGAGAGTGTCGGCTGCCTGGTTCAAGAAAAAAGTACGCAACGAATGATTGTTGCGAGCTTCGATGTCGGGGTCAGCAAATTGAGCAACATCTTCCGCATGGTGTTGGAAATGGTCGTCAATACCTGCTTGTTCCTGGAGCCGGGTTCCGGCAGCGGTAAAGGAGCCGACAGCGATCCCGGTCGTGCCACCTAGTTGAGGACGTTTTTCAAGGATCAAGACGCGGCCACCCTGCTCGGTTGCTGAAAGTGCAGCTGCTAATCCGCTGCCTCCTCCACCGACCACGATCACATCCCAGTTTGTTTCCATCGATGATTTAACCAGTCAGCTGTTTTTGGAAAATGCGCTCGAACCGTTTTCTGTTTTCTTGGCGAAAGTGTCGACACTTTTCTACCAGTTCTTCAGGTTCTGGGGTTCCCAGTAGAAAGGCAAGTTTACGGAGTTCAAGTGGATCGTCAGGAAGATCGTGTCGAGCAGTGGTATTCATTAATCGCAAACCGGATTCAACGCTGCGGAGGAATACATAGGATTCTTGAAGCATCGTTGCGTCCTGATCATCCAAGCAGTCGGTTTTGCGAAGCGCTTCAATAGCATCCAAGGTTCCGGGTACCAGCACTTCATTGAACCGGTGGGCATGACGTAGCTGCAGCATTTGAACGACAAATTCAATATCGATCGTACCACCAAATCCCCGCTTGAGATTTTGGTCGGAAGCGGTTTCCTCGAGGTGCTCGCGCATTTGTCGAATTTCTTCCGCGCGCCTGGTTTTCCACGGCTTGTCCAAAATGATTCTCTGGACCGTTGCCTGGGCTGCAAGTTGAGCAGTTGGTGAACCATAAATGGTCCTCGCCTTGCAGAGTGCCTGGCGTTCCCAAAGCTTTCCAGCCCCATCCTTAAAGTAGCGTTCAAATCCCTCCAGAGAGACGGCCAGGGGTCCATGTTTTCCGGTGGGGCGCATGCGGGGATCAAGTTCATACAGACGACCATACGGCCCCAGCTGGTTCACGACACGTATAATGCGTTGTCCCAGCTCGCTGAAGAAATGTTGGTTCGTAGTCGCATTCACTGGCTTCCCAGGCTCCGTTGCGACCGTGTTTCCTTCAGCTTCGTATAGAAAAACGACATCTAAGTCACTGTGATAATTGGGTTCTTGTCCACCCAGCTTTCCCAATGCCAGGATTACCAGCGAAGCAGGTTCACCTTGGTGTGGACCCGTCACAATTGTCGGTTGTCCGAACTTGCGAATTAACCGCTGTATTTGCTGGTTGGTGATTTCTTGTAAACAGACTTCTGCTAAGTTCGAGAGACATCCGTGGATGGATCGCAAGTTTTCCTTGCTAAGGATATCTCGCACGCCGACACGCAAGTGTTGAGAGTTTTTGAAACTGTGCAGGATCGGTTCATGGTCTTCAGCACCGCGACATAAATCTGTCAGCGTCGCTTCCAGGGACTTACGAGAAGGAAGCTTGTCCAAGACCATCGAATCCATCAATTCATCGATCATCCCAGGATTACTCGTCAAGAGTCCGGACAAGTACGGACTGCAAGCACACAACCGCACGTATAAGCGTAATGATGGCGGGTTAAAACTGAACAGTTCCCATAGTACACCTTTGCCACCCAGGGAATCACTTACCTGGTTGAGGTTAACCAGTGTTGAATCAGGGTCGGGCGTAACGGAAATAGCTTGGAGTAGCCGCTGCCCGATCGAAGCCAGAAAATGGTGACAACGCCGTGACGAAAGAAAGGGAATTTTTTCCTCGGCCAGAGCCATTAAGTTACGATAGGCCGCTTGTTGATCGCGAAATCCATAGGGTTCCAGTACCGCCTCAATGGTCTCAGCAGTTGGGTCAGGGTCCAAGATTAAGTCGACTTCCGGTGCCGTATCTTCCACGTCACGGAAAGCGTCATTTAATAGGTGGTCAAGAATTTTTCGATTCAGTTCAGTTGCTTGATCAAGATCTCCCCGAAAGGCTGCCAAGGCTGTGCGTTCCGTGTTTCCCTGGTAGCCCAGTCGTATTGCCAAACGATGTGTTTCCTGTTCATTGTCTGGCAAAATGTGAGTTTGCAGGTCCAGCATAATCTGCAGTCGATGTTCAATTTTTCTCAGGAAGGCGTAGTTCTCTTGCAATAGCGTTCGTTCCTGCATGGTCAGACAACCACTTGCTTCGAGTTGTTCAATAGCTTGCAAGGTATTGCTTTCGCGGACCTCAGGCAACGCACTACCGTTGAGTAGTTGAAGAAACTGAATAACAAACTCAATGTCCCGAATTCCTCCCAACCCTGTTTTTACGTTGAGTTCGTCTCCTCCCTCCTTTCGACTTCGTTTTTCAATCCGACGTTTTAGCGCTTTGATTTCGGTAATGTCTGCGCGGCTGAGATAACGACGGTAAATCCAGGGTTCCAGTTGTTTCAAGAACCGTGTACCGAGCTCAAGATTCCCAGCAATCGGTCTCGCCTTGACGTAGGCTTGCTGTTCCCAGGTTCTTCCAGAAACGTCGTAATAACGCAGCGCTGCTGGTACGGAAAGGGCGGCAGCTCCCTCTTTTCCGTTGGGCCGCAGCTGTAAATCGACTCGATAAACAGGACCGACTTCACTCGATTCCGTTAGTAGCGCTACAATACTTCGAGCCAATCGTTGAAAAAATTCGTCATTGGAGAGAGAGCGTTCTCCGTCTGTTTTTCCTTCGCCGTCGTAAAGAAATATCAAGTCGATGTCTGAGGAATAATTCAGCTCATTGCCACCTAGTTGACCTAAGGCGAGCACGACAAACTGAGCGGGATTGCCATCGGCGTCGCGTGGGATGCCGCGTTTGGCTTCAAGCTTGCGGCGAGCAAGCTGGGTCGCCGATTCGCAGATGGCATCTGCCAGGAATGAAATTTGTCGAGTTACTGTGTTGATGTGTTGTTGGCGAACAATGTCACCGTAGGCAATTCGCAAGGTTTCCCGATCCTTGTAACGACGTAGAGCGGTTACGATATCGACATCTTTCGTGAGTGTTGAAATCTCGCTGCCGATTTCCTTGACCAGTACATCCCTGGCGACAGGCTGGCCATCAGTCAGACGCAATAAGTCATAACTCTCGGGATCACGTATCAATAGGTCAGTTAAGTGTTGACTCGTAGAGAAGATTTGCAACAGCGTCGGTAAAGCTTGCTGGTCTCGTTCCCAGAGAGTACCGAGCGAAAGTGGATTGCGGGCCGCGGCAATAAAACGATCCAGGTTGTTGAACGCCATATCAGGATGGCTTGTTTGTGGAAGATGTTCGATGAGCTGAGCGGCCAACTGGGCTACCAGGTCGAGTGTCATGCCGCTATCAGCGATCGTTACCAGGTTCTTGTGAGCGCGTGGCAAGTCTTCCAGGCCCAGAGAGCGCAGCCAGACTGCAGCAGTTTCGGTGTTGTCCAGGTAGTGGACCAGCTGCTCAATATCCATGGTATGTCTTCAAGAACTTAATAGCGCAAGCTGAAAGAGACTATTTCCATGATACTCTAAGCGACCAGGGACTTGCAGGGCGCAAAAAAACCTCCGGAGAATTCTCCGGAGGTTTGCTGGTTTTTCGTCGATTTTGTCCCGTAGTACTGACTGCGAAACTACTAGTCCAGGAAACCAACCAGTTCCTGGCTGCGACTTGGTTGCTGTAATTTGCGGACAGCTTTTGCTTCGATTTGACGAATACGTTCGCGAGTCACCTTGAAAATGTGCCCCACTTCTTCGAGCGTGTAGCTGTAACCATCCCCCAAGCCGTAACGCAACTTGATAATCTCGCGTTCACGATAGCTGAGTGTCTTGAGGACCCGATTGACTCGGTTCCGCAACATTTCCTGCGAAGCACCCGTTGCTGGATTTTCTGCTTCACCGTCAGGTAGCAAGTCACCAAAGTGACTGTCTTCACTGTTGCCTACCGGACGATCCAAGCTGATGGGAAATCGACTCATGGCTAACACGCGACGCGCTTCATCAACAGTCGTTTCTGCCCGACGAGCAGTTTCTTCGAGTGTCGGATCACGTCCCAATTCCTGGAGCAACTGTCGAGACACATTGCGTACCCGTGACATGGTTTCGACCATGTGTACCGGAATGCGAATGGTACGACTTTGATCAGCCACCGCTCGCGTGATCGCTTGGCGAATCCACCATGTTGCATACGTGCAGAACTTAAAGCCACGTCGGTATTCAAACTTGTCGACAGCTCGCATTAAGCCGGCATTTCCTTCTTGGATCAAGTCCAGAAAACTGAGACCGCGGTTG
>Ga0310344_10004826_pt1 | contig 10019 bp, 8 predicted proteins | sample HC15DNA20200_MG_FD_203801 | JGI IMG/M metagenome (GOLD analysis project Ga0310344, IMG submission 203801) | Marine microbial communities from station ALOHA, North Pacific Subtropical Gyre - HC15-DNA-20-200_MG | ecosystem: Environmental > Aquatic > Marine > Oceanic | place: Pacific Ocean: North...
ATCCTTTGATAAAATATTTTTCAAAAAAACAAATAACAGGACCAATTAGACATGATGGTCCCATTGATCACATTATTAAGAAAAGCGGCACACCTACCATGGGTGGACTGATGATTTTAATCGGGATTATATCAAGCACCCTTATGTGGGCAGATCTAAAAAATATTTATATATGGATAGTTCTTTTTGTTTGTACGAGTCTTGGATTATTAGGTTTCGTTGACGATTATCTAAAAATTAAATTTGAAAATTCTACAGGAATTAACGCCAAAATGAAATTTTTTTGGCAGCTATTAATTTCTTTAGTCGCAATTTTATCTTTGGTTCACTTTACTGATCACGAAAGCATCTCTAATTTATATTTCCCCTTTTTTAAAAATCTTGTTTGGCACATGGGTTTGTTTTTTATCCCCTTTGGTATTTTTGTAATTATTGGCTCATCCAATGCTGTAAATTTAACAGATGGATTAGATGGATTGGCAACCGTACCCGTAATGTTAGTTGCCCTCTCTTTTTCTTTGATTTGTTATTTGGTTGGAAACACAATTTTTTCTGACTATCTTCAAATTCAGTACATCTCAAATGTCGGAGAACTATCAATTTTTTGCGGCTCTATAGTGGGATCTTGTTTAGGATTTCTTTGGTATAATGCACCTCCAGCAAAAATATTTATGGGTGATACAGGATCATTGTCTCTAGGAGGCTCTATAGCTTCGGTAGCAATAATAGTGAAGCATGAAATTGTTCTTGCAATTATAGGAGGCCTGTTTGTTTTAGAAACGGTTTCAGTAATCATTCAAGTAGTCTCATTTAAATTAACAGGAAAAAGGGTATTCATGATGGCGCCCATACACCATCATTTTGAGAAAAAGGGTTGGGCAGAGTCAACCGTGGTAATTAGATTTTGGATAATTGCTATTATTTTGGCTTTAGTAGGATTGGCTACATTAAAACTACGTTAAGTATAATTAATGGATACATCTTTAAATTTAAGTAAAAAGAGCTTTGCAGTTTATGGTCTCGGTACTACCGGTCGTTCAGTAATCAATTATTTTAATAAAGTTGGTATTAAAAATTACATTATGTGGGATGACGATAAAGTTTTAAAAAAATATTGGTATTTAAACGAAAAAAAAAAGAAAGATTTTTTACAGCTAGTAAATTTTGTAGATTATATAATAGTTAGTCCTGGGGTAAACCTGAAAAAGGCAAAATTAAGAAAAGTTTTATTAAAGAATAAATCTAAAATTATTACCGACCTCGATCTATTTTATATGTTGAATTCAAGAGCAAGGTCAATTGTTGTAACCGGCACCAATGGAAAATCAACTACGTGTAAGATTATAGAACACTTATTGAAAAAAAATAAAATTAATACTGGTTTAGGTGGCAACATAGGAAAGCCAGTTTTAAGTTTAAATTTAAAAAAAAATTCATTCGTTGTAATTGAAGCATCATCTTTTCAATTGGCTTATTCAAAGCTCGTAAAGCCCAATTATGCATTAATACTGAATATAAACAATGACCATTTAGATTGGCACGGATCAATGAATAATTATATTGAGTCAAAATTGAAAATTTTTTCACTTCAAACGAGAAATAATTTTGCTTTTGTTAATAATAAAAAGCTTCTAAAAAAATATAAAAGGAAAAAGTATTTGGCCAAGCTAAGTTTTGTAGACTCTCAAAAGTACAAAAGAATAAAAGGTAGAATCAAAAATAATTATTTAAATTCCCAGGCAAACGAGGAAAACATGAGCTTTGTTTTTGCCTTATCAAAAGTTTTGAAAATAAGCAAAAAATCTTTTGTAAGATCTTTAAAATCTTTTAAAGGTTTACCTCATAGATATGAAATTTTTATGAAGAAAAAAAACAAAGTTTTTATTAACGACTCTAAAGCGACAAGCTTTCAGGCGAGCAAATTTGCTTTGCAAAGTAATAAAAACATTTTTTGGATAGTTGGAGGCATGCCCAAATTAGGAGACAAGTTTAATTTGGGAAAAATTAAAAAAAACATTATTAAGTCATATATTATTGGAAACCACATGAAGAGTTTTAAAAGACAGCTCAACGGAAAAGTTGATTTTCAATTATCTAGAACGTTGAGCAATGCTACAATCTCAATTTTTAAAGATATAAAAAATATGGCAGATAAAAAAATCACAATCTTATTAAGTCCTGCTAGTGCTTCTTATGATCAATTTAAAAATTTTGAAGAAAGAGGCAACCAATTTAAAAGGTTAATAAAAAATTATGCAAGAAAATATCTCTGAAAAGTCAAAATTTATTTTTTTTAAAACTAAAAATTATTTTAGAAATCTAGACAAGCAAATATTAGTTAGTTTTATTTTTCTTTTTATTCTAGGTTTATTCTTTTCTTTTTCTTCTACATCATTCATAGCCGATGAAAGACTAAATAAGGCCTATTATTTCTTTTTTCAAAAGCACCTTTTGTACGCGCTTGTGTCTTTCTCGTTAATGATCACAATATCATTGCTTGATACAAGCTTACTCAATAAAATTTTATTACCAATTTTTTTAGTTTTTTTTATCACCATGATCCTAGTTCCATTTTTTGGAATTGAAGTCAAAGGTGCAAAAAGATGGTTAAATTTTTATATATTTCGTTTTCAACCAATTGAATTTATAAAACCTTTTTTTATTTTAATAGTTGCGCAAATTATTAGTTCACACTGGATAAAAAGTTTAAATTTATCCTATTTTTTATCATTTGTTTTATTGTCAGCAATAATTCTATTGCTTATTTTACAACCAGATCTCGGGCAGTCAGTGCTATTAGTATGTGCCTGGATTTCTATAATTTTTATTTCTGGTTTTAATATTTACTTACTTTTTTTGCTCCTTGGTTTCATAACCTTAATATTATCTTCGTTAATATATTTTCTTCCAGAAAGATTTGATTATATTGTTTCAAGAGTTACTTCATTTCTTGATCCTGAGAAGAGTGGTAATTTTCAGGCTTCAAGAGCGACTGAAGCCATAAGGGAAGGAAGCTTAAAAGGGCAAGGTGTTGGAGAGGGAATTCTAAAAGAAAGTGTTCCAGAAGCTCATACCGATTATGTAATAGCCGTTATAAGCGAAGAATTTGGATCTATAATTTCAATATTAATAATTTCAATTTTCTTATTTATTGCATTCAGAGTAATTAAGAGAATTATAAATTTGAACAATAATTTTTATAAACTTGCATTAAGCGGGTTAATTTCATTATTAATTTTTCAAACATTCATTCATGTTGGTGTTAACGCAAATCTTTTGCCAACAACAGGCATGACTCTTCCTTTTTTGAGTTATGGGGGTTCCTCACTACTCTCTAGCGGGATAATAGCCGGAATAGTTTTAAATTATACTTCTTTAGGTTTGAAAAACTAAACGATGATAAAAAAAAGAAAAATCATTATTGCAACAGGCGGAACAGGCGGACATGTTTTTCCCGCATTAAGTCTGTCAGATTGTTTGAAAAAAAACTTTGAGGTCGAAATCTTTTCTGACAAAAGAGGATTAAAATACTTTAAAAATAAAAAAAATATTAGAGTAATTGATACAGGCACAATTTTTCAAAAAAATTTTTTTAAAACAATATTAAACTTAAATAAGATAGTTTTTTCTGTTATCTATTCTTTTCTTTATTTAAAAAAAATCAAACCAGAAATAGTTTTTGGCATGGGCGGATACTCTTCCTTTCCCGTATGTGTAGCTTCTTATTTATTAAAAATACCCATAATTATTTATGAAAACAACTTAGTTTTAGGAAGAGCTAATAGAGCACTTTTGCCATTGGCAAGGAAAATATTAGTTTCAACAAAAAATACCTATGGAATAAAAAAAAAATATGAAGATAAAATATTTATTTCGGGATATTTACTTAGAAAAGAAATTTTTGAATTAGAAAAAAATCATGATAAAAAAGGGAACGAAGAATTGTCGGTTCTCATCATGGGCGGCAGTCAGTCAGCCAAAGTTTTTGGAGAAAAAATTCCAGAAATAGTTGTTCAATGTTGTAAAAAAAATATCAAATTAAAAATCTATCAACAGTGTTTAGAAAAACAGATAAAAACAATAGAAGAAATATACGATAAACACAAAATAAGTTTTAAATTGTTTTCTTTTTCCGAAAAGCTGTCAGATCATTATCAAATTTCCGATTTAGCAATTACTAGATCTGGCGCATCATCCATTGCAGAACTCATTAATTTAAGGATACCTTTTATTGCTATACCTTTGCCTTCTTCAGCTGACGATCATCAACTTAAAAATGCATTGAATTTTCAAAAAAAGGGTTATTGTTTTTTACTAGAAGAAAAATTTATTTTTTCTAAATTATTTGAAATTTTAGAAGATTTAAATAACAATAGAGAAAAGTTGCTTTTATTAAAAAGCAAAATGAGAGAGCATTCTGACAAAGATTCACTTTCGAAGGTTAGTAAATTTATTGAGAAATTTTTAAATGAAAAAAATTAGAATAGGTTTAAAAGAAAAGATTCATTTTGTAGGAATTGGCGGAATAGGCATGAGTGGTTTGGCTCAGGTAATGCAAAGAATGGGATTTGACGTACAAGGAAGTGATTTATCAAACAATAAGAATGTGGATAGGTGTAAAAAAATTAAAATTAAAGTTTTTTCCAGACATAAAAAAGAAAATCTCAAAGACATCACCATTATTGTTAAATCTTCCGCAATAAAAAATAATAATCCAGAGATAATTGCTGCAAAAAAAAGAAAAATTAAAATTTTTAAAAGAGCGGAAATGTTGGGTCACGTAGTTTCCTTAAAAAAAAATATTGTTGTTACAGGATCACATGGAAAAACGACCACAACATCATTAATTGCCAAGATCCTTTCCGAAGCAAAATTAGACCCAACTATTGTTAACGGAGGCGTTGTTAATTCTTTAGGGGGAAATGCTAAGCTAGGGAAAGGTGATTGGTCGGTATTAGAGGCAGACGAGTCCGACGGTAGTTTTTTAAATTTGCCAATTAATTATTCTGTAGTTACAAATATTGATCAAGAACACTTAGACTTTTATAAAAACTTTAACAATTTAAAGAAAGCTTTTGAAAACTTTATAAGTAAAACACCTACTTTTGGAAAAAGCTTTGTTTGTACAGATAGCCAGGAACTAAAAAAAATTGTTTTCAAATTAAAAAATAGAAATTTTTTGACATATGGATTTAACAAAAAAGCTAATTATCAAATATTAAATACAAACTATAAAAAAAATTACTCAGTTTTTGATTTAAAGATTTCAAACCCGCTATTTAAGAAAAGAATTATAAGAAAAATTAAAGTTAATTTAATTGGATCACACAATATTTTAAATTCCGTGGCGGCTATAGCTCTATGTTCCTATATAGGTATTGATTTAAAAATTATAAAAAAATCATTAAAAGAATTTGCTGGAATTCAAAGACGCATGACAAAAGTATTAAAATTTAAGGGAAATGATTTTTTTGATGATTATGCTCATCATCCTACAGAGATAAAATCTGTTTTGGAAAGCTTAAAAAAAGTAAATCCAAAAAGAAAAATAACATCTGTTTTCCAACCACATAGGTACTCAAGAGTAAAATTATTAAAAAAAGAATTTTCATTTTCATTTAAATCTTCTGAGAAATTACTGCTGTGTCCAGTTTATCCTGCCGGAGAAAAAATTAATAAAAATTATAACCAAGAAGAATTTGCCAAACTAATAGCTAAAAATTCAGATCTTCAGGTTATATTGATTAAAGATCAAGAAGACTTAAATAAATTTTTTAAGAAGAATTTATTAAAAGATGAATTAATAATAGGCATGGGAGCAGGATCCATAACAAAATGGATGAGAGAAATAACTTTGTAAAATGAAAACTATCTATGAAAACGAAAAGTTATCTAAGTATAATTGGTTCAATCTAGGAGGGCCTGCAAAAATACTTTTTAAACTACAGTCAATTGATGAATTAAAGAGATTTTTAAAAGATAACAAAAAAAAGAATCATAAAATTCACATTTTGGGTGCAGGTTCGAATACTCTTTTCAGAGACGGTGGTTTTGATGGTATCGTAATAAAATTGGGAAACAACTTTTCATATACAAAGCTAATAAAGGAAGATGAAATCGAAGTTGGAGCAGCCACAATGGATAGAAAACTTTCAGATTTTGCAACGGAAAACTCACTATCAGGATTTGAATTCCTTTCCTGTATACCAGGCAGCATTGGCGGCGCCATTGTTATGAACGGCGGGTGTTACGGAGAAGATGTGTCCAAAATATTTTTGTCCCTGAAAACCATAAACTTTGAAGGAGGAATAGAATCTTTTAACAAAGATCAAATAAAATTTTTTTATAGGGGCAACAATCTAAAAGAGAATTTAATAATTTTGAGTGCAGTTTTTAAGGGAAAAATATCAAATAAGAAAAAAATTTTTGAAAAGCAAACAAGCTTAATTAATAAAAAAAAAGAAAGTCAGCCAAGCAGGGTTAAAACGTGTGGTAGTACTTTTAAAAATCCAGCAAACCAGAAGGCATGGGAGTTGATCAAATTATCAAAATGTTCAGACCTAAGAATGGGTGGAGCGAGCATTTCACAAAAACACAACAACTTTTTTTTAAATAACGGTAACGCAAGCTCTTCCGATATTGAAAGTTTAATTTATCAAGTAAAAGAGAAAGTTTTTAAAAAGACAGGTATAGAGTTAGAGCTAGAGATAAAAATAATAGGAAAGAAATAACAATGTCAAAAAAAAAAATTATTGTTATTCAAGGAGGGACATCTAAAGAGAGAGAGATAAGTTTAAAAACCGCAAGATCCTGCATAAAGGCTATTAAAAAAATTGGTTACAAAGTGATTAAATTTGATCCGAAATTTTCATCTATTTTTAACATTAAAAATATAGATTCGGATGTTATCTTTAATGCTCTTCACGGAAAGAGCGGTGAGGACGGAAAAATCCAATGTTTTTTTGAATATTTTCGTAAACCATATACACATTCCGGCGTGGTGTCCTCGATGATTGCAATGAACAAATATCTTTCAAAGCAACTTTTTATAAATAATAAAGTCAAAACCCCTAATTATTTTTATATGGATGAAAAAAGTTACTTCAATGTTAACTTTATTAAAAAAATTAAAAAAAATAAAATAAGTTTTCCTGTTGTTATAAAGCCAAATGACGAAGGCTCAAGCATAGGAGTAAAAATTTGTAAAAATTTAAAAATTTTGAAAAAAGAATTTGGTATTCTGAAGAAAAAATACAAAAGTCTAATCGTGGAAACTTATATACCCGGCCAAGAAATTCAAGTTGCTCTTATGGGCGGTAAAGCAATAGGAGCTATAGAACTAAGACCCAAAAGAAAATTTTATGATTACAAAGCAAAATACACAAAGTCATCAAAAACAGAACATATAATGCCAGCAGAAATTTCAATTAAAAAATATAAAGAAGTTTTAAAAATATCAGAAAAAGCAAATAAAGTTCTAGGATGCAAAGGGATAGCCAGATGCGATTTTAGATTTTACAAAGGAACTTTTTTTATCCTAGAATTGAACACACAACCCGGAATGACAGATCTTTCTTTGGTCCCTGAAATTGCAAGGTTTGCAAAAATTCCATTTGTGAAATTGGTTAAATGGATGATCAATGATGCAAGTTTAAACAGATGACAAAAAAGTTTTTTTTATGGTTTTTTTTATTAATTTTTTTAACCACATATAGTTATCACGATAAAAAAAAATCTTTTTCAAGTTTCTTTTTTGTAGAAGAAATTCAAATTGAAGGAGTAAAAAACTCAAACAAAGAAGAACTAGAGACAAGATTAGATAAAATTAGAGGAAAAAATATAATTCTTCTGAGCGAAAAAAATTTTAACGAAGTCATAAAAGATATGAATTTTATTAATTATTTAAAAATTAAAAAAATTTATCCGAAAAAAATAAAAGTAACCGTTATTGAAGATTTGCCCATTGGAACTTACTTAAATGATAGTGGAGAAAGACATCTATTATTAGAAAACAACAAAATCATAAAAGATTACAACTATGAATCTGGAAATTTACCACAAGTGTATGGAGAAGGTGCTTTAGAAAAATTTTCTGATTTTTACTCAAGCTTTCAAAAAACTGGTTTGGATTTAAAGCTGGTCAAACAATTTAATTATTACGACATAAATAGATGGGATCTTTTGCTCAAAGATGAGAAATTGATAAAGTTACCCCCAGAAAATTACAAAGAGTCAATTGTAAAATTTTTAGAAATTTATGAAAAGAGTGCTTTTAAAAAATTTAAAGTATTTGATTTTAGAATCAAAAATCAGCTTATAATGAGATAATGGAAAAAGAAAAAAAAAAATTGTTTGCTGAAATAAACGACCAAGAGATTCGATATGCAGTTTTTCAATTAGCGGAAGATTCAAACTATAAGCTAATTGCAAAAAAAAATTCAAAAAATAATGGAATTAAACATGGCGTTGTTACAGATTTAAATATTGCAATAGAAACGGTTGCAAGAGATTTAAAAGAGATCGAAAAAAATTTGGATAAAGTTTTCGACAGTATAAATTTAATCATTAATCAAAGAGAAATGTCTTCCACAAATGTAACCTCTTTTAAAAAACTTAATGGAGCAAAAGTTGAAAAGAGAGATTTAGACTATATATTGAACGAAGGTAAGATTTCTATTTCAAAAAACGAAGAAAAAAATTCCATACTTCACATTCTAAATTCTAATTTTTATTTAGATAAGAAAAGAAGAGATAAAATTCCATTAAATATATTTGGCGATCATTTAGGCCTGCAAATGACTTTTCTTTCTTTACCTAAAAATAATATTAAAAATATCAAAAATTTATTTGAGAATAATGATCTAAAAGTAGACAGATTGTTATGTAGACCTTTAACAACTGGAATAAATTTAGTAAATGAAAACGATAGTTTAAAAAATTTTTTTTTGCTAAATATCGATGACGAACTAAGCACAATCTCTATTTATGAAAACTCTTCTCTAGTCTTTTTTAGGACTTTTTCGTTCGGAACAAATGTTATTCGTAGGGATCTCTCTCAACTTTGCTCAATTAAAGATCAAGAAGTGATATCAATACTAAATGAAATAAATTTTAATAAAAAAATTGAAGACAAAAAAAAATATATAGATCAAAAATTTTTCAAAGAATCACAGTTTACAAAATTGAGCCTGTCTCATTTTAGAGACATTATTGATTCAAGAATTCAAGAAATGATGAACTATTTGTTTAATAAAAATTCTAACTTAAATTATTTCAAAAACAAGCTATCACATATTTATTTAGTTTTTGAAAACAAAGTTTTTCAAGAAAATCTTGGAGAAATATTTACAGGAAACTTAAATTTTAATTCAGATAAGATTGCTCTAAGACTAATTGCTTTAGACGATCTTCCTTTGCTGGGTGCGGCCGAGCTAACTTTTAGGGGCTGGCATGCAGAAGCCGTTCCATATGTTCAAGAAAAAAAATCATTGTTTACAGGGGTTTTTTCACGTTTTTTCAAATAATTTTTATTGTAGCTTTTTGTAACATTAGTTGTCTTAAGGTTAAATTTCTATTTCTGTATAAATTACCCATGCGGGGCAAGAATCAAAAGACATTAAATAGCGAAGTAAGTTTCTCTGGAATAGGCTTACATTCAGGCGTAAATGTTGATGTTACCTTGGTTCCAGCAAACTCTAACTCCGGAATAACCTTCAAAAGAATTGATTTGGAAAAAAATAATGAAGTTATAGCAAATTTTAAGAACGCCTCTTCAGCAAAATTATGCACTAAAATAAAAAATGATTTTGGAGTAAGTGTTTCAACTATAGAACACTTGATGGCTGCATTTTATATCTGCGGTGTTGACAATTTAATTGTAAATTTGAATGGTCCAGAAGTTCCAATAATGGATGGATCTGCAAGAGATTTTGTTCAGATTATAAAAAATTGTGGACTCAAGACTCTAGAAGGTAAAAGAAAATTTATAAGAATCAAAAAAAAAGTAGAACTGAAAAAAG
>Ga0310344_10004828_pt1 | contig 10015 bp, 8 predicted proteins | sample HC15DNA20200_MG_FD_203801 | JGI IMG/M metagenome (GOLD analysis project Ga0310344, IMG submission 203801) | Marine microbial communities from station ALOHA, North Pacific Subtropical Gyre - HC15-DNA-20-200_MG | ecosystem: Environmental > Aquatic > Marine > Oceanic | place: Pacific Ocean: North...
TGAAACTCTATGGTACTGGCCAAAGAAGTGAATTTGATAAGAAGAGAGTTTGACAATGGCAGTTGATCTTAACGCTAAAATTCCCAACAACGTAGGACTCGCTGACGACCGTCGGTTGCAGCGGGCACTAGAAAGTTGGCAGCCTAGTTTCATTGATTGGTGGAGGGACCTAGGTCCGGAGGGGTCACATAATTATGACGTTTATTTGCGTACAGCGATCAGCGTTGAAGCTGAAGGCTGGGCAAATTTTGGGTATGTTAAAATGCCGGAATACCGATGGGGTATTTTCGTGGCACCCCCAATAGAGGGGCGCACAATTCCCTTTGGGGAGCATAAAGGTCAGCCAGTTTGGAATGAGGTCCCCGGCGAATATCGAGCCTCTCTCCGTAGATTGATTGTAACACAAGGTGACACAGAGCCCGCCTCAGTTGAACAACAGCGGCTTCTTGGGTTAACAGCACCCTCGCTTTATGACCTCCGCAATTTATTTCAGGTTAACTGCGAAGAAGGTCGGCACCTTTGGGCGATGGTTTATTTGTTGCATGCTTACTTCGGACGAGATGGGCGGGAAGAGGCCGATATGATGCTTCAGCGCCATTCCGGTGATGCTGACAAGCCCCGTATTCTGGGAGCTTTTAATGAGGAAACTCCCGATTGGTTATCATATTTCATGTTCACATTTTTTACTGATCGTGATGGAAAATTTCAGTTATCCTCACTCGCCGAATCAGGTTTTGACCCCTTGGCACGGACTTGCCAGTTTATGCTGACGGAAGAAGCGCATCATATGTTTATAGGAACGACGGGTGTCATGCGCGTCGTCACGCGAACATGTGAGGTGATGAACGAACTCAAGACCGATGATCCAGAAAAAATTAGAGCGGCAGGAGCCATCGATCTTCCAACGCTGCAAAAATATCTCAACTTTCATTACAGTGTCTCACTCGACCTTTTTGGTCAGGAGGTCTCAACCAATGCAGCTAATTATTATACCGCGGGATTAAAAGGCAGATTTGAGGAGTCTAAAATTGATGATGACCATGTATTAAAAGATGGTGTAGACAGGGTTACGATGTTCGAAGACGGTGTAATTAAGGATGTTGATTTTAACTCTCTGTTAGCGGTCAATGAGCGTTTGCGAGATGATTACGTGACTGATTGTCAAATCGGCGTATCTCGTTGGAACAAAGCTATTAAACGGCATAAAATTGAATTTGAGTTAACGCTACCGCATCGAGGCTTTCATAGATCGATTGGCACTTTTGCTGAAGCGATTATAACGCCGGAGGGTAAAGTAATTTCGAAAGATGAATGGGAAAAGGGGCATGATCAGTGGTTGCCTTCTCAGGCCGATCGTGAGTTCGTAATTTCCTTGCAGAAGCCATGCACAGACCCAGGAAAAATAGCGAGCTGGGTGGCACCACCGGGACGTGGTATCGATGGACACGCTTTTGATTATGAGTATGTTAAATTTAGCTAATAGGCGTTAAGATTGCCGAGTTTAACCGTGATTTGTGGCGCGGAAGGGCCGGTTTAGTATTCTATCTAACCTCCACCTGGTAAACCGGTATTTTTTCCATAAAGCCATTCGACACTTGCATATGGATTCCCTTTTTTTTCGCCCCCGAGCATCAAGTTCCTCAACTCACGGGTAACACCTTCAGCATGATAAATTTCGCCGTAATACCTAGCAGTTAGTTGTACACGCCCCGCACGTATGTAACGCTTTTTAGGGTAGTCGGAAAAAGCCCTTTCGATATCGCCTTTATATTGATCTATCAGGTCAGCCAGGCAAACGGCATCTTCCATTGCCATGCCGGCTCCAGCTGCGAGATATTGTAGCATGGGGTGAGCGGCATCGCCGAGCAGGGTAACGCGGCCCTTGGTCCATTCTTTTTTAGGTATGCGGTCGCAGAGGACCCACATTTTCCAGACATCGATCTTTTTGAGTAGAGCCCGTACTTCTGGTCTCGCCTCTTTAAAATGGCTATACAACTCATCTGGGTCTCCAAACTCATCCCATCCTTCTACATATTTCTTACTATGGAATACTGCCACAATATTAAATAGTTCCCCCCGCCGCAGCTTATAGTGTACCAGGTGATTACGCGGCCCCGCCCATAACACTACATCTTCCATCCATTTACTGAGACTTTGTGGTACTTCGTTGACGGGTAGAACAGCACGATAGGCGATATGGCCAGAAACAACAGGGTCACCATCACCAATTATTTTCGCTCGTATTTTTGACCATAGTCCGTCTGCACCTACCAGGCCTGACCCCTCAAAGGTTTTACCATCAGCCGTTTCTACAATAATACTTTGAGGCCTGCTGCTGTAACTGGTCACGTTTGCACCGGTTCTCAGATCTATTTCATCCATTTCCATACATGCATTTAAAAGCACACTATGTAAATCAGCACGATGGATAACAGCGTAAGGTTTGCCAAAATGTGATTCAAGTTGTCGTCCCAGTGGCATACGAAGCACTTCTTCGCCAGTTAGGCTGTCCATCATGATTATATGCTCAGGAAAATAACCAATTTCGTGCATATCTTTTGTGACTTGCAACCTGTCAAACATGCGATGTGTATTCGGTCCGAGTTGGATTCCGGCCCCTATTTCTCCAAATTCTGGAGCCTGTTCCAATACAATACTCTGTCGTCCTTTAATCGCCAGCATTCGCGCAGCCGCTAATCCGCCGATACCGCCACCAGCAATTATGATGGGTTGATTTTCATTCATGCTTCTCTCTTTTGTCTTATCTCTCAGCACTATAGAATTTAATTACTGAAAAAGGATCATAAAGATGGCAGATAATAAAATCACTGTGGATTACGGCCAAGTACCTGCAAAGATAACTTTTCCGAAAAATTTTAATGTTGCAGTTCCGTTTATAGACCGGCATTTAACCGAAGGGCGAAGTGATAAGGTTGCGATCCAGGGTGAATTCGGTTGTGTCAGTTACATACAGCTTTTCGAGAACGTCAACAGGTACGGCAACGCTCTAATTAAGTTGGGTTTGTCGAAGGGTGATCGTGTTTTAATGGTCGTAAAGGATTGCCCACAATTCTTTTATATATTTTGGGGAGCCATTAAGGCTGGAATTGTACCTGTACCGCTCAATACTCTGCTTCGCAGTAATGATTATCGGTATATGATTGAGGATTCGAGCTGTAGTTTGGTGGTCTATAGTCCGGAATATTCTGAGGAGGTTGGCGCGGCATTGGAAGCGGTTAAATCTGGACCTATTCCCTCTCTATCGACCGAAGGGGACGCCTCCCTCGTTAATTTAGCAGAAGAAGCACAAACGAAATTAGGGGCGGTTGCCGCTACCGCAGAAGAGGACTGTTTTTGGCTATATTCGTCCGGATCAACCGGCAGGCCAAAAGGTACAGTGCATTCACATAAGGATATTCCTGTCACTTGTATTCACTATGCGGTTGGGGTGCTTGGTATTACCAGCGAAGATATTTGTTTTTCAGCTGCGAAGCTATTTTTCGCTTATGGACTAGGAAATGCAATGACATTTCCCTTGTGGGTGGGTGCCACTGCAATACTTTCATCGTCTGCGCCCAACCCTGCAATGACCTTTGAAGTGATTGAAAAGTATAAAGCTACAATTTATTTCGGTGTCCCGACCCTCTACGCAGCCCAGCTTCAAGCTCTTGAAAATTCAAAGCCTGACCTTAAATCCATCCGCCTTTGTGTTTCAGCGGGAGAGGCTCTTCCAGGGGATATTTTTCGGCGCTGGAAAGAAAGTACAGGCAGTACAATTCTTGATGGGATAGGCTCTACCGAGATATTGCATATCTTTATTTCTAATTCTGCCGATGATGTTAAACCCGGAGCAAGCGGAAAGCTTGTGCCTGGATATCAAGCAAGAATTGTCAGTGAAAAAGACGAGGTCGTATCCCAAGGTGCGAGCGGTGCTCTTTGGATCCACGGTGATTCGATTGCCAAATATTATTGGAATAATGCTGATAAGACCGCTGAGACTATACAGAGTGGCTGGATCAATACCGGAGACACCTATTATCAAGACGAAGCGGGCTATTTTGTCTATTGTGGCCGTAACGATGATATGATGAAGGTTGGCGGTATATGGTGCTCGCCGTTTGAGATTGAGGCGAAGTTGATTGAGCATCCAGATGTACTTGAAGCGGCGGTAGTGGGGCGTGCGGATAAAGATAAGCTAATCAAGCCAGAGGCCTTCGTTATCGTTGCAGAGGGGGTCACTGGGGGGGGTGAACTGGCAGAAGAACTTCTTGACCACTGTAAGGAGGGGTTAGCACGCTACAAGTATCCTCGCTGGTTTAATTTTGTTGATGTTTTACCCAAAACGGCTACCGGTAAGATACAGCGTTTCAGGCTGAGAAGCTAAAGTACACTGTTTGGCTTAGTTGTGAATGAAGATGTAATCGGGGCCAGTTAAAATTGAAAGGAGCGTTAAATGGTTGACCTTAAGGATAAGGGGCCTTTGGCATTGAACGGGCTAACCGCTGCAGAGGCCGCCGCTAAACTTAAAGGGGGTGAAATTACTTCCGAGGAACTTACACGTGATTGTCTTGACCGGATTGAAGCGCGAGATGGTGAAATTTTTGCATGGGATCATCTAGACCCTGAATATGCTCTCCAGCAGGCCTGCGCACTAGATAATTTGCCCCGGCGCAGCCCACTGCATGGTGTACCTGTAGGTATAAAAGATATCTTTGATACTAAAGATATGCCGACTGGGCATGGTTTTCCCCCATACCTAGGGAAAGAATTTAATATGGATTCTACCTGTGTTGCACAATTGCGTGATGCCGGACTGGTAATATTAGGAAAAACCGTAACAACTGAGTTTGCGTGCCCTAAGCCTCGCCAAACACTCAACCCACATGATCCAGCTCGGACCCCTGGGGTATCTTCAAGTGGCTCAGCAGCATCAGTGGCAGACTATATGGTCCCAATTGCGAACGGCACGCAAACAGGGGGCTCAGTAATCGGTCCCGCTGCAAATTGTGGTGTGTACGGTTATAAAGCTAGCCTGGATGGAATTGATCGCGGTGGGGTTCGCCACTGCAAGAAATCGATTGATACGATTGGTCTCTTTGCCCGTTCAATTGAGGATTTGATCGTACTTCGGCAAGTGCAAACTGGAAGTAGGCCAGAATCGAATGCGAAAAATAATTTGCGAATAGGTGTCTTGCGGACCCCATTATGGGATGAGGCAGAACCGGCGATGCAAAAGGCTATAGAAAAGGTAGCGGAAATATTGAGAGGCGCTGGTGCTGTTGTGAGGAACTTTGATTTGCCCCCTTTATTTACGGATATTATTCCGGATGCGGCAGTAATAAACGCTTGGGAAGCTGCCTTTATGCTGAAAACAGAAATTCGTGATCATTATGAAAGTTTTAATGATCATAATCGCGAGAGGGTCGAGTGGGTTAAGGGTCTTACCGAAGAGGATTACCGGAATGCTGGAAAGAAGATGAACGCTGCTCGATCTGAAATGGATAAGCTTTTCGATAATTGGGACCTAATTCTATCTCCAAGTTTGCCAGGTGAGCCGCCAATTGGTCTGGAAGAGGTCCGTACGGCAACTTTTGCAAGACTTTGGACACAGATGTATACACCATCAGTTAATTTTCCAATATTTGAAGGACCAAGTGGAATGCCGCTATGCTTTCAGATGGTTGGCCGACGTGATACCGATGATGCAACCTTAGGACATGCAAAATGGGTGGATGAGCAATTGCGCTCTGCCCTAGGGCCAATACCCAGTAGGCTTTAATTATTCGAAAAACCAGTAATAGCAGTAAGCAACCAGTAGGGCGGGAAGGGCGCTATACAAGGTCGCGATAACAGCTGCTTTGGGTACCATTGCTATAGCTGGAAAAAGGGCGTCGCCATCATTACTGATCGCGTTTCCTACTTCAGCAGAAAATGGTACTAGCCCATTCAGATACATTGTTGCCACGATAAGTTGCGGGCCACAGCCTGGGATGAAGCCCACAAGTATGGCGATAAAAGGAACTAGAGGCGCCCAGATTTGAAATATTTGTTTAAGGTCAATATCTAAAAAATAAATGCCAAGCTCGTATATCAGATATGCAAAGACTACCCAGACAGTTACAAAACAAGTGTCGCCAACTACACGGGCAGGCGCATCACCTAGGCGCCTAGTGCTCCCGGACGACCAGCCCAATGTGTCAGAAGCTTTTGAGCTTATTTTATTGTAGGTAGGTGGAGATATACCCCAGAGCATCAAGGATACGATGCCTCCACCCAAACCAACCCAAACGACTGTTTCAATTCCCATGAAGACACCGAAGATGGCAGACGTGTTAGCCTGGAAAGCAACAAATCCTCCAAAAATTAGGCCGGGAATGAGGAATATGGTCCATAAATAACGCCACCAACGTGAACCTATACGACGGGTATAGGAGTTTGAGGTCTCCCTAAGGTGTTTAGATTTCGGGCGAAGAAATCCATTTCCATGGATCGCATCGACAGTGTAGCCAGATGTGATACCAACGAGAAATCCGATACCAAAGATGGCTAATCCAATTTCAGGTGCCGTCGCAAGAAGTAAAAAAGCGGCATCACCCATTGTCGAAGTTAAACCAGAGACGACCGATCCAAAACTAATGCCTCCACGAATATACTGAGTGATAACCATTATAGCCCCGCCGCAGCCGGGTAGAACACCTAATCCTGCCGCAATTGGGACCTGCCAAACCTGAAAACGGGAAAGTAGAGAAGTGACATCAATTTTGTACCAAGCTTCAAGAAAATAAAATATTACAAGTGTTGCAGCAACAAATACGGTTACTTGAAGGAAGGCATCCGACAGGCTTTGGACCATAATCATAGCCGCATCCGTTGAACAGGCTGAGAGTACGGTTAGTGACAACAAAATCGAAAGTCGGATTAGTCCGAACCCGGCAGCCCACTTTGCGGTCTGCTCAAATCCTCGACGCGCAACTATGCCGATGGATGTCATCTCTTGGCCCTAAATTTGTTGTAAATGTCCTTGAACCAACCTCTGGACTGCCCCGTCGAAAGCAATAAAAAGTTAGCTTTCGCTAAGAATAGTAGAAGCAACTAAGTCATTGTCAACACTCTAATCCCTGAACTATTGTATTTTTATGAAGGAGTCCGAACATTCCGAAAAACAGCTATCGACGCCGCCTGAGGGGACAGGCGCGATTTCTGCTCACATGACGCCTGATCGTCAAGCAAGTCATTTCAAGCGCGCTCGTCAAGCACGGGAAACAGAAATTATAGAAGATTATGTGGAGCTTGTTGCGGATTTAATCGATGAGCAAGGTGAGGCTCGCGCGGTTGATATTGCAAGGCGGCTTGGTGTTACCGGAGCGACAGTCAACAAGATGATCTCCAGGCTAAAGCAAATGGCTCTGGTCAATGCAGAGCCGTACCGTTCCATTTTTCTAACCAAAGAGGGACGCCATATGGCGGAAGCCTCTCGGGCACGGCATCATATAGTAGTGGCGTTACTGAGGGCGGTCGGTGTGGATGAGGCGACAGCATGGGCAGACGCTGAAGGTATGGAGCACCGTTGTAGTCCTGAGACTTTGGCCGCATTCTCTGAATTTGTAAAATCGAATAAACTCTAAAATGGACTAGGCACCATCGTTGGTTAAAAATTGCTTTATATATAAAAATGTTTTCATGAATTACTGTCAGGGTCCAGACCCCAAAACAAAATTTCCAAACTTTGTCGTTCCTCCAAAAGCTTGTGATGCACACTGCCATGTCTTTGGCCCAGCGAAACGATTTCCCTTTTCTCCAGGTCGGTCATATACACCGCCTGATGCATCATTTGAAACTATGCAGGGGTTACAAAAGGTTTTGGGTATAGAGAGAGCGGTCATTGTCCAAGCTACTTGTCATGGTACAGATAACACAGCGGCATTAGATGCGATTGCGCGCTCCAGTGGTCGTTATCGCGGCGTTGCAATCGTCGATGATAGCTTCAGCGATGAGGATTTTAATACGCTAAATGAGGGCGGAATAAGAGGAATACGATTTTCCTTCGCGCGCCACATTGGTAACGCACCAGATTTTACAACGGTAAGAAGGATCACTGACCGTGTCGCGCCATTTGGTTGGCATGTTGTAATTTACATGGAGGCACCAGATATTGTCGAGCATGCTGAAACTCTAGCCGACCTACCCCTTCCAGTGGTGATCGACCATATGGGGCGTGTAAAGACCGAAGGCGGTATTGATCAAGAACCCTTCCAGCTTCTTTTAGGGCTACTAAAGAAAAAAAAGGATTTTTGGGTCAAAATATGTGGGGCTGAACGTATATCTACTCAAGGGAAGCCTTTTCACGATGCGGTCCCTTTCGCTCAAGCGTGTATAGCCGCGGCACCTGATCGCGTTTTGTGGGGGACAGACTGGCCACATCCTAATATTGATGGTTACATGCCTAATGATGGTGATTTGTTGGATTTGTTATGTTTACATGCGCCCGATGAGAAAGTCCGTCACAGGATCCTAGTTGATAATCCCGCTCATTTGTATGGTTTCAGCGACTAAGTATTCGTCAAACTTTTATGCGGCCCTTGTCTCTTTCTATGGGACCTTTGGAATCTATATGATTGTTTAACCGATTGAAATTTCCATCGATTTTTTGACCGCTGGCCGTTGCATCATAAGTTTAACCCAACGCGTTAAGTGTGGATATTCATCTAGTTTTATAAATTTGAACCCAAATGCTCCGAATCGTCCGATGACCATCATGTCGGCGATTGAATATTCAACGGCAAAATACTGGTTGTTCTCGAGGTGCCTATCCATTTTCTTGAGAAGGAGACGACATTGCCCCTCAAGGTCCTGAGCATGATTTAAATTGGAAAAGCTGACGGAAACATTAGTGGCAAGATAATAAAGCCATTGCTTCACCTGCCAGCGTGTATCACGCGTACCAAGAAATTGCCCTGTTTTCTCTGCTATATATTCCAATATAGCTGCTGACTCCATGATTTGTATTCTTAAGCCATTAGGACCATCAGGGTCGACCAGACAGGGTACCTTGCCACTCGGACTTATTTTTAAATATTGGGGTTCTTGATTTTTACCACCATGCGGGTCAATGGGAATTAAATTATATGGAAGCCCGGTTTCTTCCAAAATGATGATAGGGCGACGGCCGTTTGCCGACTTCCATGCGTATAAGTCAATCATAGCCATATCTCTTTCGAATTTAGGGTTGATATTAAATTGCCAGTATAAAGCGTGTTTCGACACCGCTAATGGTCTCAAATAAATTTTATGCGTGCTATCTTCTCATTATATTCATTCATACAATCCTCGAAAGTAACTTTTAAGAGTTAAGCCTCGAATTAAATTTATGATAGGGGCTGTTGCCGGATTGTCTGACTGCTTGTGTGCCAGTACACTATGATTGCTGCAACTAAAATTCCAGGGGAGACACATGGCAGACAATCGGAGACTTAATGGTGTGATTGGTGCACTTGAAGAGGGAAGGCCTGCCTTCACCGCATTCTCTACTCCCGATATACCTTCAGCAATTGCCTATAGCACGAATACTGGCTACGACGGTATTGTCTTTGAGATGGAGCACAATCCCTGGGATGGTCCGGTATTGCGTGATTGTTTGCAATATATGCTGAACCGATCGCAAATTGCTAATTCAGGTTCACTGGCACCCCCGGTAACGCCAATGGTTCGAGTGCCGCCCAACGGAAACGAAATGGCTCAATGGCAAGCCAAGCAAGCACTTGATCTGGGAGTATATGGGGTCGTTTGGCCCCATATCAGCTCTGTTGAAGAGGCTTATAACGCGGTTGCTGCTTGTCGCTACCCTAGAATGAGTGATGCACCGTTATATGAGCCGGCTGGCATTCGTGGCGATGGACCCACGGCTGCTACCCGTTATTGGGGTCTTAGTCAGCAAGATTATTATAAAAAAGCAGATGTGTGGCCTTTAGCTCCAGAAGGAGAAATTCTGGTGATTTTAATGATCGAGGACACTAAA
>Ga0310344_10004829_pt1 | contig 10014 bp, 9 predicted proteins | sample HC15DNA20200_MG_FD_203801 | JGI IMG/M metagenome (GOLD analysis project Ga0310344, IMG submission 203801) | Marine microbial communities from station ALOHA, North Pacific Subtropical Gyre - HC15-DNA-20-200_MG | ecosystem: Environmental > Aquatic > Marine > Oceanic | place: Pacific Ocean: North...
GGTTCGTCGATGGAGGAGTTGTCGGGGCTACCGGCATCTTTAGTCTTGGAGGATAACGGTGAAGATAGATCCGTGGCCGATGCACTAAATGCTCTCGTTGCAATCTATGCAGGCTCAATCGGATATGAGTTCGAGCATCTGGATGATCACGTAAAAGTTGACTGGCTGTGGGACCAGGTTGAATCAGAGTCCCACCTTCCTAGGATGAGCTCAGACGAAAAACGTCAGCTACTCCAACACCTCTCTCAGGCAGAAGGTTTAGAAAAATTTCTACACAAAGCCTACCTCGGCCAGAAACGGTTCTCGCTCGAAGGTACTGATACACTGATCCCGATGCTTCACTTAACCGTTGAACGGATTGCACAAGCGGGAGGGCAAGAAGTCATACTTGGGATGGCTCACCGTGGACGTCTTAACGTCCTGACACATACCGTTGGCATATCATACGGTGAATTGCTGGCAGAATTTGAGGGGCCTTCCTATCAGGGTGGGCAACTCGATATCTCTGGCACCGGGGATGTGAAATACCATCACGGTGCGCGAGGAACCCTTGATCTCGATGGTGATGGGCAAATCAACATCGAGCTTGCCCCAAACCCCAGTCACCTAGAGTTCATTAACCCAGTGATCGCTGGGATGGTGCGTTCTCGACAATTCAAGGCTACTGACGGTGAAGCTTCCCAGGATACACACTCTGTTGTCCCAATCCTGATCCACGGAGACGCAGCGTTTGCGGCAGAAGGTGTCGTTGCCGAGACTCTCAACTTGGCAAGACTCACCGGCTATAGCGTGGGTGGGACTATCCACTTCATACTCAACAACCAAATTGGATTCACTACCGATGCGCGTGATGGGCGTTCAACCGTGTACGCTAGTGACCTCGCAAAAGGCTATGGGATTCCGGTTCTCCATGTGAACGCAGATGATGCAGAAGCATGCCTGGCAGCTGTGCGTTTAGCGACAGCATACCGATCGCATTTTGGGGATGACTTCGTGATTGATCTAGTCGGCTACCGACGACATGGACACAATGAGGGAGACGAACCCGCATATACTCAGCCCCTGGAATACCAGGACATCGATAATCATCCTACAGTTCGAACGATTTACGCTGATCAACTTGCGGGAGAAGGTGTCATATCACTGGAAGAATCAGACACTATGATGGATGAAATCACCAGTGACCTTAGGGACGCCCAGGACAGAGTACGAGATTACAAGCCAGTCTCTGGAGATGCTCCAGATGATGAACGTGAAATCCCAGTCATTCCCCAAGATACTGGCGTCCCATTCAAGACACTCTCTGAAATCAATACAGCTACAACGGAATTCCCAGAAAGCTTCAAGCCGCATCCGAAACTCTGGCGCCAGCTCGAAAAAAGATTTGAGCACTTCTCTCCTGATTTTAAGCTTGATTGGGGGCATGCCGAAGGGCTTGCACTCGGGTCACTTTTGAAAGAAGGTATTCCTATTCGGCTAACCGGACAGGATACTCAACGCGGCACATTCAGCCATCGCCATATGGTTGTGCATGACGTAGAGACCGGCAGAACGTGCACGCCACTCAATCAGGTGTCCGGGACTCGTCTCGAAGTCTACAACTCACCCCTCACTGAAACAGCTGTGATCGGATTTGAGTATGGCTATTCAGTCGGGGCAGATAGTGACGTCGTGCTCTGGGAAGCTCAATTCGGTGACTTCGTAAATGTAGGTCAGGTGATGATTGACCAATTCCTTTCATCTGGATTGACAAAATGGGGGCAATACTCGCGCCTCACGCTTCTGCTCCCACACGGCTATGAGGGTCAGGGGCCGGAGCACTCCAGTGCTCGTCTTGAGCGTTTTCTACAACTCTGCGCTGAAGACAATATGAGGGTCACTTATCCGACTACGCCCGCTCAGTACTTTCACCTACTCCGCCGTCAAGCTCTCCGGAGACCCGAACGTCCGATGATCGTCATGACACCAAAAAGCCTGCTCCGGCACAGCATGGCTTCATCTGAGGTTTCTGAGCTTCTCAAGGGCGGATTTGAGCATGTGATTGATGATATCACTGTTGCGGATCATACCCAAATCAATCGCCTCGTACTGTGCACTGGAAAAGTGTTTTATGATGTGCAGGGCCACCCTAGGCGCCCTGAAGCTGACTCGACTGCAATAGCAAGATTGGAACTCCTGTACCCATTCCCCGAGACAGCCTTAGAGAAACTTCTCAAAAGCTACCCCAACCTCGAAAAAGTCTACTGGATGCAAGAAGAGCCCCAGAACATGGGTGCCCTCACGTTTGTTGGACCACGACTACGGTCTCTGGTACCCAGAGAGCTTCCTCTCGCCTATGTGGCACGGCCAGAACGCGCGAGCCCAGCAGAGGGAAAGGCCAAGAATCATTTAGCTCAGCAAGAAAAACTAGTGCTCGAGGCCCTAGGTCTCGAATAGAAAGTCACTGTTGGTCTATGGTTTGCACGCTCTCACCAAGCCAATAATATCTTCCCAAAGTTTCGGTTTTCTTCCATGTGCATATGTGCGGCCTGCACTTCTTCTGCAGGAAATACACAATCCACCACAGGCTGCAATTCACCTGCTTCGAAGCCTGGAATGACTTCCGCCTCAAAGGCGCAAGCAAGATCTGCCTTTTGATCCAGCGGACGGCTTCGTAATGTGGTGCCCCTAATCGATCCCTGGCGGATCATTAAAGATCTCAAGTCGAATTGTGCTTTGGCCCCGCCGGGTACACCAACAACGATGTGACGCCCAATATGGGCTAACACCTTTTGGTTCCCTTCAAGATATGCTGCCCCAACAAGATCAAGAATTACATCAACGCCTAATCCATCAGTGATCTCTAACACTCTGCTTGACCAGATCTCATCTCCTAGCACTGGGTGCTCTAAACCGAGTCCTCCTGCAGCTTCTAGTTTGGACTCAGTTCGAGACGTCCCGATAACGACAGCGCCGACCCGGAGAGCAAGCTGAAGTGCAGCTGTCCCAACACCGCTACCTACTGCATGAATCAAAAGGACCTCACCCATAAGGAGGCGTTCCTGAAGAAAAACCGCATCAAAAGCTGTCATAAAAACTTCTGGGATAGCTCCAGCAGTAACCAAATCCAAACCATAAGGCACACGTACCGTACTCGCCGCCGGAGTAACCAGATACTCAGCATATCCCCCTCCACCAGTAATACCCATCACAGGTTGACCAACGCTGAGGGTGTCGACCTCTGTACCTATATCCTCTACGATACCTGAGTATTCCAGACCGGGGATATCCTTGGAGTAACCCCTTGGCGCAGGGTAAAACCCTCGGCGTTGCAATAAGTCTGCACGATTCAACCCGGAACAAGCTACCCGGACAAGAACATCCTTTGGACCTGGAGTTGGGCGGTCTACATCCCGTAATCTGAGTACCTCCACACCTCCAGGCTCACTAATGACAATGGCTTTCATTGATACACTCATAATTCGATTACTGTAGTCCTCCTTGGATCACCTGACTACCTTGGCCCAGTTATGCATTTACCCTTAGAACTCGAACGACCCCTTGTGTTCTTCGATATTGAGACCACTGGTCTCAATGTTAAAGATGACCGTATTGTTGAACTCGCTCTAATCAAGATCACACCCCAAGGAGATGTCATCGAGCGTGTACGCCGATTCAATCCGGGGGTGCGGATGCCACCGGAAGTTACAGCGATTCATGGTATAACGGACCAAGACATTGCTAATGAACCAACTTTCTGCGCTCGTGCGAAAAGTCTGGCTACACTTATCGAAGATGCGGACCTAGCAGGGTTCAATATCAGGGGGTTCGATCTACACATGCTGATCACTGAGTTTAAGCGGTGCGGCATTAACTTTGAAATCCGCGATCGCAGACTCATTGATATGCAGAACATCTTCCATCACGAAGAGCCCAGAGACCTCTCTGCGGCCGCCAAGTTCTACCTCGGAAGAAAGCATGAGGAAGCGCATCAGGCACTCGGGGATATACGAACAACTGCCGCTGTACTAAGCGCACAGCTTGAGCGATACCCCCACTTACCTCAGGATATTGGCGAACTGCATAATTATTGCGATCAAATCAGGCCATTTCGGACTGGGATAGACCTGTGGTTTAGTGGCGGACCTGATGAAAGATTGTTCGTAAAAGGCAAACATAAGGGACGAACTCTTAAAGAAATCACCAAAACAACCCCTGACTATCTAGAGTGGATGCTCAGCCTTGATGATTTGGATGAAGAGGTGATAGAAGTGATCAGGAAAGCACTCGGCAGACCCCTACGAAACTCACCGTTAAGTAGCCCGGAAACCAGAAGTGATTCATGATGAAATGATAAAGATGACGCTGTATGACCCCACGGTTATCTGAAGTAAAAATAAGGTATGGTATTCTAGGGATGATCTTACGATTCAAGGCCGTATTACCAAGCATACTGGTGATAGCATGCACTGGGACCTACCCAGAAAAAAACGATGTACCTGATGCTATCCCGGAGGAACCTGCTGCAGCCGATGTTATCTCGGGACAAGCACCTGCCGCTGTAGGTGGTATCCCCTCGATTATCATGTTATCAAGAGATTCGGCGTGGGGTAGTGACGACCCAATTATCAGCTCCAAACCTGTTATCGACCAATTTGGACTTGAATTCTCGCCTAAGCTTCTGCTAGTAGAGATAGGCCAAACGGTAACCTTTACTAACAGTGAGAGTCTTGCCCATAACGTCAATTTACGGCACCTGGAAACCGACAAGATGGTGTTCGACGTAGATACAGATCCGGCTGAAAATGCCTACTACAAGTTTGATGAGTCAGGGGCCTATGATGTGGGATGTAATACTCATCCTGGTATGACAGCCTTTGTGTTTGCTTCGCCTACCCCCTACGTGGTCTTCGCTAATCCTAACGGAAACTTTTCTTTCTCCGGCGTACCTCCGGGATCCTACAAGCTCACAGTCTGGAGTAATGATCGAGAAGCCCGCAGCGAACGCACGTTTGAAGTCGGCAAAACTAGCATCACTGTGAACGTCCGCAATCCGAGCTAGCTAATCAACACGTCCGCATGCTACAGCTGGTTGTCTCTCTTCACACTAGCGGTCAATATGCGCCGCAGAGCGCAAAGCTCAGCCAATGTAAGTCCAGATCAAGATGACCCCACACCTACCAAGAGCTTCATACTGAATAGGGGTCTCCGAAGGTCTGACATAGATCTCAACGGCCTCCACTGACGTTGGTATCACGAAATCATCTGGGCGCACAGGACCACTTTCAGGTTGCTGGCTTCCCACAGCCATAATTGCGCCATCGACGTAGAGCGTCGGAGCACACTCACCACCGCCGCGTCGGACTCTAATCTCAGGATTCCTCACAGACCCTGGTCCAACTATCTGTCTACTGGTTGCAATTCTGAGCCCAGGAATATTCCGAAATGCATCCGTGATCTTATTGAGTGCTACGGCCTGTATGTCTTTCCGAATCAGGAATGTGCCCCTTCCTATAGCCGCCCTTTCCATAAACCCGACTGACTCAAGCTTACTTTTTTGGTCTTCAGTTTCGACCAGGACGTCCTCTACTTCTATCGGAGCAGGCACGAGACCAATCTGTAGCTCAAATACGCCATCTTCTCCTACCTGATACAAACCATCTACAACAGACTTATATCCCATCCGGGCAACATAAATAAAGTATGAGCCTGCAGCTGGTGCCTGAAGTGAAAAACTTCCGAATCGATCAGCTAACCCAGCAACAACGAGCTCCCGACCGGGAGCAAGCAGGCCTACATAAGCAAGCATAACTGGCTCAGATGTACTTACGTCTTGAACTCTACCCTTAATGATCTGGCCTTGCCCTGCTGGCGCAGCAATTGTCCAGGCATAAAGGGTAATGAGCCCGAGTATCGTAGGCCAAAGTTTTGTCGCTTTTGTCCCCCTTAGCCCACGAGCTTTCACCTTCGGCTCATTTAATCGCAATCCTGTCCTGTCCATACTTAACCCAAAGTCAGCCTAGAAGAACTCCTAAGCCCCAGTTGGCCCTCCAAAGTCCGGAACTGTGCAGGCTCGGGCGCTATTATCCTTCCGATCGCGTGCACCCTTCCGAGTAGTAATCCTTATTACACCCGCAGACCCTGATGAACCAAACTCCCAGCCACCAGCTGAACTCGGTAGAAGCTCAAGTGTCTCTACGTCGCCTGGGCGAATCATATCAATGGCGGCTGAACCGTCAGTCACGCGCGTTCCATCAATTACAACCACGGGCTCTAGTGCACCGGTGAATGAGCTTGGAGATCTTTGCCTGAGGCCGGTCGCTGCACCAACTTGCGGTGATGCCCCACTGACCATCCTTGGTGCATAGCGCCGAATCACATCCACTAACCTACGGGGGTTGAAGCGCCTTATTTCCTCTCTCGTGATGATTTTTCCATGGGAGCGGCGCCGCTCAACTTCCTCGCGCTCAACTTCCCGATCCATACCGATAGGTGGAGCAAGCTCAAATGAAGCTTCAGTAGTTGCGCCAGGAGTCAAAACCACCGAATCCCAGTTGACTCGACAATCTACTGTCAGTAAGGCAAGCATGTGGCGACCAGGACGTATGCCAATCAAGCGGTAGCGGCCATCCGAGTCAGAAAAAACCTCTGGACCGGTATCCATCCGGATAAGCACGCCTTCCATGGGCCTACCCGTCTCACTGTCCACGACTTGCCCTTCCAGGTTCGCAGATAGCTGCTCTTGAGCAATGATATCTTGCTGGAATGCTAAAATAGCAACCATAAACAATCGGCAAAGACGCATTAGCGTTCTTGATACTTCGGGCAGCCCGGTTGCCCTGTGCATTCTACTTGCTCCGAAGAATGATACAGAATGATGTATAAGATTGAGGAACCTGTACTCAATCCGAAAGGGCCCACAATTCTCTCTGGCTCTTTAGATAAAGGACATGGCCGACACTCAAACATGGTATATTATTCGATGTAAAGGGACAAAAACATTATAAGTGAGAGAGAAAGATGATTCTGAATGCCCATTCTGGGCTCCGCTATTTGGTCATGATCGCTGGGCTCTTTGTGATTGGCTATGCTGTTTATGGCATGGCTACAGGTCGACCGTATGACAAGAGGATGCGGGTCGCCTCCGCAGTTTTCACCGGGCTAGTGGATCTAACAGCACTCTTAGGTATCGCTAGTTTATTATCGGGCACCTTCTATCCTGCCCTAAGCGGACACATCACAATGATGGTGCTTGCTGTAATCGTCGCACACGTGATCTCAGCAGTTATGAAGAGGCGGCCCGAGGAGGAGCGAACTTACGCCCCACACCTGGTAGGAACATTGGTGGTCCTGGGCCTTATCGCAGCCGGAATCACGGCTATAGGGAGACCGCTGGTCGGCGGCTGAGTTCCCGGTCGGCGAGGTGGTCACCGGCACAGAATCATCTTTCCTTGGTATTAGATCTTTCCGTGCACACCTATAATGAACCCTCTAGCAAACAAGTAAGTGTCCAGCCTCGACAAAGACGTACAGGTATCGCGAAAAAGCAGCTATATTTTAGAGCTGACCACTGAAAGTACATTCACTCACATTCACACTGACCAACTAAGAACGCGTGCTCCATCATCGGGCTTTCACCATTAGCGCCTTCTGGACACTCGGGCTCCTCTATCTTGGTAGCGTAGTACACGCAACGGAGTCCAGTCTTGCATGCCCTGATTGGCCCACTTGCTTTGGCACGATGATGCCAGAGATGACGGGAGGGGTCTTTTGGGAGCACCTCCACCGGCTGGTTGCAGGAGGGCTTGTTCTCATATTCGGGATTAGTACCTGGCTGACTAAAGACGCTACCTCTGAGCGACCATGGATATTCAGGGCATGCCTAGCTGGCATGGGACTCCTTATAATTCAGTCAATTTTTGGAGGGCTCACTGTCATTTACCGCCTACCAGACCTGATCTCAACCACACATCTGGGGCTAGCATTCCTGTTCTTAGTTCTAGTCACAATACTGGCATCCGCTACAGGCCCAATCCCAAAAGTTGAGAGTCATCATCCTGAGCGTAAGGACAGCATCACAATATTCGCTAGTGCTAGTGCCGCTCTCATTTTCGTTCAATCGTTAATTGGCGGACTCGTACGTCACATGGATGCTGGAATGGCCTGTCCTGACGCACCTCTATGCCTTGGTGAACTAGTTCCTCCACTCGTGAACCCAACAATCACACTGCACTTTACTCATAGGTTAATCGGGATTCTCACAGCGGTGACGATCATCAGTCTCTCCTTCTGGATTATCCGTATATCCGCGCCAAAGCCCCTTCGTGTATTAGGCCTTTTTGCATCGGCTCTAGTTATAACACAGGTAGTCATTGGCTTCGTATCGGTGCTTACATCCCTATCGGTCATCCCAGTCTCACTCCACACACTGCTAGCTGCGGGGATACTGGCGACGCTTGTACGTCTTGCGACCTTGGCACAGCTGTCACCTCAGCCGATATCCCCTACTTCAAAGATGCGGGCAGGGTAGTCAATAATGGATCTTACGCGCGTCGGTGACCTTATGGCGATGGCTAATGCGGCGCTTAACGCGACAAGCGCGTTGGCACTCTTCGCGGGATACCGTTTCATTCGTAAACGCTCCCTCCATGCTCACCGTCAAGCTATGGTGATCGCTGTTACTACTTCAGCTATTTTTCTCGTATTCTACCTTACAAGGGTAGCATTGACCGGAACGCACGAGATCGATGCCGAAGGCCTCCACAAGACGATCTACCTTAGCATTCTTTTCTCTCATATGGGCCTAGCAGTTTTAGTTGTCCCCCTGGTACTCCGTCTTTTATACCTAACCCGACGCAGACGCTTTAGTGCGCATGCCAAGTTAGCACGGTGGACTTTCCCCATCTGGGCATACGTATCAGTCACTGGCATCATTGTGTACCTGCTCTTGTACCAGGTTTACGGGTACTCCTGACTCTCTCCACCAACTTGGGAGGCCTGCTAGAAACAGACTCAGGAGCTCGGGAAGGAGATCAGTACCTCAGCACCATCATCTGTTGCATTTCGCAACTCAATTTCGCCACCGATCTTTTCTATGAGGAGGCGTGCGTGTCCTAACCCTAATCCTAGTCCCTCAGAAGAGGTGGAGTAGAATGGATCAAAGGCCCTTTGAAGGGCATCATTCGAAAAACCTGGACCGTAATCTCTTACCCGAACGACAGACCGACCACTAGCCACCCGAACCGATATATCAATAGGATTGCCCCCCCCAAACTGCACAGCGTTGTGGAGGATCAGGTACATCGCATCCATAACCACGGGACCACTAACCACTGCGCGTACCGGCTCGCTATCAAGCTGCAGCCGTAATCCTACATCTTGATCACCTGAAAATTCTTGAGCAACATGCTGGACTAGAGAAGCCAAGGATTGTCCTGCTATTTCTATGGGAGGCTCTTCGAGAAAAAAATCGATGTCCGCCAGTGTCCCTAATATCCGACTTATCCGCTCCCTAGATTCATTGGCATCTACCCCATCTCTTACTTCTACCAAGGGTTTCCGTACGTGGGCATCTAAGAATACGCTAATCCTTTCGACCGCCTCATTCAGTGCTGTATTGCTTTCTGATTCACCGGTAGGCCATCCGCGTTTTAAGGCAGATTGTAGTTCTGCTTCTGGAGAACCAGGAGCTATATGCTCAAGTTCTCTACCCGTTCCCACTGATTCAGCAATGGCCTGGATCCGCAACGCAGCCTCAGAATTACCCTCAGAAAGGCCGGCCGAGCGTCCCAACGAACGCCCCAAGGCAAAGCCAATAAAACCTAGTGCAGCCGAAATGGCCACTACTATAGGAATCTCCATATAACTCTCGTTTGGGGTCCTCTGGCTTCAAAACGTCTATAGCGGCGGGAAAGATCTTCGCATACTGGGATCAGAGTAGCAATATGAAGTTGCTGGTTATAAGACTCGATCATATCCTGGGGCTGTGCTACATCTAAACCGTATTCGAAAATTGCTTGAGTTAGCGGGCGATCA
>Ga0310344_10004830_pt1 | contig 10014 bp, 9 predicted proteins | sample HC15DNA20200_MG_FD_203801 | JGI IMG/M metagenome (GOLD analysis project Ga0310344, IMG submission 203801) | Marine microbial communities from station ALOHA, North Pacific Subtropical Gyre - HC15-DNA-20-200_MG | ecosystem: Environmental > Aquatic > Marine > Oceanic | place: Pacific Ocean: North...
CTAAAGTAGATGAAAAAATTATTTTATTATCAAATTTGTCATATTTTTTTTCACCATTACAAACATAAAAATAAGCTGTATCTGATACTTCAAAGCCCATTTTTCTTAAAATATGAACGTAAATATCCATTTGTAATTTATAATCTTGATGATAAATATTTTTTAAATAGGTCTCTGTTGTAACCGGCCCCATTGAAGACTGGGCTTTATAATCGACAACAACTAATTTTTTTTGATCAAGGTCAAACCATACATCATCAACTCCACCATGGATAATAAGGTTTGTTTTTTCATCTAAGTAAGCAATTCCCCCAGTTCTTGCGTTACGCCAATGGTCGATGTCTTTGTGTTTGAAGGGTACAAAATTTAATTTATTTTTTGACATCATTGGATGAGGTTTTTGTAATTTTCTATAGTAATCAAATTCTTTTTTTAAAAGTTCATCTACAGCAATGTTCAAAGCCCAACCTGGCATTGATGGTTCCTTAAGTCCTTTTACACGATCAAGATAAAAACATCTCTTACATGATAAAAAGTTGCTGAGTTTTGATCTGCTTACTTTAAAAGGTTTGTTAGCTCCTTTGCTATAAATAGATTCTTTTCTTGATCTAAAAGAGGAAGTTTCTACTAATTCACCATTTGAATTTCTTTTCAAACCCATAATTAGGTTATTCTAGCTGTATATAAATTTATTTCCAACGATTATGAGACCAAATCCACTGAGTTGGATTTTTTATAATCATTTTTTCAATTATATGATTAATTTTAAGTGTAATTTTTCTAGCATCCTCTTCATCATTACCTGTTTTTTCAATTTTATAAGGTTCGTAAATAGTCATTTCAAAATTAGGACCTTCTTTTCTTTCTAAAAAAATTGGCACTAATTTGCAGTTAAACTTTAAAGCAAGCTGCGCAGGTATTGTTGTTGTGTGAGCAGGTTTATTAAAAAAAGCAGTTCTAGGTCCTTCGCTGACACGCTGGTCAACCATTAGAGCTATACTGTAAGCATCTTTAACTTTACTTATTATTTCTCTCATGCCTATCCTACCCTTTGGAATTTGGTTGGGGCAAATATATTTCATTCTTAAATATTCCATTAGCGGATTTAAAAAAAAATTATTCAAAGGTCTATAAATTGCAGCACATTTAATACCAAATTTATCCAATTCCATCGCCATTAGCTCAAAATTTGCAAGATGGGCAGAATAAAAAATTACTGGCTCATTACTTTTTTTAATTTTTTCTAGATAGTCAACACCATTAATTTTCATATGGTTAAAATTTGTTTTATTAAGTTTAAAATCTTTTAAGAAAACATATTCCGCAAATGTTCTTCCAATATTGGACCACATACCGTTTATAATTTCTGATTCTTTTTTTTCATCTATTTCACCAAACGCATTTTTAATATTTTTTTTAGTGATATTTTTTGATCTAAAGAAAGGTCCAACGAATTTACCAAGAATACTTCCTATTGTTGATGCATTCCTTAAACCCAGTATCTTAAAAATGCAAAACAAAGAAATAATGATTATAAATTCAAAAAAATATTTAAAAATTTTCATATAAATTTTTTTATCTCTTCAATAAATTGATTTTTATTTTCTATTTTAATTTTTATTTTTAAATATTTAATATCTTTTTTATAATCGTCAGAAATTCTAAAATAATCTTTTTCTGTAGTTAACAAAATAGATTGATTTTCTTTTATTTTTTTTAGTAAATTTTTAAGATCATTTTCTGAAAATTTATGATGATCAGGAAATTTTACTGTTTCAATAATATTTAGATCATTGATTTTTAACAAATTAAAAAAATTTTCTGGATTTCCAATTCCAGCAAAAGCGATTATTTTTTTACTTTTAAATTTTTCAATATTTTCAGGCACATAGCTACTATAAAAGATTTTTATGCTTTTATTTTTACTAAATATTTTTTCTTCAATAATATTATTTTTTTGTCCATTGATAACCGCTAAGTTTGCTCTATTTAATCCAGAAAGATTTTCTCTCAAAGGGCCGGATGGTATAGTCATTCCATTGCCAATCCATTGTTTTTCGCTAAAGCAAATTATAGATAAGTTTTTTTTCACAGAAAAATCTTGAAAACCATCATCTAAAATTGCAACTTTTGCATTTTTTTTATTAGCTTCATCAATAGCTGCCAATCTCTTTTTATTTTGATAAACAGGACCCGTCTTTTTTAAGAGATCCACTTCGTCTTGGTAAGAATCATATTTTTTTCTAATAAATGCAGAATTTATGTTTAGATCTGTTAAAATTGAAAATATTTCGATAGATAAGGGAGTTTTTCCAGTTCCTCCCAAATAGATGTTTCCAACACAAATAACGGGAATAGAAGTTTGTTTTGGTTTAGTTAAATTACGTTTAAGATAAAATAAAAAAATAATTAGTAAGGAAATTGGAAAGAGCAAAATAGAAAAAAAAGATATTTGATTTTTGTCCCAAAAATATGGTTTAAAAAAATTCATCTATACTTGTTTATATATATTTTTTTAATTCCATGGTTACATTATTCAATATATTTTGACCATGATTCTCTATTTTTTCTGTAATCTGATAATTTTTAGCTTTATTCTGGTTAAATTCTTCAACTAACGATAGACCTAATTCTTCAGCATTATTTATTTCTTTAGTGATGTCCAATTCATTTAAATATTGGTAGATTTCTTTAAAATTTTCTATGAACGGACCGTGTAAAATTTTACATCCGAGCTTTGCAGGTTCAATTGGATTTTGACCACTATTATTTATTAATGATTTTACTAGAGATTTTCCCACAAACACACATTTTGAAATATTGTAAAATTTTAATGTATCTCCATACGAGTCAATTAATATTATATCAGTATCATAATTAATTTTCTCCAATCTACTTGATAAAATTACTTTTAAATTCAGCTTTATCAAGTCATCTTTAATTTTATTTATTCTGTCGACGTGTCTTGGAATAATAATAGTTAAAATATTATTTATATTTTCTTTAATTTTTAAATGAGTTTTTGCACATAAAATTTCTTCATTTTCGTGGGTGCTAGCTGCGGTCCATATTTTTTTATTTTTTATTTTGTTTAAAAAAGCCTCGTCAAACTTCATGTTTGAATTTGTATTAATATTAGAAAATTTAATATTTCCATAATTTTTTACATTTTTAGCTCCAAGAATTTTTAAAAATTCTCCACTTTCTTTGTTCGAAGCAATGCATAGATCAAATTTACTAAATATTTTCATTGCGTATTTAGAAATTAGTTTCCATCTATCAAAACTTTTTTTTGTTATTCTTGCATTTAATAATAATAATGGAATTTTTTTCTGACTTATATTTAGAATTAAATTTGGCCATATTTCAGAATCAATAAATATAGATAGATTAGGTTTCCAATGATTTAGAAATTTTTTTGTTAATATATCTATGTCTAGGGGTAAAAACTGATGAGTCACTTTTTGATTTTGCTTAAATCTTTTTTTTAAAACATTGCCAGAGCTTAAAGTTATAGAAGTTATTAGAATTTTATTAATTTTTTTTTCATTTATACAGTCATCTATCAAACGTATAATGCTCATTGCCTCCCCAACACTTGCTACGTGAAACCAAACTAAAAATCCTTCTTCCCTTTGCAAATTTATTTTTGCAAGTTTTTCTCTATATCCTGACGTGTCTTCTTTTTTTCTTATTTTTCTAAATAATAAATAAATTGGTGCAAAAGGATAAAAAAGGTATGTTAGTGATTTATACCAAAAATGCATGGTGCTATGCGCTTAGTTGTTTACTGTATAAGTTTTTATAAATTAAAGAATTTTTCAATAAATCATTATGTGTTCCAATGTCAACAATCTTACCTTGATTTAGAACAATAATTTTATTTGCTCTTATTATAGTGGATAATCTGTGAGCTATAACTAGGGTTGTTTTATTCTTTGTTAAATTCATTATCGCATTTTGAACTTTTTCTTCTGAGTCAGAATCGAGCGATGAAGTTGCTTCATCTAGAAGAATTATAGGAGAATTTTTTAATACAGCTCGAGCAATAGAAATTCTCTGTTTTTGTCCACCCGAAAGCCTGATACCATTTTCTCCTATCAGAGTTTCATAGTTATTAGGTAAATCTTCAATAAATTCACTAGCTGCTGCAAAATCACATGCTTTTCTAATTTCTTCTTCAGAAGCATCTAGTTTAGCGTAAGCTATGTTTGCTCGTATGGTGTCGTCAAACAAAATTATATCCTGGCTTACCATAGATATATTTTTTCTAAGCGAAGATAGAGAAATAAATTTTATATTTTTATCGTCAATAAAAACTTCACCATTGTTTGGATCGTAAAATCTCGGAAGTAAATTCATAATAGTACTTTTACCAGCCCCGCTATGACCTACTAATGCCGCAGTACTTCCTCCATCGATTGAAACATCTATGTTTTTTACAGCCGCTTCTTTTGTATTAGGATAAGAAAAGCTTACATTTTTAAATTTTATGTTTCCTTTAACAATTTTTAGTTTAGGCATAGAGGAATCTTCTTTTATATCAGGTACAGTATCTATGACTTTAAAAACTCTTTCTGCTCCTGCTGCGCCTTGGTAAAAAAGCATGTTAATTGTAGCTAACGAACGTATTGGTTGGTAAGCTAACATCATAGCTGTTAAAAAGGAAAAAAAGTTATTTATTTGCATTTCACCTGATGTAATCATAAATCCAGAATAATAAATAAATCCAGCAATCATTATACCGGTTAGTATTTCCATTATTGGGGTTGCTCTGATCATAATAAAACCAATTTTATTCTGTTTTTCCATCATCGAGGTAATTATTTCTTTTGATCTTTTAAGTTCAAAATTTTCTTGTTGATAAATTTTTATCATTCTAGAGCCTTTAAGCATTTCTGATAAAAAAGAAGTTAGGCTGCCTGCAATCTTTGTGCTTTCTGTTACAGCCTTTCCTATTCTTTTTCCAAGAGATTTTGCAACAAAAGCAGCTAATGGCATCATAATCATAGCAAACATTGCAAGCTTCCAATTTTGATAGAACATAAGTCCCACCAAAACAATTAGTGTTAAAGAGTCTTTCATTATATTTAGTATACCTGAACTTACCAAATTCATGACTTGGCCAACATCATAAAGAAAATGAGAGAGATATTTTCCAGAATGTTTTGATTCTAAAGTATGAACATCAGATTTTAATACTGAGGAAGATAATTGAACTTGCATTTCTCTTACGACACCGTTTCCTAATCTAATCAATATAGTTCTAGCAAAATATAATGATAAACCTTTAACAGAAAAAGCTACAACGATGGCAACCGGTATTAGAAGCATCATAGATTTATCTTGTTCAAGAAATATTTTTTTTACAGCTGGGTCCAGCAACCAAGCTATTGCTGCAGTGCCTCCAGCTACACCAAATGATAAAAAGAGAGCTATAATTACTTTATGTAAATTTTTCTTAACATAAGAATTATATAGTCTTAGTAATATTGAAATTAAAATAGATAGCTTCATAAGAATTTAAAAGAAAAAATAAAAATAAAAATAAAAAATCCTGTTAAATTATTGATTTTAAACGCATAAAGACACGTTGATGGGCTAGAAGTTCTAAATAATTTTATTTGATATACTAAGGTTGCAATAAATAATAATGATATTGGTAATAAATATTTTTCTATATTCATCATAAAAAACATTAATAAAATAAACAAAACGCAGAAGCAATAACAAGCTCCAACAAATATTTTTACATTATTTTTAAATTTAATTGATGTTGATTTAACGCCAATAATTTCATCATCTTGTCTATCTTGGAGTCCATAAATGGTGTCATAGCCGAGTGTCCAAAATATGGCTGAGATGTATAAAATAATTGGCTCAATAGATATACCGTTCATAATTGATGCCCATCCCATTATTATTCCCCAATTAAAAGTTAATCCTAAAAAGAGTTGAGGCCAATAAGTAATTCTTTTCATAAAAGGATATGCAAATGCTAAGAACATTGAGCCTAATCCAAATACTATTGTAAGTTTATTAAATTGTAAAAGTATGAAAAGTGCAATTAGACAAAGCAATATTACATATATCAAAGATTCATTTACAGAAATTTTGCCAGAGGCAATGGGTCTATTTTTTGTTCTTGTAACCTTTTTATCTAAATTTCTATCAACAATGTCATTAACAATACATCCGGCGGACCTCATTAAAATTGAACCAAAAAAAAATAAAATAAGATGTTTTAGATATATTGTTGTTTGTCCATCAAAAAAATATCCTAGTGAAATGCCCCACGCGCAAGGCCAAAACAAAAGCATTATACCTATAGGTTTATTTAATCTTGTTAATTGTATAAATATTTGAAATCTTTCCATTAAGGAATAATAATTGCTGGACCTATGATCTTCCTTGCTTCAAAATCTTGGTGGGCTTGAACAATTTCTTCTAGTTTATATTTTTTAAATATTTTTATTTTTACTTTTCCAAATTTTATCTGTTCAAATAATTTTTCAGCACCTTCTCTTAATAATTCTTTGTTGGCGAAATAATGACCTAAAGTAGGGCGGGTAAAAAATAAACTTTTTGTTGCTATGTGTTTTTTTACATCCACGATTTTTACAGGACCAGATGAGTTTCCAAATGAAACCATCATTCCAGTATTTTTTAAACATGCTATAGAGTCTTCAAAGGTTTTTTCTCCTACACCATCATAAACTACAGGAACCCCTTGTCCTTTGGTAAAATTTTTAACCTTTTCTACAAAATTTTCTTTAGAATAATTTATGACTAAATCACAACCGTTTTTTTTTGCTACACTGATTTTTTCGTCTGAACCAACAGTACCTATAACTTTACAACCTAAACTTTTTGCCCACTGACATAATATTTGCCCAACTCCTCCTGCTGCTGCATGAAATAATATTGTATCATTAGATTTTGCTGGATAAGTTTTGTATAAAAGATAATACGCAGTTAAACCTTTTGTCATTATGCTCGCTGCAATTTCTGGTGTGATTCCAGCAGGTAATTTTACTAACTTATCAGCTTCATAAAGTCTTTCTTCAGCATAGGCTCCAATAGGAACCCCTGCGTAAGCCACCATATCTCCAATAGTAAAATCTTTTACTTTTGATCCAATTTTTTTAACTATGCCAGCCCCTTCCAATCCTAGCCCTGTTGGCAATGGCAAAGGATACATTCCTGTTCTATGGTAAGTATCTATATAATTCAAACCTATTGCTTTTTGTTCTATTAAAACTTGATTTGGACGTGGATCTTTAATTTCAATATTTTTTATTTTAAGAACTTCCGGCCCTCCATTTTTTTCAATTTTAACTACTTTTGTCATTTTTTAAATAATATTATTTAATTCCTTTAAATTATTGATTACAAATTTTGGTTGGTAACCTAATTTATCAAATACTTTATTAAAGCGGTTAACCCATACAGAATTGTAGCCAAAAATTCCACCGCCAGAAACATCCCAAGTATTTGAACTCATAAAACAAATATTTTCAGGTTTACAATTATATTTCTTAATTGGTAATTCATAAACTTTTGAATCCGGTTTATATATGCCAACAGATTCAATAGATAAAAGATCATCAAAGTAATTTTTAATCTTATTACTCTCCACCAACTCCATTAAAAGATCTGGAGTTCCATTAGATAAAATAGCAATTTTAATTTTTTTTGTTTTCAAGTTTTTTAAACATTCTTCAACTTCAGGGTAGGGACTGAGTTTTTTATATAAATCTAATAATTCATTTCTCATTTGTTTTTTTATTTTAAAAGTTTCCATAGCATGATCCAGAGAATCTTCAGTAATTTCCCAAAAATTTTTGTGTGTTTTCATAAGACTTCTTAACCAAGTATATTCTAGTTGAGTAGTTCTCCATGCGCTTGAAAAGCTTTCCCATCTGTTTCCAATTTTATCTTTACATTTTGCTGCAGCAGAATTTACATCAAATAAAGTGCCATAAGCATCAAATACACAAGCTTTAATATTTTCTATTTTCACAACAAATCTTCCAACTTTTTAACTTCACCAATTTTAAATATAATAGCATCATCTTTGTGATAACCAAACATATTGGTTGCATTTTTAAATCTTGTTGGTGGTTCAAAAGGATCCTCAAGAGAAAGCACTACGGTTCCCCAGTGCATCCCCAAAACTTTTTTACTTTTTAAATCTTGACCAATATTTAAGGCTTCTTCCGGGTTCGTATGGAAAGCAGATTTATCTTTTTTTGGTGCCATGGGGTAAAAATTATATGCTCCTATATTAATAAAAGTTAAATCAATAGGGCCATATTTTTCTCCCAGTTTTTTATAAATATTTCCATAACCAGTATCACAAGCAAAAAATATTTTTTTATTTTTATATTCTATCAAAAAACTTCCCCACAAAGTTTTGTCAGTGTCAGTTAATGTTCTTTTTGACCAGTGAACGGCAGGAACAAATGTAATTTTTAGATCATTAATTATTATTTCATCATACCAGTCCATCTCTTTAACTTTTTTAAATTTGTTTTTAGTAAAATATCTTCCAAGTTTAAGTGGAGTTAAGACATCAGCTTCTTTGTAAGGAAATTTTTTTATTGTTCTATAATCTAAATGATCATAATGATTATGAGTTAACAAAAACAAATTTATCTTCGGTATTTCTTTTAGATCAAGGGCAGGATCGACAAATCTTTTAGGGCCAAAAATTAATGGACCCATATTTTTTGAAAAAACAGGATCGGTAATTATTGTAGTATTGCCAAGTTTAATTAAAAATGTTGCATGTCCAATCCAAGCAACATAGTTGTCATTTTTATATTTTTCTAGATTTTCTAATACTTTCTTTTTTTCTATAACATGATCATCGGGGATATTAATTTTAATTTTTTTCTTTTCTTCATTCCATTTAGACATATCCCATTTAAAATTAGGATCTCTTAATGGGCTACCTTCTGGGTTTCTAAATGTTCCATCAGGTAAATGATGATAAGGTAAATCTTTCATAGTTTTTCCAAAAGTATTATAATTTAATGAAAAAAATATTATTAATAACGATATTAAGAAACTTTTTTTCATGTCTACAATAAGGTTATACTTTCCTGATCAAATTCAAAGTGATTTATCATCACACTTAACAGATGAGCAAACTCATTATGTGAAGGACGTTATGAGATTAAAAATAGGTGATAAAATATCTATTTTTAATGCTTTGGGGGAATGGAAAGCAATCATTGAGTCTTATGAAAAAAATAGAGCTAAAATAAAAATATTGGAGAAAGTAAGAAATAAAGATAACGAAAAAAATATTTGGTTAGCTTTTTCTCCAATTAAACAAAGTCCAATGAATTTTGTGATTCAAAAAGGAACTGAATTGGGTGTTCAAAAATTTATACCAATTTTATCAGAAAGGACAATTGTCCGAGAAATAAATGTTGAAAGAATTAAAAAAATTATTGTTGAGTCAAGTGAACAATCTAACAGAATTTCAGTTCCAGAAATAAAAAAATTGGAATCTTTAAAAAGTTTTTTGTCTATGTTTCCACAAAATGGATATTTAATTTTTTGTGATATAAATTCAAGCAAAAAAAATCTAAAAAATATTTTAGAAAAAAAAATTGATGGACCTATATGTGTCCTTATAGGACCCGAGGGTGATTTTTCAGAAAATGAGAGAAAAATGATAATTGACCACAATCAAACTCATCCTATCTCTTTAGCAAAAAACATTTTGAAAGCCGAGACGGCTGCTCTTTCAGCTATTACCATAGTAAACTATCACTTGAATTTAAGTTAAATTTTAAAACTGCATCAAGTTGACACATCAAATGAATTAATTTGCTTAGTCAATTTGCTCCTATTGAAAAGGATTCACAGGGTAAAATATTGTTATAAAAATGAAAAAGTTGTAAAAATAAGCTTAAAAATTTAGGAGAAAAATTAAGTGTTTGTAGCGATAATTTTTGCGTTAGTCATTGTAGCATCAATAGCTTTTCATTTTTGGAGCCC
>Ga0310344_10004832_pt1 | contig 10013 bp, 15 predicted proteins | sample HC15DNA20200_MG_FD_203801 | JGI IMG/M metagenome (GOLD analysis project Ga0310344, IMG submission 203801) | Marine microbial communities from station ALOHA, North Pacific Subtropical Gyre - HC15-DNA-20-200_MG | ecosystem: Environmental > Aquatic > Marine > Oceanic | place: Pacific Ocean: North...
TTTAATCCTTTTATCAGTGGTTCCCCTTCATCAGAATAACTAAGATATATTTTAACTTCCTTTTTAGGTCCATTAGAATCAATTGACTCGTAATCACGAATGAAGCCTTCCTTACGTAGTATCCGCGCAATACCTATTTTCATCTTGGAAGACGGCACCAGCACGTGATCATACCGAACCATTAATGCATTTCGCATTCTAGTTAACATATCTGAAATTGGATCTGTAATTGACATAACCTTACCTAAAAATAATCACTTTAATTTACCAACTGGACTTTTTAATACCTGGCAAAAGTCCTTTGAAAGCCATTTCTCTGAAACAAATACGACACAAACCGACATATCTAATATACCCCCTAGGTCTTCCACATTTTTCACATCTATTATATTCTCTCACCTTATACTTTTGAGGCTTAGACCATCTTGCAATCTTAGATTTTTTTGCCAAACTAATTTTCTCCTAAACTATATTAATACTTTAATTATTAGGTTTATTTCGAGTATCTTGAATTAAAGGCATTCCAAGACCTTCAAGCAATCGAATCCCTTCATTATTGTTTCTAGCAGTAGTAGTTATTACAACCTGCAATCCTCTAACTTTATCAATTGAATTATAATCGATTTCAGGAAAAATAGACTGCTCTCTAATTCCCAATGAATAATTCCCACTCCCATCAACAGATTTTCTGGAAAGTCCTCTAAAATCCCTAATTCGAGGTAAAGATGAACTTACTAATCTATCAAAGAATTCATACATACGACGTCCGCGCAATGTAACTGACACACCCACAGCTTGACCTTCACGTAATTTAAAATTAGCGATAGATTTCCTAGCATTATTTACGATAGGTTTTTGACCTGTAATTATAGACAAATCACGAGTAGCATTTTCAACAGCTTTTCCGTTTACCAATGCTTCTCCTAATCCAATATTTACAACAATTTTTTCTAATCTAGGTACTTCCATAACACTTTTATAACCAAATTCATTAAAAAGGGATGGCAAAACTTCATTGTCAAATTTAATTTTCAATCTAGGTGAATCAACTTTTTTAACAGAAGGAGTTGAACCTTTTTTTTCACTAGCAACCACTTTTTTAGCAGAAGATGTTGATACCTTTTTTTCGCTAGCAACAACTTTTTTAGCTTTAGCAGGAGATTTAGTCGTAGATTTTGACGATGATGAACTTCTAGCTTTTTTTACAGGCTTTTCTTTATCATCATTTTCTTTATTGTTTTTCTTTGAAACCATTCCCTATATCCGTATTAATTAAATAACTTGATTACATTTCTTACAAAGACGAGATTTTGTTTTATCAGGATTTACTTTGATAGAAATTCTAGACTTTTTTTCACAATTAGGACATATTATTGCTAAATTAGAGACACTAACAGGCATTTCTTTTTGAATAATACCTGCCTGTCTAACTGTACCTGAAGCTTTGGTATGTCGAGAAACCAAATTGACACCTTCCAACAAAACAGTATTGTTCTTTTTTATCAATTTTTGAACTCGAGATACCTTACCTCTATCTTTACCTTTTAAAATTAAAACATTATCGTTGTTCTTTATTTTCATATCACAAAACCTCTGGAGCTAATGACATTACTCGCATAAAATCTTTATCTCTCAACTCTCTAGCTACAGGCCCAAAAACCCTAGTACCTCTGGGCATACGTGCGTCATCTACTAAAACTGCAGCATTTTCATCAAATTTAATGTGCGACCCATCAGGTCTACGATAACCTTTAGCAGTTCTCACAATAACAGCTTTAACAACTTCACCGGATTTTACCCCCGAAGCTGGAGTAGCTTCTTTAACACTGGCAACAATAATATCACCTAGTCCCGCATATTTTTTACGAGTCCCACCAGGAACACCAATACAGCTAATAACTTTAGCTCCTGAATTATCTGCTACTTTTAATCTAGTATATATTTGAATCATTTGATTTCCTTAATTACCGGAATACTCTCAAGATTTGTTACTGGAGTCATCAGTTTTTTCTGGCTCTGGAGCTTCCTCTGCTGGAGCTTCCTCTGCTGGAGCTTCCTCTGCTGGAGCTTCCTCTGCTGGAGCTTCCTCTGCTGGAGCTTCCTCTACTGGAGCCTCATCTGCTGGAGCTTCCTCTGCTGGAGCTTCCTCTACTGGAGCTTCCTCTGCTGGAGCTTCCTCTGCTGGAGCTTCCTCTGCTGGAGCTTCCTCTGCTGGAGCTTCCTCTACTGGAGCTTCCTCTGCTGGAGCTTCCTCTGCTGGAGCTTCCTCTGCTGGAGCTTCCTCTACTGGAGCTTCCTCTGCTGGAGCCTCATCTACTGGAGCTTCTTGTGAAGCCTTAGATGTTCGAGCAGAAATAATTTCCTCAGTATCATCAACTAAAGGAGCGAATACTTCAGCTTTTTCTAAAACATCTATTACACGCCATCTTTTTGTTTTTGAAATTGGTTTAGTTTCACGAATAGTTACTAAATCTCCATTTGAACATTCATTGTTTTGGTCATGAGCATAAAATTTGGAATATTTTTTTATAGACTTACCGTAAAGACGATGCCTAACTCTGCGTTCAACCTGAACTACAACTGTCTTGTCCATATCAGCAGACAAAACTTTACCAACTTCATTTTTTCTATATTTAAATGCCATTATTGAATAAGCCTAACTAGTTCTCTTTCAGTCATAATAGTTTTTATTCTTGCAATCCTTTTCTTGACTTTACCAAGCTGAGAAAAATCTGCAAGCTGCATTGTAGCGGATTTAAATCTCAAATCCATATGTTCTTTGATAGAATTTTCAAGCTCTTCAGAGAGCTCAGAATCATTTAATTTTCTTAATTCATCGATTTTCATAAATCATCCTCTAAGAAATCTCCTGTCGATTTACTATCTTAGTTTTCATAGGTAATTTTGCAGAAGCTAATGTCAAAGCTTCTTTCGCAACTTCAATAGGCAAGCCAGCAACTTCAAACATAACACGTCCCGGTTTAACTACAGCAACCCAATATTCAACTGCCCCTTTTCCTTTACCCATTCTTGTTTCAGCTGCTCTAGCTGTAACTGATTTATCCGGGAAAACCCTTATCCACATTTTCCCACCACTCCTTGCGTAACGAGTCATCACCCTTCTAGCAGCTTCAATTTGACGAGAAGAAAGCCAAGCAGAAGTAGTAGCCTTTAGACCATAATCTCCAAAAGCAACAGCATTCCCTGAACTAGAAACACCTTTTCTTCTTCCTCTATGTATATATCTATGAACTACCCTCTTCGGTTGTAGCATCTTCATTAACCTCTTCTTGTGCACTTTCTTGTGCACTAACAGTAATTTCTATTGGAGACAAATCATCCATCTCATCTTCATCAGAAGGAATAATAACTTCCTCAGGAACTACGTCTCCTCTGTAGACCCAAGCTTTAACGCCGATAACTCCAAAATCAGTAGCAGCTTCAGCTAATCCATAATCTATGTCAGCACGCAAAGTATGTAATGGGACACGGCCATCTAATGCTTTCTCCGTTCTAGCAATATCAGCCCCACCTAAACGACCTGAAACAATAACTTTAACACCCAAAGCACCCGACTGCATTGTACGAGCCATAGTTTGCTTCATTGCTCTCCTAAAAGCTATTCTTCTTTCCAATTGATCTGCAATACTTCTAGCAACCAAAAAAGCATCAAGTTCAGGCTGTTTAATTTCCTGAACATTGATACGGACACGTTTCCCACAAATCTCTTGCATTTCTTTTCTAATTTCTTCAACTTTTTGACCAGACCTACCAATTACTATGCCTGGCCGAGATGTATGTATAGTTATAGTAACTTCACTAGAATCTCTTTCTAAATCTAAACTTGAAACACCAGCGTCTGGACCCAGTTTTAAAGCCATATCACGCATTTTAATATCTTCTGTAACTAAAGATTTATATTCAGAAGCCTTGTCAGCGTACCATTTTGCGCGCCAATCTTTAGTAATTCCAATTCTAAAACCAATAGGATTTATTTTATTACCCATAATTACAACCTTTACTCTGAGAGCTCTACAGTAATATGACTATTACGTTTAATTATTCTATCTGCTCGCCCTCTTGCCCGAGCACGAAATCTTTTTAAGCTTTGACCTTCATTTGCATAAATTTTAGAAATTCTTAAACTATTCGACCTAATGGAAGAGTTATTCTCAGCATTAGCATTTGCAGATTTAAGAAGTTTAGAAACTTCAAAAGCTATAGGAGAAGTTAGAAATTGTAATAAACGCAATGCTTCATTAACATTTTTCCCTCTAATCAAATCTATTACAGGTTTAACCTTTTTGACTGAAACACCTGTATTTCTAACTGTAGCTGTAGTGGTCACAAAAATCTCCTGTTATCTCACGTCACTAGTTTCTTCAGTACTACGAGTAGAATGGCCTCTAAAAATTCGTGTAGGAGCAAATTCGCCCAATCTATGTCCTACCATATTTTCAGTGATGAAAATTGGCACATGGCGCCTACCATCATGAACAGCTATAGTCAATCCTAACATATCAGGCATTATCATAGATGCCCTATCCCAAGTCGTAATTATTTGTTTGCTGTTAGTCCTAACTGCTTCATCAACCTTTTTTGCTAATTTTTTATTAACATAAGGCCCTTTTTTAACCGATCTGCTCATACTATTTAGCCCTTCTACTTTTAACTATAAATTTTGAACTGTATTTCTTTTTCTTTCTTGTCACCAAGCCCAAAGCAGGCTTCCCCCATGGAGTTTTTGGACTAGGCATACCGATAGGAGACTTACCTTCTCCACCACCATGAGGATGATCTGCCGGAGACATCACAACACCCCTAACAGAAGGACGCCAACCTCTATGTCGATTTCTACCAGCTTTACCAAGTTTAATATTCTTATGATCAATAGCTCCAACTTGCCCAATGGTAGCAATACATTCTGCAAGAACTTGTCTGCTTTCACCAGAAGGCAGCCTAATCAATACATACTTTCCTTCTTTAGCAAGAAGCTGAGCTGAAGTACCAGCACCTCTAACCATTTGACCTCCCTTACCCAAAGTAAGTTCAATATTATGTATCAAGGTTCCTGTAGGAATGTTCTTAAGGGGCATACTATTCCCAGGCTCAATTGAAGCAGAGTTTCCAGCAACAATTTTCTGACCAACAGCCATACCGTTAGTTGCAATAACATACCGCCAATCACCATCAACATACTTAACTAATGCAATTCTAGCAGATCTATTTGGATCATATTCTATTGAAACAACTTCACCAGAAACATCATTTTTAGAACGTTTAAAATCAATTATTCTAAACCTTCTTTTATGCCCACCTCCTCTGTGCCTCACTGTGATTTTACCAGCAGAATTTCTACCGGCATTTTTGTTCAAAGGCTTAAGAAGAGATTTTTTTGGCTTAGAGGCAGTAAGATCATCAGAAGAATGAAGAACTGTCCCTCGTTGAGCAGAAGTAATAGGTTTTAAAGACTTTAATGGCATCTAAACACCTTCAAATATTTCAATTGATTGACCTGGTTGTAAAATTATTACAGCCTTCTTCCAAGGCTTTTTAGGAACTAAACTCATACCAAATCGTTTTTCTTTACCAGGCATACTAATAGTATTAACTTTCTTAACTTTCACAGAAAAAGCTTTTTCAATAGCTTCTTTAACCTGAAGTTTTGTAGCCCTTTTATCAACTTCAAAAACATATCGACCACTTTCTTGCAACAAGGTGGTTTTTTCAGTCACTAAAGGTCTTTTTAAAATAGATAACTCATTCATAATTACGCAACTTCCTTATCAGCAGAACTAACGGAATTAGCCTTCTTTCTACGCACTCCACTAAGCATATCTTCAAGAATCTTTACACCTTGAACATCAATAAGTATTTTTTGATACTTCAAAAGTGTTCCAACACTTAATATTTCCACAGGTATTGCCTTCACCCAAGGGATATTACGTATATATGGAATATTAGAAGAATAATCAGGTGGCCCAAGCAATAAAGTAGACTTTGACAATCCTAATTGATGTAAATTAGAAACAACCTGATTGGTGTTAACTGGTTCGTCAAATTTAATAGAATCAACAACCAAAAAATCTCCACTGGAAATCTTACTAGATAAAGCAGATATCAAAGCGAGCCTTTTCATTCTTTTTGGCGTATTTTTTCTATAACTTCTCATCTTAGGACCAAATGTGACTCCGCCGCCTCTCCATATGGGAGATCTATTAGAACCGGCCCTTGCGCGCCCAGTACCTTTTTGCCTCCAAGGCTTTCTACCTCCACCAGAAACTTCAGCTCTAGTTTTTGTTGAAGCTGTACCTTGACGTGCATTTGCCAACTCAGCAACAAGAACTTGATGAACTAATGGCAAGTTTTTCGCCGCAGCGAAAACATGATCTTTAACATTTAAAGATCTTACATCAGCACCTTTCATATTTTTTACTGGCAATCTCATTTTTTGCCTTCTTCCTCTACTGGAGCTTCCTCTGTCGGAGCTTCCTCTACTGGAGCTTCCTCTGTCGGAGCTTCCTCTACTGGAGCTTCCTCTACTGGAGCTTCCTCTGTTGGAGCTTCCTCTACTGGAGCTTCCTCTACTGGAGCTTCCTCTACTGGAGCTTCCTCTACTGGAGCTTCCTCTACTGAAGCTTCCTCTGTCGGAGCTTCCTCTACTGGAGCTTCCTCTACTGGAGCTTCATATTCTGCTAAAAATCCAAAATTACTATTCTTTGTAAGCAAAATAATGGAATTTTTTGCACCCGGCAAAGCTCCTTTAAGAAAAAGTAAATTTTTCTCAAGATCAGTATAAATTACCTCTATATTTTTAACAGTAACCTTTTGGTTCCCCATGTGTCCAGCCATACGCAAACCTTTAATAACTCGACCAGGAGTAGACCCAGCACCAATAGAACCAGGTGCTCTATGCCTATCAGATTGACCATGAGTCTTTGGTCCTCCCTTGAAACCATGCCTTTTAACTCCACCTGCAAACCCTCTTCCCTTAGAATAACCAGTAGCATTTATTTTTTCGCCCACAGAAAACATTCTACTATCTACTTTGTCACCAATATTATTTTCTGAATCCTCTACAGGCTCTACTTCTCGTAAAATACTGTATTCTCCATCAACATTACCTTGATGCCCAGATTGCGGCTTATTAAGTACTTTAGATTGCTCAAAACCTAATTGCACACTATCATAGCCATCAGAATCAATGTTTTTCAAATATGTAACCGTACAAGGCCCAGCCGAAACAGCTGTAACAGCAAAGGATTTCCCTTCACCGTCAAACATAGCCGTCATTCCGATTTTTCTTCCTAAAATAGACTTTACAGACATATAAAATTCACCTTTAAGTTTCCATCTTAATGAAAACACCCGCAGGAACATTCAACCTAGTTAAGGTGTCAATTGTTTTAGACGTAGGTTCATGAATGTCAATCAATCGATTATGCGTCCTGATTTCAAAATGTTCCTGAGACTTCTTATGGACATGAGGGCCTCTAATTACTGCAAATTTCTTTATGTGAGTAGGCAATGGAACTGGGCCAGAAACTTGCGCCCCAGTTCTTTCAGCAGCGTTGACTATCTCACCTGCCCAAAGGTCAAGAATCTTGTGATCGTACGCTCTTAAAACTATTCTAATTTTCTGCTTGGTGACCATAATTTTAAATTTTATTCAACCTCTTAAGCTGCTACAGACTCGGGTGCAACATCATATTTTTCAAATTCCATAGAATAGCTAGCACGACCTTGAGTCATAGATCTAAGTGAACTAGCATAACCGAAACTTTGCTCTAACGGAAGTTTAGCCTTAATAATCTGAATAGATTCTTCCCCTTCTATTCCAGCAATTGTAGCTCTTCTAGAATTTAATTCACCAAGCACATCCCCCAAAAACTCGCCAGGTGTAACCAATTCCAACTTCATAACAGGCTCTAAAAGAATTAATTTCGCCTTATTTAACGCATCTTTGGTAGCCATAGATCCAGCTATTCTAAAAGCTGTCTCAGATGAATCAACATCATGAAAACTACCATCTACTAACGTCAATTTTAAATCAATCACAGGAAACCCCGTAAGAGGCCCAGAAGCTAAAGCATCTTGGATACCTTTTTGTACAGCAGGAACATATTCTCTAGGAATAGCACCACCTTTCAAACGATCTTCAAATTCAAATCCAGCACCACGTCGTAAAGGCAGTAATTCTAAAATCACATGCCCGTATTGGCCTCTACCTCCAGATTGCCTAACAAATCTACCTTCTCCTTTAGACTCTCTGCTTACAGCTTCCCTAAACGCGACTTTTGGCTTGCCAATGTTTCCATCAACTTTAAATTCCCTCTTAAGTCTGTCAGCTATTATTTCAAGATGTAATTCTCCCATACCAGCCATTATAGTTTGCCCAACCTCTTCGTCGTAAGAAATTTTTAAAGTAGGATCTTCATCTGAAAGCTTACCTAACGCCAAGCTTAGCTTTTCTTGCTCTGCAGTTGTTTTAGGCTCAATAGCAAAAGACATTACAGGCTCAGGGAAAGTAATAGATTCAAGTACAACAGGGTTAGAAGGATCGCAAAGAGTATCACCTGTTCTAGCGTTTTTAGCACCAACAACAGCAACTATATCACCCACAAGTACTTCAGAAACATCTTCTCTGGATTGAGCATGCATTCTAACAATACGACCTAAACGTTCTTTCCTACCCAAAGTTGAATTAAGAACAGAGTCACCAACTTTAATACCACCAGAATAAACTCTAAAATAAACCAACCTGCCAATAAACGGATCACTTACAGCTTTGAAAGCCAATGCTGAAAAAGGCTCATCTAATTTGGGGGACCTAGAAATTTCTAAATTATCATTTAATCCTGTGCCTTTAACTGCAGGAACATCAACCGGCGAAGGAAGATAATCAACTATGGCATCTAACAAAAACTGTACTCCAGAATTCTTCAAAGCGCTACCACAAAAAACAGGCACTATTTCATATGCAATAGTAGCAGACCTTAAGGCAGTCTTTAGTTCTTCAGTTTGAATTTCTTCACCATTCAAATATTTTTCAATCAAATTATCATCTGTATCAGCAACCATCTCAACCAAACGTTCTTTATACGCTTTCATTTTTTCCACGTATTCCTGAGGTACATCTACCTCAACTGGAAGCTGATCAATATCAGGAGTAAATTCGTAACATTTCTCTTCTAAAACATCTATAATGCCCTTAAAATCTTCACCCTGACCAAGAGGAATTTGCATGGCTACAGGCCTAGCACGAAGCCTAGAAGTGATACTCTCCAAATTCCGCTCAAAATCAGCACCAACTCTATCCATTTTATTCACAAAGCATATCCTTGGAACATCATATTTATCTGCTTGCCTCCAAACAGTTTCAGATTGAGGTTCAACCCCAGCAACTCCATCAAAAACAACAACACCTCCATCTAAAATCCTAAGACTTCTTTCAACTTCTGCTGTAAAATCTACGTGCCCAGGTGTATCTATAACATTAATTGAGTGAGATTTCCATGTACAACTGGTAGAAGCAGATGTAATTGTAATACCTCTTTCTTTTTCCTGCTCCATCCAATCCATAGAAGCAGCCCCGTCGTGAACTTCACCAATCTTATAAATTTTTCCTGCAAAATATAAAACACGTTCAGTAACGGTAGTTTTACCAGCATCTATATGAGCTATAAAACCAATATTGCGAATTTTTTTTACATCTATTTCTTTCAATTTAATTCAAATCCAATCATAATTTTCAAAACATGAAACAATTTGCAGGTGAAAAAATAAAATCACCAACTATAATGAGCAAAAGCTGTATTAGCTTCAGCCATTCTATGTACATCTTCCTTACGTTTAACAGCAGAGCCCTGATTTTTAGAAGCTTCCGCAAGTTCTTGAGCCAATCTATTTGACATCGAACTACCAGACCTTGCCCTAGCTGAAGTAATCAACCATCTGGTCGCCAATGCTATTCGTTTATCATGGGTCACTTCGGTAGGAACCTGATATGTAGC
>Ga0310344_10004833_pt1 | contig 10013 bp, 7 predicted proteins | sample HC15DNA20200_MG_FD_203801 | JGI IMG/M metagenome (GOLD analysis project Ga0310344, IMG submission 203801) | Marine microbial communities from station ALOHA, North Pacific Subtropical Gyre - HC15-DNA-20-200_MG | ecosystem: Environmental > Aquatic > Marine > Oceanic | place: Pacific Ocean: North...
GCGCCGGCCACCGCCATGGGGGTCTATCAAACAGGTCTTGGTCGTGCGCGAAAGTTTCGCCCATCTCCTTGTCCAGTTCCACGTGATTGCAGGTTTCTTGCCGCTTAAGCCCGTCGATGAGAACCTGATCGTGCGAGATCACCCAAAGCTGGGTTTCTTTTGCGAATTTCGTCATTAGGCGACTCAGCGCTGGCAATAGATCCGGGTGCAGGCTTGTCTCTGGCTCATTGAGCACCATTAAGGCCGGCGGCCTTGGCGTCAGAAGAGCCGCGATCCAAAGAAGATAACGCAATGTTCCATCCGAGAGCTCCGATTGAGACAAAGGCCGCAACAACCCATGCTGCTGAAACTGCAATTCGAATCGACCGTTACCGCGATCGATCGAGACAGTGGCACCTGGAAACGCATCGTTAACGGCAACATCTAACGCATCCCCATCACCTACCTCCTGGATGGTCTGCCAAGCAGCGGCCAAATCATGGCCGTCGTTACTTAGGACCGGCGTGCGCGTACCAATCTGAGGCTGACGCGCAACCGAATCGACGTCCGTTCGAAAGTGATCGTAGAACCGCCACGACCGAATCTCTTCCCTCAACAGAAGTATTTCTGGAACGCGCTCAGGATCAACAACGCGCGAGAGCATACTGTCAAAGGTTGGCAGATGTTTCTCGATCGCCTGCCATTGCCCACAGTCATCGCGTGCTCGAATTAACGGTCCCCGACGATCCACCATTGCACGCTGATCGTGCCAGATTTCGCCGTGCCAAATCACTTCACGTTTTATCACGGGATCCAAATTGAACATCGAACCAGGAACCGGACTCGGATATCCAAAGTCAATCGCATAGCTGTAGTTGTCACCCGAAAATCCAAATCGCAAATTGATAGATTCCTTGCGCACTAGACCCTGGACAGGGGAAGCCCCTTCCTTAACAGACTTTCTAAACTCCTCGGGACCTGCCCAAAGCACCGAATGCAGCCCGCCTTCTTGAGCGATCGATTCGACTGCGGTTCCCATAGCGGTTTCCGCCGTCAACCGAAGTCCCCGATACAAGTTAGATTTACCGCAACCGTTAGGTCCGCTGATAACGTTCAGGCGACCAAGCGGAAGAATCAATTCACGTAACGAACGATAGTTCGCAATTGCCAATGTGTTCAGCACCGAATCTTCCCGATATCCGCAAGGGTCAGCACACCCATCTTAGCCACTTAGCGTGTCTTACCGTCGAAAAATCCCAAGAGACGGTGTACGTTTTTCTTGTTCTTCGAGATGAACAGCGAATGGTCCGCCCCGTTAATCTCGTCGTATTGAACGTTCATGTTCAGTCGCCGCATCGCCTCGACCCAAATTCTGGTCGAATGAACCAGTCGGTCCTCTGTTCCCTGTAATACAAGCATGGGAATGTGTTGGATCAACCCCAAGTCCGCAGTTGATCTCACCTGAGGCACCGCCGGGGCAACCACTGCCACAGCCGCCCACATATCAGGATATTCCATCGCCAGATGATAGGTCCCCGCACCGCCCATACTGTGGCCCCACAAGTACATTCGTTCGGGATCGATGGCGTACGCTTTCTGGACGAGGCCGACGACGTTCATCACATCTTGCTGACTGTACGCGCCTTCAACTTCGAGATTTCGACCATCAACTCCTCGCAACCAAGAGCCATACCAACCTTGGCGCGTATATCCCAAAGGCGTGACGACAATGAAATTCATTTCGTCGGCGTAATCGAGAAATCCTTCGTATCCCATGAGCCAATCATGGGTTCTTGACAATCCATGCAGCGAAACGACGAGCGGCATTTGTATTTCAGCGTCATAGGCCTTCGGAACAAAGAGCGCGTATGGAATCGTTTCGCCCGTTTCTTCAAGAACGTAGCTCAGGTGTTGTACACGTGCGTCACTCACCAACCGCTGATCATCCGACTTGGATCTGATCTGCTCTGACATCCGACCGCCGCTTTGTAGTTCCTCAGACATCAGCAGTGTCGCACACAGGACCATAAGGACGGGCAAGCCATTTTGTCGGATGACCCAAACTAATTTCTTGTCGCGTATACGGTGTCGGTCAACCGTCTCATCGCGAGGCGTCATCCGCATAAGAGAATCCGTTAGTTCAACATCGCTCCCGGCACCAAGCCGGTGTCGTCATAACCGGCAGACCACGGGATCGTTGGGGCTGACGATGAAATGCACTGGCTCACGTACCCTCCGTTCGTACGTTCAAACGTCTAAACAATTCAGCCTAGCTAATCCGTTCAAACGACCCGACATAGTTTATATACATTACATTACGCGAATACTATAAAACATTGAAATAAAACGACTTTATATATGGCGCCCCGAGAAGGATTCGAACCTTCGACCTGCCCCTTAGGAGGGGGCCGCGCTATCCAGCTGTGCCATCGGGGCAATGGAATAGAGCGTTGTTCTTCGACATCGTATCCTCGCGTCCGTATTCGTGCCAACTCAACGTGACTGCCCTTGCGGTTAAAGCTCCTGAGCCGTGGTGGCAAATACCCGTGTTAGTCTCAAGTCCATGAAAGCCGTCTTTTGCGAGAAACTTGAAGGTCCAGATGCACTCGTCGTGCGCGAAGTCGCCGAGCCCGGACGTCCTGGTCCAGAAGAAATCAAAGTGGCCATTGAAGCTCGCGGCGTTTCATTCACCGACGTGCTCATGTCGAAAGGTGAGTATCAAGTCCAACCGACGCTCCCGTTCATCATTGGCGGCGAAGGAGCTGGACGGGTGATAGAAATCGGAGACAAAGTAAGCAGCTTTTCGGTGGGAGACGCCGTGCTCGTGTCTTCGGGATGTGTCGAACAAACCGTCGTCGAGGCACAACGGGCAACCATCATACCCAAAGGTACAGATCTTGAATTAGCCGCTTCTTTCAGAAGCAATTACGCCACCGCTTTTTATGCAATGCAGCGTGGGCGTCTCACGCCAGGCGAGACCCTCCTGGTGCACGGGGCAGCCGGTGGTGTCGGTCTTGCAGCCGTTGACGTCGGCAAACTTATGGGTGCCACCGTTATCGCGACGGCTGGAAACGACGACAAGCTCGAGGTCGTCGGTGAGGTTGGTGCGGATCATCTCATCAACTATTCAGACGGTTTCCGTGAAGAGGTCAAAGAACTAACGGGTGGTAAGGGCGCTGATGTAATTTACGACCCTGTCGGGGGAGATGTCTTCGACGAGTCGATGCGATGCATCGCTCCGTTCGGCCGTATCCTGATTGTCGGGTTTACCGGTGGCCGACCTGCTCTCGCTAAAACAAATCACCTCTTAATCAAGGATGCGGAACTCATCGGCTTCACTATTGGGGGGCTTGCACACAACGATCCCGCCTGGTCACAACGTAATCAAGCAATCCTAATGCAATGGTTGGCTAGTGGTCGCATTAACCCGTACATCTCGCATCGACTACCGCTCGAGAGAACCGCTGAGGCCCTAGACCTGATCACAAAGCGCAAAGTGATCGGTAAAGCGATCATCGTCAACGGGTAACTGTGTCCAGTTAGTTACCGTTACCGGCGACGGCGAGGGGCGAAGGAAACGACGTTGCCTCCGGTCACCGCTTGGTGTTGAGGCTGCAAAGCTAGTTCCCAAGTGAGCGTACTCCCGGGCTCACGAACGAATCCCCTAATACCGTGAGAATCTCGAAGCGCGAAAATGGCGAACGCAATGTATGCTTCGCCACCCTCGGTCCATAACATGCCGACATGCGGCACGCTTTCCATCTTCCCGATACCTGACGCGTTAAGAGCGGTCCCGCGCGCTGTTATCGAATAGGTCCCGTACTCGTCGGGAACGATCCAAATGCCCCACTCTAGTTGCTGTCCTGATTGAACCGTAATCGCGGTATCAATGAGCATGCCCTGATCGTCTTCTTGAATAACCAGGGTAGCTTCGAAATTAGTACCCATGGTTTCGTCGGTAGGACGGTATGACCCTCGACCCATCCACGTCCCGGGCTCCAGTATCACTGAGACAAATCCGCGTAATGGGTACCGGGTGCGTAGTAGCGTTCGTGCCAGATCCCGGTCTCGGGCTCGCCGTCGAGTGGCATGCGCCACGTGCGTGTCGTGGACCGCTCGAGCACCACACGAAACAGAGCTCGCTCTTGGTCGATGGTATTTCGGACGTATGCCTCCGCGGCATCTTGGGGAACGTATCGCCCAGCAATTTTTCGGTACAAATCGCGCCACTCATCATCCTCGCCGAGATCGTGAAGTAGCTCTGCATTGCCTTCGACAACGACTTTTCGATACGGCAACGCTTGTTCGTCGATACACAAACAGATCCGCGTGTCGCGTCGAAGACTTCTAAACCAATCCGATTGGGCCCGGGGCGTGAAATAGATCGCGTCTTTCTCGTACAAAAACCAAATGGGCGTTACCAGCGGCGAACCATCATCACGGGCCACGCCGATGCGCATAAGAACCCCCGGCTCCTCCAGGAACCTGTTCCTCTCTGTCAGGGTCAACACCGGCATCTAAGGAATATAGCATCACGACCACGTTCACGAACCAAAGCGGTAACGCAGCTTAACGACCAACTGTTCGGCCAGAGGATTCTCAAATGTCTCTGAAAACATCGATGCAAACCCTAGTCCATGGGAAGAGCTCGGCAACGAAGCGTTTTGGGTGTATACCACAAAAAGATCCGACAGCGGCGCGATCTCCCAGCGATAACGAAGCTGGACGTTTAATCGCGATATCGAGAAATCCGAAGTTTCGCCTCCACCTGGATCCGTAGCAACCGTCAAGGGAGCGCCAGGTAACAACAAATCGTATCGACGATTTTCCTTTGCTCTTATAGCCACCCACTGCAAGGCGAGACGAAGATGTTGCTTGGCACTGACGAAGTAATCTGCACCCAGAGACGGCGACCATTGATTGGCACCGTATGTCGCGAATGCCGAGCCACCGCGGTGCAAGAGCCAACCGTCTCGTGCAGTGTAACGGCCGTCGAGCGACATCGTCATTCGGTCGGTGGGCCGCCAAACAACCGAACCGCCGATACGATAGCGATCCCCATCAATATCCTCCTGTTGCCAATCTGCCCGAATCGTGTAGAAAAATCGTTTTGACGTATCCGAGTAGTAATCGAGATCAAAACCTAACCGATCGGAAATTCGATAAGACCCATTACCAAAGCTATTCCGATCCTCGATACGAGATGGATAAAACTCAGCGTCGATCATCAGGCTGGTTAGGTTGCGAAACGAGAGGTTTTGGCTGAAACGCAGCCCCGCACTCGTATTTTCCCCAGCGATATTCCAACCACTGCTCAGTGAAAAACGCGCGGAGCTTTCCTTTAACCACGCTAGGTCTGAGCGTCGATACCGCATGTAATAGCCGATCGACTTACTGTCATTTCGCCGAAGGTACCCGGCATCGTTGATATCTATATGTCGATCGAAATAATCGAGCGAGAGACTGTGCGACACACCCTGCCGTGGGTAATAGCGGATATCAGCGAATCCGCCATAGCCTTGGGGTGAATCCGCCGCATCCGACGTGACCGCTTGTACGTCAACATTCCACGTGCCGTTTTTCGTGAGGTAATGCGCATCCAGCCCATGCACATGGGCGTCTTGACTTCGATGCAACACCGTCGTTGTCATGTAGCCGAACGCGCGATAGCCATTACGGCTATCTTCGTAGATCGCTCGGAAAGCACCAAAGTCTCTTCCCTCTTGCCCGATCGAGACGTACTCCGAATTACGCAAACCAACGAAATCGGAGTCCGATTCCATCGCTCCCAAAACGCCATATCTAACTCGACCAGCCTGCCCAATCGCCTTAATCGCGCCGTCTAATTCGGTCGGTTGACCAAACGCAGAATAATCGACCTGCACCTCGTCCGGGATGGCCGGTCGGATTGGCGGGCCGCCTATCCGACGTGTGTGTAAAAGCTTAAATTGTCCGTAAGAACTGTAGGAACTCGATCGCGAGCTCGTGGTAAATATTTCCTGTCCTTCCTGAAAGAAAAGTCGTTTTTCGGGATAAAACGATTCGAATGCCGTGAGGTTAACGATCACCGAATCCGACTCCACGTTGCCAAAATCGGGACTTGCAGTTGCGGTAACTTGAAAGTTCGATGACGGACGCCAGAATACGTCAGCGCCAGCTCGATGGTCGCTAGAGCGGTCGAGGTTGTCGTAACTAGAAGAGACGTAGGGGTAAACACTGTATTCCTGCCGGGGATCAACACCGTCCATCAAGACAGGCTGAAACGCCGAAAGAAAGTGCGGCTTCGTGTACGGCAATCCGGGCCAACTGTAGCTCTCGTCTCGGTAGGCGACCTTGCGTCCTGTGTAGATGCCAATAACCCGTTCGTCATCGCTCTTAGGCATCGTCAAAAGCGACCACGGAATGTGAAGTTCAGCAATCCAACCGTCATCGGTACGGGAGGATGCGCCATACCACGCACCGTCCCAATCACGGCTGAACTGGCGTTCTGGGAGGATCGTTCCGTCGGAAATACTGTCGCCCAAGTTCAACTGAAAGAAAAATCCGTACCGGCCCTCCCCTGACGTATCAAGGTGCAAGGTAAAATAATCTCGGTTGAGATGGCCTTGGTCACGAGACGTAAGCCGTTCAACCAAAGTCGAAGGATCCTGTTCCATTAACGCAGCGAGATAAAGGCCGCGGTCCGTATAGAAAATGCGAACAACTGTCTTCAGCGGTGCGGGTACCATCGTGTCAGGCGACGTCACAACGAACGTGCCTAGGTCTGGAAGGTCACTCCACACTGGTTCTTCGAGCCTCCCGTCAACCTTTAGCAATTCCCCGCTTTCCAATCGACGAAGCGCAATCTCGGTCCCATCCTTCACCCGCAACGAAACGGGGCCCTCGCTAGGGCCCCGTGGTGTTTGCTGTGATCTTGCATCACGCCTGAGCTTATGTAGTTTGTAGTTCGACGGAGGCTTCTCTTTTCGCTCAGGAGTGATTCGCTTGCTAGCAGTCTCCTCAGTCGAACGCGGGGAAGCGACTTCACGGGCCGTCGGTATTCGTCGAACCGATGCGGTAGGGGATCTCTCAGTTACCACCGAGCTCTGCGCAGTCGCTCGGCGAGGGGCATCATCAACGGAACTCGCCGGCGTCGAATCTTCATTTACCCATACACCTTTGAAACCAAGGGCCCGGGCTCTCTCCAGTAGTCCCGCCGCATCATCGCGAGTTCGATACGGTCCTGCCACGACACGGAAAACGTAACCTCTCTTCGTCTCGACACCTTTTACCGAAAGGTCCACCTTTAAAGCGTCCATGGCTTCGACCCGAGCCTTCTCGGCACGGGCGTTACTACTAAAACTCGAGATGTTCACCCATAGGTCGGCCAGGCTGGCGTTGGAGATAACGAGGCATAGTGCTAGTGAAGCGGGTCGAAACATCTGTGACCATGCACCGCGGATAAAAAAGCATCTTACACCGGATCGAAGTTGGTCCCCAAAAGACGTCGACAGTTCAGCGAGTTCGCCAGATATTCCATCGAACCGATACCCACTTATCCTTTCCTTGATAAACTCCATCGCGCTCGCGCCCGTGGCCAAACTGGATAAGGCACCAGTCTACGAAACTGGGGATTACAGGTTCGAATCCTGTCGGGCGCGCCACATCGACGACCGCCTGCAGGCGTCCCCTTTGAACCAACAACTTCATGCTTAAGTAAACTTGAATTCGACGACGCGTTGAGACGTTTTGTTGTCCGCGTCAGACCTTACTATTAGGACGCCTTGTACCGTCTACGCGAACGTACCGTCGCCGTCAGTTCTCGATCAGGTGCGATCGCATACTCGCCACCTGGTCCAATAAACTGATGCACCATCAAACGTTCTACTTCGCCACGTTCACGTTCGTTTAGCTTTTCATAAGCAGCGCTCGCAAGGAGTGCTTTATATGATTGGCTCGTGTCGTTTTTTGGCATCACATACATCGGTGTTATGGCCATTAACAGCGCGGCCCGTTTTTTGTCGGTCCGATTCACGCCGGCACGATGCCACGTCCGCGAGTCGTAAAGGATGATACTGCCCCCTGGCGCTTCAATAATGTCAGCATCCGGTCCCGTGTATGGCAGTCCGTGCGCTTCTCGGTAACCCTCTTGGTAATGATCTGACGCTAACCCCCATTCCTTGGGCGGCCCCTGATCCAAGGCATGTGAACCCAATTTGAATGCGGTAGCGCCACCCATTTTGGTGAATGGGGAAACGCAAAAGTTGCGTTGAACCCCTAACACGGTTTCGCCCGAAGGCGTTGGAACGTGACCGCGCACGGGCACGCCCCAATGGTACGGGTAATCGGAGTGCCAGCCCTGAACGACGCGCTTCCCATCGTCTCTACCAAGAATGGCCAGTCCCGGGGTGTGTGCGACACGAACGTCATCGGTTTGCATGTACTCACGTATGAGCCAAAGCGAAACCGGTTCCGCCGCGGCCCTCGCGATCCCCCAACTTTGGCTAAATGGACCCCTCGAGCGCTCAAACTTCAAATGCGCAAACCGGTCCGTACATGCCACTTTCTCCAATTCCTCCAGGAGGCGCGGAGGTAAAATGCTGGTTAAACAAACCCAACCGTTCTTGCGAAAAAAATCGATGTATTCAGAAGGGAGCTTCTCGGGTCCATGTTCAACGTTGTATAGAACGCCTGTACTGCTCGGCTCGCCCACGTCATCAAGCGTATGTCCATCCAAGGTTAACCGAGAGACGTTCGCATCGGCCGATTCCTTCACGAGCTCGATATCCCCAACCGCGCTTCGGAGTGATCCCGATTCTGTTTCATCCCACATGACTCGATCATTGCCAACCGGATAGGTGGTCGTAAAACCTTCGTCGTCGACACCTAAATAATTTCCGTTAGGCGAGACCAGTAATGTGTAGTGGTGCTCGGGAATCGGAACCTTGACGACGCGTTCCTGAAAAATCTCCGTGTCGGTCATTGTCTCAGTCAACCCCGAGCGTAAAACGCCTCCATTTATTCCTTGGCCAAGTCCGGCGCCCAGTATCGATCAGCACTTCATCTCAGCGGCTGTAATCACTGTCTCCTGGCTCCGCTTTTTTCTCTTCCGTTCCGGCAATGGGACGATCCTTCGGCGCCGATTCATAGGCTCCTCGGAAGTCGCGAAAGGGACCATCGCGCCACTCCAAAGCTGCCTTGAGACCACCTTCTCTCACCCTACGACCAAATTCACCCGCGGCGGGACGGTGCTTCGACATCGCCTCAACGTCAGTTCCTGACATGAGACCCGTTCGAATTCCCATGATCTCGAGCTGACGATTGACCGCGCGTTTGTTGTAGTTCAGCAAATCGTTATCAATGTGACCAAGCCGTCGGGCAAACCGAATCACCGTGTCGTCAAGTTCCTCCTTGGGTAGCGCATAGTTGGCCCATCCCAGGTCTGCCATCTCTTTCCCGCTAAACGAATCGCCTGTATACGCGAATTCGCGAGCTTTCGTCGTTGGCAAAAGCCAGGGAGCCCACATCATATCCATGGTCCCCATCGCGCGAACCGGCGGGTAGCCGATCTGCGTATCTTCAGCAACGAACCTGAAGTCACACATGGAAGCCAACTCGGTTCGACCCGCAAGGCAATACCCATGGATCTGACAAATAACAGGTTTAGCCAATTCCCATATCAACCAATGCCCCATCACTGCATGACGCGACCAGTCGTAATGTTGCGGGTGCGTTGATCCGGTATCAGGCATTCCCGATCTACCACTGACATAGTCGCTCTCCTCATCGGGATTTGGAGCGAGGTCGTAGCCGGCTGAAAATGCCCGGCCAGCGCCTTTTAAGATAATGACACCGATCTCCGTATCCGCCTCGGCATCCCGCAAAGCGTCATAGACCTCCCCACGAAGCGCATGGCTCAGCGGATTAAGTTTCTCGGGGCGATTGAGCGTGATGAATGCCAGACGCTCGTCCTTTTCATAGATAATGTTGTTGTAGCCCATCGCGGCCTCCTTGGATTCGTATCGCCAAATTGTGTGGAGTTATGGACCATGCAT
>Ga0310344_10004834_pt1 | contig 10012 bp, 10 predicted proteins | sample HC15DNA20200_MG_FD_203801 | JGI IMG/M metagenome (GOLD analysis project Ga0310344, IMG submission 203801) | Marine microbial communities from station ALOHA, North Pacific Subtropical Gyre - HC15-DNA-20-200_MG | ecosystem: Environmental > Aquatic > Marine > Oceanic | place: Pacific Ocean: North...
CCAATTACGGCTTCGCAACGTCGGGGGATTGGTGGTGGTCGACTTCATTGATATGCGGCATCGGCGGGACCAACAGGCCGTCTACCGTGCCATGAAGGAGCGCCTCCGCCGCGACCGAGCCAAGACTCAGGTCCTCCAAATCTCAGCGGTCGGGCTCATGGAAATGACCAGGCAACGTCTCAACGAGAGCCTTCGGGAGACCCTTCTGGAGCCCTGCCCCTACTGCGCGGGACGAGGCAAGGTAAAAACCACCATGACCATGAGCGTGGAGATTCAGAGGGAACTGAACACTGTGCTCTCAACGCGCCGCGACGAGGTGGGCGACATCATCGTGGTCGTCAACCCCGAGGTCCTCAACCGCTTCAAGAGCGAAGACGCCAACATCCTCATGGAACTGGAACGCGGTCATACCGGACGCCTCATCTTTCGCAGTGATCCCAGCCTCCATCGCGAGCGCTATTCCCTAATTGATGCGCATACCGAAAAGTCCCTGATACAGAGCTGAAGGGAAACCGATCCCCCAGCTCGCTCCGGCGAAGGGTTCTCCTTACGGGAAATCTACCTCGATTATCGAGCGGCCTCCTGAAGAAGTTTTACACGCGCAATTGCCGCCCCGGACTTCACCAGTTCCCGGGCCTGATCAACACCCGCAGCCAGATCCTCCGCAAGCCCGGCACAGGCCAGGCCCGCCCCCGCATTAAGAAGGACTATGTCGAGCTTGGGTCCGGTCTCGCTACCATCGAGGATGCTGGTGAGGATGGCCGCATTCTCCTTTGCATCCCCACCTTGCAGGTCTTCGACCCGGGCAACCGGGAAAGAGAAATCCCCAGGTTCAACTACCTCTTCAAGATGATCCACCCTCGTTCCTGACTTGCAGAGGCGGGTCGATCCCATCGTGCTTAATTCATCAACAGGGCGCCCGTCTCCAGTGGTTCCGTGCACGGCCCAAGCCGATTCACGTCCAAGACGATGCAGGATATCGGCATAGACAGGAGGCAGATCGGGATTGAATACCCCGACCAGTTGACAGCGGGGCCGCGCTGGATTCAGAAGCGGTCCGATCAAGTTGAAAATCGTCCGCACTCCCCTCTCTGCCAGAATTTTGCGGACGGGCATGATAGCCTTGAAGGCTGGATGGTAGAGAGGAGCGAAGAGAAAGCCTACCCCAGCCCTCCTAAGGCACTCTCGGAACCCTTCGGCGGGCAGATCGAGACGTATCCCGAGGGCTTCCAGAACATCTGCGCCCCCACTCTTGGAGGTGATTCCCCGATTTCCATGCTTGAGAACCACCGCTCCTCCAGCGGCTATAACAAACATTGAAGTAGTGGAAACATTGAAGAGGTTCAACTTGTCTCCACCGGTCCCGCAAACATCAATTGATGGTCCTTCCAGGCCAAGGATGTCTGCTTCTGGATTCACCGCCCGCTCAAGCAACTCGCTGACGAACTGGGCAATTTCCGAAGCAGTTTCCCCCTTCCTCGCCAGCACCTCTAGAAAGTACGCTTTTCGCTCCGGGTTCGCATCCTCATCAAGAAGGAACTCAACCGCAGCCTCAATACTGGGAGCATCCAGTTCGCATCCCGATTCTATACCCTTAATTAGATCGTCCATCGATGGTTCCTTTCCCCTTACGCAGTCTCACCAAGTGAAGCGGGGACAGGCAAGCCCCGACCCTCCGGTTCATCCGAAATAAGGAGGCTCGTTGCCTGCCTTCCACTTTATGTTACACCCGCTACTCGGATAGGGGTCACTGGGCGGACCTCCCCCATTCAACATGGCCTCAACCGCTGCCCGCAGGTCTGCACCGGTTACTTCCTCCTCGTTTTTTGGACGGGAGGAATCAAATTGGCCCGCATAGAAGAGGCGCGCCTTCCCATCCAGCAGAAAGAAATCGGGGGTACAGGCCGCAGACCAAGCCTCGGCCACCTCCTGGCTCTCGTCATAGAGGTAGGGAAAGGCCCAGCCTGACTCCGCTGCAAATTGCCCCATTTTGTCTGGATGGTCCTCAGGATAATTCTCCACGTCATTGGGCATAATAGCCACCGTGTTTATTCCCATGGCCGCGATCTCCTCAGCCAGACGGCCCACCGCACTAGCGAGATGAATGACGTAAGGGCAGTGATTGCAGGCGAAAATAAGCAAGGTCCCCTCTTCGCCACGCAATCCTTCCAAGGTGTGACGCTGGCCATTCGGCTCTGGCAATTCAAAGGAGGGACCAGGATCACCGGGTTGGAGGCGGAAGGTGGATTGAACTTCTGACATCGTTGGGACGGGATATGCTACCCGGTGCTTGCCGTGAAGTGAAATCAGGACAACCATAACTCAAATCGACGCCCCGATGTTCTCCGACCGCGAAGAGGCGCGTTACCAGCGCCATATTTCCCTCCCCTCATTCGGGCTAGAAGGCCAACTAGCCCTTCGCAAGGCCTCCGTGCTCTGCATCGGAGCCGGCGGCCTCGGATCCCCGGCAGCCCTTTACCTCGCTGCGGCGGGGGTGGGCCGGATCGGCCTTGTAGACGATGATGCCGTCGATTTTTCCAACCTGCAGCGGCAGATTCTCCATGACGAAGGCCAGGTGGGGATAGCCAAGACCGAAAGCGCCCGGCAACGTCTCCTGGGCTTGAATTCCGATATTACCGTTGAAGTCCATCAACAACGACTGGAACCCCACAACGCAATGGAACTGATCAGCCACTACGACGTAGTGGTTGATGGTTCAGACAATTTCCCGACCCGCTTTCTGGTGGCTGACGCCTCCTGGCTCCAGGGCAAACCTCTGGTCGCTGGCGCAATTCATCAGTTTGAGGGGCAACTTAGCGTCTTTGATCCCAGGCTGCCCTCTCCCTGCTACCGTTGACTCCTTCCGCAGCCTCCGCCACCTGGCACGGTTCCTACCTGAGAAGAAGCGGGCGTCCTCGGAGCCCTTCCCGGCGTGATCGGGACCCTACAGGCCATGGAAACACTTAAAATCATCACTAAGTATGGCACCAGTCTAGCCGGCCGCATGTTGCATTACGATGCAACCAATGCGCGCATGCGGGACATCACCCTCAAAGCCGACCCATCCTGTGCCCTCTGCGGAGAGACTCCTACCATCACCGAGCCACTCACATCCGAGAGCAGCGGTCTCTCTACAACCGGGCTGAAGGAAATCACCACCCATGATGCCCAAAAACTCCTCTCCAGAGGATTTGACGGAATCCTGCTTGATGTGCGGGAACAGGATGAACACGCCCGGGGTCATATTGAGGGCTGTCGTCTTGCTCCCCTTAGCGAGTTTATGAACCACCTTGATGACCTCCCCAGGGATCGACCCTACCTCGTCTACTGTAAAATGGGTCAGCGCAGTGCCCATGCAGGCACGATGATGATGGCCGCTGGTATTCCGGACGTAACTAACCTGCAAGGCGGCATCGTGGCCTGGCTTGAGCAGGCCGGTCCCGTCGTTCAGGGCTGAATGGGCCCAACCCTCTCAACGACCTCGACGGAATCCTCATGCCCTCCAGCAGAGCGGTGCACCCAGATGCTCTGCACCAGGCCCAGCAGGAACATGCAAATGACAACAAAGGTTCCCGAGTAACTGATGAGCGGGAGCGGGATGCCTGTGATCGGCATGATCGAGACACACATCCCAATATTCTCAAAGATGTGCGCGAACAGCAGGGCCACCACCCCGGCGGCAATAATCTGCCCCGCAAAATCGCGGCTGTAGAAGGCAATAAATAGACACTGAATCAGGAGGAGAGCAAAGCCCCCGATAAGCAGGAGGCTCCCACGAAATCCCTGCTCTTCCGCTATCACCGCAAAGATGTAGTCATTATGAGCGGTCTTCCAGGGGATGTCCTTTCGGTGATGCAGAGAATCCTTCGAGGTGCTGCCATGACCCGCTCCTCGCCACCCCGCCTTACCAACGGCCATAGTCACCCGGTATTCAGCATAATTCTTGTCCGTATTAATAACATGACCTCGCTGTAAGTTCTCGAGGTAGTTATTGATACGTGCGTGGCCACGCTCTGAGACCGTCGGGAGAACAATAAAATAGACCAGGGGCACGATCCCGATCCCGATCAACGCCATGAAGAAAAGATACCGGAACGGAATTCCACCCACCAGCATTGTAACGAACGCCACCGGAAGCCAGACGATGGCCGACCCCATGTCTCCATTCTTCATGACCAGCAGGAAAGGCCCCCCGCAAAGAAGCCCGATAATAGCCAGTCGGCATACTGGGTGCGCAAAGGCCCGGTGAATCCTGGGCAAGGCCTGGAAACTGAACCCCACCATCACAATGCCGGCCGCAATGACAAGCTGGGTGGGCTGGAAACTCAGCCCCATCACGGTGAGCTGGTGCACTTCGGACCCCTGGGACATGAGAATCAGCAGCATCACGATCCCCACAAGATACATCGGGAGGCCCAGCCACATGAGCCATCGATAGTCAACAAGGGCCACCGTGAAATACACGAGGCTGCCGAATACGATCCATAACTTCTGCCGATTCGCAAACCAGGCGCCCCAGAGATCGGACTGATCTGCGAGACCTGGCACCGGGATATGGCGCGCCGCACTCTCGATGCTGAACACCCCGAAGACCAGCAGGCCATACATGGTGAAGATCAGCACCCAGTTCATTCCGAGGAATTTTCGGAAGAGCGGAGTCATCTCAGATCACGATCCAAACATACGACGAAAGGGACTAAAGACAAGGAACGAGGCCTCACCCAACTCTCCTATTCATCAAGGAATCCCGTCAGAGGGCTAGTCGCTTCCGCTCGCTCACTCTGGTTCGGCAGGCCAGCCCCAAAAGCGGTGCGTCCTGCTTCCACTGCAGCCCGGAAGGCGCCTGCCATGGCCACCGGGTCCCCCGCAACCGCGATCGCGGTATTCACCAGAACTGCATCAGCCCCCATTTCCATAGCCTCCGCCGCATGACTCGGCGCCCCGATCCCTGCATCCACAACCACGGGGACATTCGCCTGCTCAATGATGATTTCAATCTGATCCCGGGTCGCAAGGCCACGGTTCGATCCTATGGGCGCACCAAGGGGCATCACCGTGGCCGCACCCGCATCCTCCAGGCGTTTGGCCAATACCGGATCAGCATTAATATAGGGTAACACTGTGAACCCCTCCTTCACCAGGGTCTCGGCGGCAGAGAGTGTTTCAACCGGATCGGGAAGGAGGTAATTAGGGTCTGGGTGGATCTCCAGCTTGATCCAATTGGGCAGGCCCGCTGCTTCCGCAAGCCGAGCGAGCCGAACGGCCTCCTCGGCATTCATCGCCCCACTGGTATTCGCGAGGAGAAGATATTTTTCCATGTCTACGTAGTCCAGGATGTTCGCGAAGGAATCCCCTTTCCCGCTAATGTCAGCCCGGCGCAGGGCTACCGTCACAATATCGGATCCGGATGCCTCCAGCGTTTCCTGCATCACCTCAAGGGATCCGAACTTGCCGGTGCCAAGCAGGAGGCGCGAAGAAAAGGATCTCCCTGCGATTTTTAACGGGGCAGCACTCACCGTCAGGACGGGATGAGTTCGGATACCGCTTCGCGCTCTTCGCGCAATTCCTGCACCGAGACATCAATCTTACCCCGTGAGAATTCGTCAATCTCAACTCCTTCCACCACCGACCAGTTGCCTCCTCCATGGGAACGCACCGGCATGGAGGCTATCAGTCCTTTATCGATTCCATATTGGCCTTCTGAGCAGATTGCGACACTAGTCCAATCTCCTTCCGGGGTTGGGTTAACCAGGCTTCGGACCGTGTCAATCGCTGCATTAGCAGCAGATGCCGCCGAGGAAGCGCCCCGCGCCTTGATGATCGTTGCGCCACGCTGCTGGATGGTAGTGATGAAATCGGACTCCAACCACTCGCGATCGGCAATCACTTCCGGAACCTCTTTTCCGTTGATTCGGGCGTGCACAAAATCGGGATACTGTGTCGCCGAGTGATTTCCCCATATGCACATATTGGAAACCGAATTAGCATGAACGCCAGCCTTGGCTGCAAGTTGGGCCTTCGCCCGATTTTCATCAAGTCGCGTCATCGCAAAGAAACGGTCAACTGGAACACCATCGGCATTATTCATCGCAATAAGGCAGTTCGTATTGCAGGGATTCCCAACTACCAGGACGCGGATGTCACCCGCCGCGTTACGCGCTATCGCCTCGCCCTGTCCCGTGAATATCTGACCATTGATACCAAGAAGATCCTTCCGTTCCATTCCCTCCTTGCGCGGCACGGACCCTACCAGAAGGGCCCAGTTCGCTCCCTTGAAACCTTCATCCAAATTTGCAGTCGGGGTTACTCCCGCGAGAAGAGGAAAGGCGCAGTCCTCAAGTTCCATCACCGTTCCAGCGAGGGATTTCATGGCTGGCTCAATCTCGATAAGCTTAAGATGAACAGGTTGATCCGGACCGAATATCGCCCCCGAGGCAATTCGGAAAAGAAGCGCATAGCCGATCTGGCCCGCTGCGCCAGTGATGGAGACAGTGATACAATCCTTCATGACAATGCCGCTGGCTTTAGCGGTGGGAACTTCCCCGGTCAATGGTAGGTCGGTCAACACCTGAAAAAAAGTGATATGCTCCCTCCTAGTCCTCATTCCGATTGAAATTTTTGGTTGCCAAACGTCTACAGAACCTCATCATTAGCTCTGTCTGGATTGCTCGACGGCAAATCGTTCGTCCGTCGGCAGGCTTGAGAAGCCACCACGGCTTCTCCGTCGCCCAAGGGGTTTCGTGACGGAAACAAGTTCGCAGACGCTGAGACACGGGAGCTGTGTCCGGCAATTCCTCTTACCGTAGTAATTATTCGCAGTTAATACGCATGGCCGGACACAACAAGTGGTCGAAGGTGAAGTATATCAAGGCTCGCGTGGATGCCAGGAAGGGCCCCATGAGCGCCTTCACAAATTTCGAGGGGCCAGAGGAAATCCTCATGCATCTGGAGGCCTGACATTCGACACCTCGATTCAAATTATGAGCTCCGACTCTTCCTCCGATCCCCAGACCTCTCCCCATACCGGGAGGTCATCGGATCAACCGGGCAAAAGCCACGGGGAGAAGCGCGATGATTCTGGGGGCGGCGGGAAGAACCGCCGGAGACGAGGCGGGCCCGTTCGCGGTAGAGTGCGCGGAAGATCGCGTCGTCGGGGCAATGATCGCAGGAAGGACAATCAGCCCCGCGAAATTGATGAGGGTGAACAGCGTAAAGACGTGGTTCTGAGCGGCCCCCCGACCGAAGTGGACGGCATGCTTGAAATCGCCCCCAAGGGCTTTGGATTTCTCCGTCGTCCTGAGAAGGATTTCGAGCAATCCCGCGAAGATGTATTTCTGCCACCCGAACTCGTCCGCCGAGAAGGCCTGCGCCTTGGAACGTGGATCCACGGTATAGCCAGAGAAGGCAATCGCGGCCCACAACTAACAGAGGTAACCTCGATCAATGGCATGAAACCCAAGGATGCCCGGGGTCTTGCCTTTTTCGAAGAGCTCAAGGCCACAAACCCCGTAAAACGCATCCCCTTCGAGACCGAACCGGAACGATTTACTACACGCGTCATCGACATGATCTCTCCTATTGGCCGAGGCCAGCGGGGACTCATCGTTTCGCCACCCCGATCTGGCAAAACCACCCTCCTCCTCCATCTCGCCGAGGCCGTCCGTGAGCGCCATTCCGAGAACCTCCATCTCATGGTTCTTCTCGTCGACGAGCGCCCCGAGGAAGTCACCGAGTTCAAAAGGCAACTGCCCGAGGCCGAGATCTACGCGAGCTCTAACGACATGCAGGCCAAGAACCACTGCCGCCTGGCGGAGCTGTGTATCGAGCGCGCCAAGCGCCTTGTTGAGGCCGGACAGGACGTCTTTCTCCTCCTCGACTCCATCACTCGCTTGGCCCGCGCTTACAACAACAGCATGCGAGGAGGCAAAGGACGCGGCTACCAAACTGGTGGCATTGTGGCCGGGGCTCTGGAAATGCCCCGCCGCCTATTTGCCGCTGCCCGAAACACAAAGGAAGCGGGCTCTCTCACCATCATCGGAACAGCCCTGATCCAGACCAATGCCAAAGCAGATGAGGCCATCTTTCAGGAATTCAAGGGCACAGGCAACATGGAGCTCGTGCTCGACCGTAAAATAGCCGAGAGCTTCGTATACCCCGCAGTCGACATCTTCAAGTCGGGCACTAGGCGGGAAGAACTCCTCCTCCCCGAGCATCTGCTCCACAAGATCTATCTGATCCGGCGTGGCCTTTCTGGACACCGCCCTCTGGAAGCCATGGAGCGCCTCCTCTTCTTTCTCAAGAAATTCCCCAACAATGCCCAGATGCTGTTGGAAATTAAGGGATAAAGGGGCTCAGGCTGGAACCCTGTGGGCAACAACCCTTTGCCTCAAGTTGTTCACAGCCGATTTTTAGACTGCATTCCCCCCTTGGCTTCCTTCAAGCCGCAGGGTTTCACCTAACACTTTCTAACAGTCCGCTTTCTCCCTGCCCTGGGTCTTTCACTACCTAACAGGGCCAAAACTTACGATTGTCTAACAAGACGCACTTTCGTATCCAGTCATTGCCCGAACGGCATCCTCTATGACCGACTCTTCCCCCAATCGGGCGGCCGATGATGCGCTAGACGTGTCACTCATGGCAAAGGTCTCCCGCGGTGACCATGAGGCCTTCGAGGAACTCGTCACTCGCCACCAGTATGCAGTGGTAGGCACCGTGGCTAAAATGCTGGGCAACCCCAGCGAAGCGGAGGACATTGCCCAACAGGTATTCCTCCGCCTCTGGAAAAGCGCTCCCCGCTATAAGGCAACCGCAAAGTTCACTACCTACCTCTTCACCATAACCCGGAATCTCGTATTCAACGAAACGCGTCGGAAATCCCGGCGTAATGAGCAATCTCTTCAGGAGCAGGAAGATGACTGGTACCAGCAGTTCCCGGTAGAGAGCCATACTCGTCCTGATGAACAGATTCTGCAAACCGAACTCCAGCAGGCAGTTGATAAGGCGGTTGCCTCCCTTCCCGAGAAACAGCGCATGGCCGTTATTCTGCGCCGCTACGAGAACATGCCCTACGAAGAAATCGCTAGCGTTCTCGGGTTGTCAGTTTCTGCTGTCAAGAGCCAGCTCTTTCGAGCTCGGAGCAGCCTACGGGAAGCCCTCAGGCAATTCCTAGACCCGGATTCGACATCCAAGGAGAATCCCGGCTAATCCGGCGGATCGTCCGTGACGCGATCCCTGCTAGGCTTGTCCCTCCCTGCATCGGTCAAGATGCGCCAGTCAAGTTCCCCAGAATCAATTCTCTGGTTTTCATACTCAAATACGGCGTCTTCGTTACGCGGATCTATATGAGCCGCCAACTCAATGAAACATCGAGCCAGCAACCTCTCGCTCTCGTTATCGTCGTTGCTCTTGAGCAGGAGCTTTGCCCTCGTCATTAGGAGCCGGGCAAAGGTGCGTGGATTGTAATCCCCTTTCTTTACCTCCGGCATTACTCCCTCCCGCAGCTGAAAATTAACCACGACAGCCTGCTTGTTCCGACGCTCCAGATGAAAAGCCAGCGCAAGAATCCTTCGCGCACTGGCCAGGGACTCCTTACTCGCCATCTTGGACGAGACTAGGTTGGCCGCATAAGTAGCCAGATTAGTTGCATAACTGTGCCTCTCCTGCTCCAGCATCACGCTGTCATCAAAGATCACCTTCTGCACGACAGGTGGCTGGTAGATGAACGAGTTGGGATTCTTCTCCGACTGCCCACATACAGGGGCTCCGGATAGAAGCAGGACGGCAGTTGCTTGCTTCAACATTGGGATGCACTTATAATCCGTTCGAACGGACCTTTTCGCAAGTGGCAAATCCAACCTCTCCCCAGGATAAAGAACACTGCCGCAAAATGCTCCGGACCAGAATCGCCGCCGCCGGAAAGGAAAATCGGCAAAAGTGGAGCAATCGCATTTGTGACGAGTTGGCGCATTGGATTTCTAGGCTAAACGATGTCAGGGTGATCGCTACCTATGCC
>Ga0310344_10004835_pt1 | contig 10011 bp, 1 predicted proteins | sample HC15DNA20200_MG_FD_203801 | JGI IMG/M metagenome (GOLD analysis project Ga0310344, IMG submission 203801) | Marine microbial communities from station ALOHA, North Pacific Subtropical Gyre - HC15-DNA-20-200_MG | ecosystem: Environmental > Aquatic > Marine > Oceanic | place: Pacific Ocean: North...
GGAATCCGGGAAATATGGACACTCATCACCCCAGTGGCCGTCCCTACGCTTACACTTGCGACACTGGTCCCAAGCAACGTAAATGCGCTGCTCCTCGTCCCAAAACACACAGTCTTGCAGATTCTCGGACCAGTAAACACTGCCGTAACTATCCGACTGCTCGTCATACTGGTAATCTACGTAAGAAAGCCAGCCATGCTCTGGATCCCAGTTAGTCCAGTCGAGTTCATCATCGGGATCATCGAAATGATAAGCCGGGGTGACCTCGTCAGCTCCAGAGAACAGCGCGGCGGGCGGGTTGAAACCCGCAGCGTTCGACGCTGCACTCGCCTGCTTTGGAATGACTTGGGTCTTCGTGACAGCGGAAATTACATGCGCAACTGTGAGATCAGCATTGATGGTCAGTTGAGTCATGACTTGGGCAGTCTCCGTTTCAGTGAGATTCAACGCAGTCAAGAGCTTGAGAGCCGAAGAATACTCAGTGATGGGGACGAAGCCTTCCTGCTTTACGCGGTTATGAACCACGGTCCAGCGGGTCATGAAAACGTCGAAAGGCTCCCGAGCGTTGCGGGTGAAGCGCTCCCACTCCTGCACACGCTTAAGCTTGAGAAGCGGGTCCAACTCTTTGGTCAGCTCGCCCATCTTTGTGCAGAGATACTTGAAGCCCGTTTCCTTCCCTAGCTCATCTAGATCTAGAAGGTCGATGAAGCGAACGAAGGTGGGGTTTTTGGTGAAACCACGATTGACGATGTGAGCACCAATCGCGGTTTTGTCCAAACTGCACTGCAGCGACCAAAGTTTCAGATCGCGTTCGTACGATGCCCAAGACTGGTTGAAACCAGCAAGAGGGCACCGCCTACCATCGGAATCAGTCTTATCAGATTTGGTTGAGTCATGCGGAGTTGGGGTCACCATTCCGGGATCTTCTCGCCGAGGGGCTTATCCTGGACCCACGTTGGCGTGTGGATCGACAAGCCCTGGCGAGCCTATGGCTCCGCTACCAGGTTGTCGGATCTCCGTAGTCCCTCGTGCTATGCTCGTCGTCCGACAAGCAAGCCAAATCGCGCCGCGCGATTGTCTGTCGCGCGCGCTGCCGTGATACTGGGATTGTCTGTCCTCAGATCACTGACCCATGGCCCAAGGCCTAGAGCCACGCTAGTTATAGCGCATTGGTTTTCTCTGTCTGCAATACGTTCAAACTAAGAAGGCTCAAACATGCAAAAGTCAATTGTCTATACAAAAGTAACAATATTGAACATCAGCCCAAAAGGGGGCAATGCGGATAGAGCTTACAAGCTCCCCTCTTTTTCTCTGATGTCAATTCACGGGTAAAACTACCGAAGGGTTACAACCCTCCACTGAATGATACCAAAAAAGGAAAACACAGAAAAGGGAAAACGTGCAGCCGTGTTCATCATACAATGCCGGTTACAACCAGCGAAAAGTGACGTACGCATCAGCTGTCCAGGCAGCGCGCTTCTTGCGTCTTTCACGGCTCACGCACGATGTGCTTTCTCGAAAAAGGAGCAACTACAGTTCGTACACAATCAACGTCCGTACCTACTTTTACGGTACTGGCGGTGAATCCTTACGCATGGGGCCTTTTGTAGTGGCTAGCCCCCACTGGCTTATTTCCTCGGTAGCCAGGACCACGTAGGGGGCGGGATCTCCGCCAGTGTGAACTGTAATTACTCTACATACGTGCTCATGTGAACTTCCGAACGTCCAACTGCTGTAACAAACTAACAACCATGCAAATATCTGCAAAACTCGTTTCAACCATCATACGTAACGCACCATTCTTCGTGAAATTTCTTCAAATTCCATCAAACTGCTACAATACACCTTCAATTCATAGATTCCTCCCCTTTTTTCTTTCTTCTACGAAATGAGCGTAAGAAAAGGAGCCGTAGCCAAAGAAAACGAAAGAAAAATACCGTAGCCAATTATCGGAACAAACAGGGGCGATGGTGACTTCATGCGCGTGAGTCGAAGGCAGAAACGAGGGCCGTCCAAAGGCAATGCAGATTCTGGTGTGCTTTCCGTGGGCGTTCGAATTCCAGCAGTTGGAACTGGTTTTGGGTCAGTGCTTGGAAGAATGCGTCCGAAGATGGCGTGCGGATTTTCGTGAGATTATCCGCGAACTGTACATGGGTTGGAACCCACCACAGTTCAATGGCGTGGCCATCATAGTCGGGCGAGTGGGCATGCCTGAAGGGCAAGCAGGACTCGCGCAACTGGAAGTAGTCAGGCACCAAGACTTCGTCGACCTTACCAGTCATGCTGTAAACATGGTCGAACAAGGAACGACAATCGACCAACAGAACTCCGTCACAATCAATCGAGAGCTCCAGAAGTCGGCCCCTAGTCCCTTCGTTCATATCCAGGGAAAAGGTTGCAGCCAACGTCTCAGCCGCGAGTGTCGAATGGACGACACGCCGAGTGCGGCGAGAGCTCCAGCGAAGCAGATTGAACAGAATCCAGCCGTCGAACATCGGCGCAGTACCAATAATGGTAACTGAGCCGGTCTGGCTTCCGGAATCGCGTTCCTTTTTGAAGTTTGAGTCACTGAAAGTGAAGCAAACGAGCGGTCCGTCGATTTTGACATACCGCAATCGGAACGATTTCGTAGCCTTCAAATGACGAATGACCTGGTTAATCTGCCGAAGGTGGGTCACCTTCGCTTCAGTAGTGAACGCAGACAGGTGGCTCACAGCATACGCCTCGAAAGGCCGTGTGTTGCCAGTGATGTACAGGACAGAACCTAGACAGCCACGAAGGTTAGTAACCTCGGGCGGTGTAAGTGGATCACTATCGCTACGTTTCGACTCCACAGGGGCTTCGGGAATCGCAGCGATGGCCTCTTCCTGATCCAACTCAAAGGAACCATCAGGACACGAAGAGATGCGAACACCACAGAACACGAGAGGAGGTTTCAACCTCTTCCCGAACTTGACACGCTTGGCGACGGTTTCCATGCAAGACCAGAAATAACCATCACCAGCGAGAAGTCCATCATCAACATGCCAACCACAAAGACCACGCAACTTCCCTGTCTCGGGATCCAGGAGGATGAAGAGACACTCGTCATATCTACCAACCTCGAAGCCGTGTTCCTGCATGACTCCTCGGAGGAAGAAGTAGAACCGACGAGGGGCACTGGCTAAACCGTAATGAGTGTGGTTAGCAGCCACACGCAAAGCCATGCCACGCTGGACACCGTACTTGGCAGGGAAAGGATGCGGAAACTTGAACCAGATATGCTCGTTAGCAGAAGCTTCCGGATCATATCTAGTGTCAGCTTGTTGAAACGCCGTACGAATGTCCCAGGTTTGCAACGTCCACCCGAACTGTGCTGCGGCAAAGCAAATAAGACGGAACGTTTCGCGCTGAAGCGTTGGCGAATCAGTGACAGGGGACTCGCCATCCTCATCTTGCAGCCATTTCTCCTCATAGCCGCGTGCGACCAGCCTCGCCTTCGCTTTGTCGTCGGGTGGGGGTTTCCACGTGAAAACCCAACGCGTGGAGAAAACCCAGGTGCTGGATGGTGGGACACCAAACGAAGCACCGTTCGCGAGCAAGTCGTCAATCTCCGATTCCATTGCACGAAGAAAGGCAGGGGACTTGATCGCAACACTCTTGGGAATTTCCTTGTTTCGCGGGGCCTTAGGTGGAGTTTCCGAAACACCATTGGCTAGAAATGCAGAAACTGGGAATTCTGGCGATGGATCAGAGTGAACAGTGAAAGAGGACGACGCTACGTCGAAGATAGGCATGCGATGGTCTGAGACCAAAGCAGCGGCATCTTCGGTCCGAAGTAGAGTAGAGCTGTCCAGCCACTCCGGTGCTGGGGTGTGGATCGGTTGGGTGAAGAAGGCATGGTACAACGATCCTAAGCTATACTCTTCCGGAGGACCGACGGCCAAATGAGCCGAAGGATCAAAGCGCGGGCCTCTATGGTCAAACGAGAGTCCTGAGCGCGTTGTCCGACCCGGAATCGCGGCAGCGCGAGCAGCCATGGTCTCTAGGTTATCCTGCTCGCGTGCCGGCTCCTCTGCGGGTAACTCGGCTTCCGGCGACGGTGCATCCCCCTCAGGTCCGGGGGATGCTGGCGGGGTGGCAATATCAAAGCACTCCGGCATCGCCGTAGCCGGGCTCAGCTCGTCCGGCGCAACCGGTGTGTCACCAGGCGCGGGAGCTACAGCCTCAGCCGGCTCGGCGGGCTCAGCTGTTTCGGCAGGGCCGGCCGAATGTGGGACAATGGGTTCGAGTGGTGATTCACCACTGCTTGCGGTGGGTTCTTCCGAAGTTGGAGAACCACCCGGGCCAGGGCTCGGATCAGCTGCGGGCGGTGCTGCCTGCGGCTCATCTTCGTCACTGTCTGGCGGCGGGCGTTTCTTGGGAAAGACGACCGAGCCTGTCCAGGGCAGTGGGAGTCCGCGGTGCGCATTCTTGGTGGTCCACTCATCTTCAATGCGTTGCGAAGTGCCATCCGCAAGATTGGCAATCGTAATGCGCTGCTTGGTGAGTGAACCTTTAGGCGGACCATTCTTGGTTCCCATGGGTGTGAACATTGCGACACGAGGAAGTAAAATCAGCCGTGTCCAGGCTGTTGCAGTTTCAACCCACGAGTCGCTCGGTGGGGCACCAAAGGCGACTAGAGGATTGCCAACAGAACCGAACAGAAGTGTCCAGCTGTGCAGAAATCTCGACGCATCAGAGCCGGTTTCACCAGTAGAGATGCGTGCACCAATCTGAGCACTAGTAACCGTAGGGATGTAATCCCAGCGACAGTGCTTGAGCTGTTGTTTCTCGTCCCAGACGAGAGACAGACGCTCTCCACAGTCTTCTGGGCGTAAGTCCCGTGGCAGTTTTCGTAGACGTGCGGGGTATTTGGAATAAGCAACACGCAGAAGTGGTGGAAACTGCTCACCATACGTCGTGGTAACAAATTCCCGTAACTCTTGCGAAGGTTCAGTCCAGTCATTGCTCACACCTCCTGAATTCGCCTGTCCAAGCAGCCATTGCTTGAGTAGGGTATCGTCCACGTCTCGGACTGGTTCAGCGGGTGGTGGCTCACCTCCAGCTGAATCAGCGGGTGCTTGCACCTGAGCAGGTGCATCGGCAAGTGGCAGAACCTCCGGCGCAGGTGGCTCACCTGCGGGGGCATCGGCCAGTGGTGGCGCCTCTACAGGGGCTTCCACTGCAGGGGCGTCTTCCAAGGCAGGAACTTGGATGTGGTCCAACGGGTTAATAACCCGCAGACGATGGCGGTGGGCTTCGGTCAGCGTGCCGTTCGGACGTTTGATGACCCAAACTTTCGCCGACGAACCTGTAGCAGAACCTCCAGGTCCAATGATCGTGCAAGGACCGATCCAGTGACCTTTTACCAAGTTGGAAGGGATGACCCAGAAATCAACCTTCTGACCAGGTTCCAGAGGACCGGTGACTGTTCCTTGCATGCCTTTCGTCAGAGCTACCTGAAGCTGCTTCAGTGTTGCCACCTCGGTGACCATGCTCTGCGCACTGGCGCGCAAAGCGAGACGCTCCTGGACTTGTGCGGACACAGAGTCCGGAGGAACGTACAAGTCATCGAGTCCAGCGGCCAAAGTGCGGGCATCTACGGTGGGATGTGCGAATGCCAGAAACTGTGCTGAGAAGCCAAACTTACGTGTGGTCAAGTTCTTGGCAGCTTGTGTTTCTTGAAGCAAATGGCGCAGAGGTGCGTTCGGATGGACAGATCGCAATTTCTTGAGGTATACTTTGGCAACTCCATTGTGTCTTTCGACCGGGTTGGTGAATGGGGACTGCGACGGTGAGTGCAAAACGCGAACGCTGTGTGCACGGAAAAGTTCACCGAGGCTATCAGCCATAAATTCACCACCTTGATCGCTAAAGAAGACACGCATTGCACCTCCAAAGATTGACAACCACAAGTAAAAGACATCTTCGACCAACTGAGGAGTCGGGTCAGGACCCAACTCGTCCGAAGTCCAAAGCAAAGACCAGCCAGCAAACAAGTCCAAGAAGTGCATGATCGCAACGTTTTCAAAGAAAAAGGTGTCAGCACATACTAAGTCATTAACGTTTTGTGCCCAGAGACCTTTACTCTGACCTACCGGCTTTGGTGCGAGTCGCTGTTGTTTCTGACAAATCTTACACGCAGCGACGACCTGAGCGATAAGTTTCTTGATTGCGGCATGCTCGGACGTGTCGAAGATAGTGAGGATGAACCTCGCCATCTCCTTGACGCTAAGATGGTAGAACTGGCGGTGGACTTTATCTACACCTTTAAAGGTCCGGAGGGCTGCCTTAATTTCCTCAGGGTCCGTGGACCACCCAACGGTCCATGCGGTGTTCGAATCAGCAATGTAGATAAGGATCCTACCGTCATGTTCGGAAACGGATGGCAACCGCTGAGGCTCTGAGAACTCTGCGGACGTGCGCAAAGTTCCCGGCGAGGGACCAAGGGTCCGTGAATCGACCGGTTCAGCAATGCTCGGAAGATTCGACCCACGCTCCCCCAAAATAGAACTTTGAAAATGAACCAAAAGCGGTTTGCCAGGGTGCGGTCGGTTATAACCAACCTCAGCTAGCCGTTTTTTGGCAATGGACGGGCACCAGCTTTGTCTAGCAGATCAAAAATGGGAAGCAAGAGATGACCAGAAGGGGCTCTACGACAGGACACACCGACACCAAACAACTTGGAGTAGACAGTGGCTTCTTCATGGTCAGTCACGAACTTCAGTGCACGACAGGAACGACAGCCGAACAGAATGGGAGTCTGACGCGAGCTCTGAGAACCACAGTCCATGCCAATTCCAGCGAGGGTAAAAGTACCCAGACGAGGAATCTCAAAGGAGGCGGAAAAACCGTGACTACCGGAACTAGTACGACCGTCAGCGACATGGAAGGAAACAGCAGCCTGGCCAGTATCGAAACCAACGCCGTAACGCTCTTTCATGGCAAGGTCGAGTTCGAGCCAGGCGGGAGTGCTACCCAGCTCAGACGTGGCACCCGGGTCATACACGACCTCACCAGGACGCAGAGCGACGGACAAGTGCGCGTATTCGTACTGGACCGGAGTTGCATCGGCAACGTAGACGTAATGCAGAGCAGGCGTCGGCGATCTGAACAAGCCGATCGGGGTGGGACACCCAGATCGAGGAACGTAGATCGAGCAGGGCCGATCAGGGCTCAAGTGTGTGAAGTGGGCAACCTGGGTCGCGGACCCAGATCGAGGAGTAGGAGTATAGAACACACAAGGTTGATCGGGGCTCAAGTGCGCGGACCAGGGGGGCAGAATCGGATTGTCGGCTTGATTGACGACGCGGCAAAACGCGCGGAGCCGCTTAGTCTCCCAAGCATGCTCCGCCGTGGTCATGCCGGCGGTGGAATTGTGGAGGTCTCGGACCTCCGGAGTAAAGCTCGAAGCGTACGTAAGCGAACCAACGCTTGAATCATCCAAAATCGCAAAGAAAGCGGACTTGTCGCGGAGGGATGGCGGCGGAGGTGGGACACCTCCCCGGGGCACCTTCCCCCCGTGGCGGCTCGGGTGCTGGCCGGCCGCCCGTTCCGCAGCGAAGGCCAGCACGTTCTCCGAATGCTGGGGCACCTCCCTTCGCCCACGGGGCTGCGGAGGTGGGGCACCTCCCTTCGCCCACGGGGCGCGCGTCGGCGCGGGCTTGGCACCGGACTCGGTGCGCTGCTGCTTCCGCAATGGCGGTGGTGGGAGAACGGTCGGCCGCACCGCGTCGGGGCCGAAGCGATCGCCATCCTCCTCACCGAAACGGTCAGCCCAGCCCTGGCGGGCCCACATGTGCCCCGGGGGCTTAGGCGAACTCGAAGCAGGACGCTTCGTGGCCGTGGCTGGGTCGAGCTCGACAGGCGCAGTCTGCGCCTCCTCCTTCTTCTTGCCACGCGAACCGCGAGTCTTGTGCACCTCGAACAAAGCACACAGCGGCGCGTGCTGCAGAAGAACGGGGTAGCACGAGTGCTCAATCGACACCACGAACGGGTTGAAGCTTTCCTCGCCGTACGCACCACGCTCGAACGTCTGGTGCAAGAACGCGCCACGGTTCTCGCGGTGGAAGTTCGGCTTCGAACTCACCCAGAAGGGCGGAACTCGGCTCAAACCAAGCACAGCCTCCGAGGTGTCGGGAGTGATCGGTCCAGCGCAGAACCGGAACTGCCGTGGAGCCTCGCCAGGCTTGACCACCTGCGAAAGCTGGAACTCGGCCACCGCGCCGGTTACAACCAGCGGGGCGCCTTGCGCTTCGAAATACTTCGGATCGAAAACGAGAACAGTCCTCTCACTGCTCGACGAGGAACTGGGGAGAGCATACCAGCCTTGCGCACGGGCGAGCCCGTGGAACTGCAGCCAGGCTACCTCGTCGGGCGCAAACTCGGTGACGACGACCGGACACGGAGCGGACGACGCAGCCATAACGGCTGCAACACGCTGCAGAACGGCGGGCAGCTCCGTCTCGGTGTCGTTTTCGCGGTTGCACTGCACGACACCGATGGTGCGAGTGTGCACCGGGCGCTGCTTCTGGTCCGTGTGCGAATGCGGCTCGGGTTTCTCAGCACCAGGCTCGCTCTCGACGGTCCACTGCACATCGGCAGCGACCACGGGCATCGGTGCCTCCGGAGCGTGCGGTTCGGGCTCCGGTCCTGCTGCCTCACGCAGAAACTGGCGGGTCTGCTCAAGCCAGTCAGGATCGAGCGGACCGTCCGTCTGCGCGTCACTGGTGGTAAGGCTGACGATTCTTCCGCCGTGCTTGCACTTCTGCGTCTGCCCAAGGGGTGGGGCACCCCAGAGCACAGGCGCCAGCGCCACGGCGGGGGCACCGGGGCGCGCATGCTTATGGAGGACCGGCCCTTCGAGATCGACGGGGATAACGGTAACCGGCGTACGAGCAGCAGGCTCAAGCTTGGCAGGCTGGGATGCCGGCGGAGTCTCGGTTGAAACCAAGGGCTCCTTCGGGGTCTCGCGGGCCTGCCTCATCGCCTCAACCTGCCGCATCGCCTCTGCCTCCGCTTGCTCAGCTTCATCAGCCTCAGACGGCGGCTCCGACGAAAGATCCACGGCTCCCTCCTTCGGAGTCTCGGGCGGGGCACTCTTCAGAGTCGCAGCCGCGGGGTCTTTCGAACTCTCGCGCTCTGTCAGCGGACTTGCTGGCGGCATCGGATCATCGATCGCCGGCGCCTCGTCTGACGGTGGAGCACCATCAGCTGGCGGCGTCCGGGCGTCTTTCTCCTTAGACCAACCGGGAGACGGCGGGGCCTCGAGCGGCAGCAGCCCTTCTGACGGTGGGTCACCATCGGCGGGCGGCATCGGGGCGTCGGTCTCCGGCTGTGTATCCGACGGTGGGGCACCATCGGGCAAAGCCTCCTCCTGCAGAAGCCGCGCAAGCTTGGCCTCTTCCTGCTGAAGCCGCTTCATCTCGGCCTCGTATTCGGCGCGAGCGGGGTCATCTACCTCGAGATCGTCAGTCATGAAGGCAAAATCATCAATGCACGCATACCACGATTCGAGATACTGCTCCGTGGTCAGATTCTCAGCCGGTGGAGCACCAGCGGAATCATCAGTGTGGGTATTCTCCTCGCCAGCCCAGTAAGAGCGAAAGGTAGAGCGAAACGGGTTCCCCTTGCCTTTTCCACCGAAACCCTTCTTGCCCTTGCCTTTGCCCTTACCCTTGCCACCTTTGGGTTTCTTCGAGAAGTACGCATCCGCGTTCGATGCGTCCTCCTGTGGATCAGAGTAGTAAGAGCGAGGGTTGGAACCCTTACCCTTACCACCCTTGGGAAACGTGCGGCGCTGGAATCCACCCTTCTTCGCACCCTTTGGCTTACGCGGTTTGGAATCCGGGAAATATGGACACGCATCACCCCAGTGGCCGTCCCTACGCTTACACTTGCGACACTGGTCCCAAGCAACGTAAATGCGCTGCTCCTCGTCCCAAAACACACAGTCTTGCAGATTCTCGGACCAGTAAACACTGCCGTAAC
>Ga0310344_10004836_pt1 | contig 10011 bp, 11 predicted proteins | sample HC15DNA20200_MG_FD_203801 | JGI IMG/M metagenome (GOLD analysis project Ga0310344, IMG submission 203801) | Marine microbial communities from station ALOHA, North Pacific Subtropical Gyre - HC15-DNA-20-200_MG | ecosystem: Environmental > Aquatic > Marine > Oceanic | place: Pacific Ocean: North...
TAATACTCAAATGGCTTCAAGAAAAATATAATGCCGAAGTTATAGCCTACACTGCAAATATTGGACAAAAAATTGATAGAAATAAAATTTTCAAAAATGCAAAAAAACTTGGTGTAAAAAAAATAATTATTGAAAATCTACAAGATTTATTTGTAAGAGAATATGTCTATCCAATGATCAGGGGGCATGCGATTTATGAAGGTGTATATTTATTAGGAACTTCAATAGCGCGACCCTTAATAGCAAAGAGACAAATAGCTATAGCTAAAAAATTTGGTGCATACGCTGTTTCACATGGTTCTACTGGTAAAGGAAATGATCAAGTAAGATTTGAACTTGCATATCACTACTTTAGTCCAAAAATTAAAATAATTGCCCCGTGGAGAATATGGAAATTAAATTCTAGAACAGATCTAATTAAATATGCAAAAAAAAATAAAATAAGTATACCTAAAGATAAAAAGGGAGCCTCACCTTTTTCTGTAGATGATAATTTATTTCATACATCCACTGAAGGCAAAGTTTTAGAAAATCCAAAAAAACCAGCACCTGAATTTATCTTTCAAAGAACAGTTTCACCTGAAAAAGCACCCAATAAAAAATCGTATGTAACTATAGGATTTAAAAATGGAGATCCTATATCAGTTAATGGAAAAAAATTATCGCCAGGAAATCTTTTACAAAAATTAAATATTTTTGCAGGCAAGAATGGTATTGGCAGAGTTGATTTAGTTGAAAATAGATTTATTGGGATAAAATCAAGAGGTATTTATGAAACTCCGGGTGGAACCTTATTAATGATGGCTCATAGAGCCATTGAATCTGTCACCTTAAACAAAGAAACAATGCACAAGAAAGATGAGGTTATGCCTAAATATGCAGAACTTATTTACAATGGTTATTGGTATTCAAAAGCAAGATTTAAACTCCAAAAAATTATTGATTTAAAAAGAAACAAAGTAAATGGATTTGTTAAACTTAAGTTGTACAAAGGTAATATTACGATTGTTTCAAGACAAACTAAAAGTAATGCCTACTCAATGAAAAAAGTATCTTTTGAAGAAAACAAAACATTTAATAAATCAAACGTTGAAAAATTTATTAACTTTCACAAAAAGAAGCTTCGTTAATTTTATTTAGTAATTTTATCTACTAGTTTTTTGGCTACTGGAGCCATTGTGAATGCTGCTAAAACAGCAACTGGAAAAGCAAAAACCCAAGCTTTAAAAAATCTTTCTATATATCCATCATGTATTCCAGTGCCGGCTGCTGTAACTACAGCACACATAATAACGCTCATACCGAAAGACATTATTATCATATATAAATTCTGAGATTTTTTTTTTGAAGTCATTATGAATTATTTGTAATGAGCTTTCATAAAACATTCAACAGTATTACTAAGTAAACATGCAATAGTCATGGGACCCACCCCACCTGGGACCGGTGTAATTGCTTTAGCAACTTTAGAAACTTCTTCAAAATCAACATCGCCTACCAAGCCTGAATCGATCTTATTAATTCCAACATCAATAACTATTGCACCTTTTTTTACCCAGTCTCCTTTAACTAACTTAGGAATTCCTACCGCTGCAATAATTATATCTGCTCTGAGGCATTCTTTTTTTAAATCTTTTGTTTTTGAATGGGTAATAGTAACAGTACAATTTTCTTTTAAAAGTAATTGGGTCATTGGTTTTCCATTTAAGTTTGATCGTCCAATCACTACCGCATGTTTACCGCTTAAATTTTTTTCAATTTTTTTAAGTAACAGGCTACATCCAAGAGGTGTACATGGAACGCTGCTATCGTAACCCGAAGATAAATTGCCAACATTCATAGGATGAAAACCATCAACATCCTTTGCATAATCTATGGTTTCTATAACTTTTCTTTTATCAATATGTTTAGGAAGAGGTAGTTGAACTAATATGCCTGAAACTTTATCATTTTTATTAAGTTCTTTAATTTTATTTAACAATTCCTTTTCTTCCATATCCGCCTCATATCTAAGCACCTCTGAATTAATTCCAATTTCTTTTGCAAATTTTTCTTTATTTTTTACATAAATTTTACTTGCAGGATCTTCTCCTACTAAAATTACAGTTAATCCGGGAACAAAATTGTATTTAGATTTAAGTTCCACTATCTTCTCTTTTAACCTTGCTCGCAGCTCAGCTGCTATTTTTTTTCCATCTATGATCATTTTAGAACAAACCTGGCGCAAAAATTTCGAAAATAATATTTCTAAGAAACATTAAAATTAAAATAAGAATTACTGGAGAAATATCTATAGAACCAAAAGTTGGTATAAATCTTCTTATTTTATTTAATGCAGGATCCGTCATTTTATAAGTTGCATCAAGCACAGCAAAAACAAATCTATTTTGTGTATTAAGGATATTGAATGCAACTAACCAACTCAAAACCGCATTAATAATTATAATCCATAAATAAATAGTAATAATACTATCTAATAATATAAATATTGATTTCATTTTTTTTCCACATAAATAGACTGACTAGGAAATGCAAAAGAAGCATTATTTTTTTCTACAATTTGTTTAATTTCTATTGCTAATCTTTCTTTAACTGCAAGCCACTCATCCCAGTCATCCGTAACAGTAAAACATCTTATGTACATATCTATTGAACTATCTGAAAATTTATCAACTCTAACAGCATGACCGAGGCTGGTTTTATAGTCTTTATGAGTTGTTACATATTTTTCTATTTCATCTCTAATTTTTTTAAGTTGTTCAACAGTTGTGTTATACTGCAAAGTAATAACCCAACTAATAATCCAATTAGTTGTTTCACTTATGTTAATTACTGCATTTTCTGCAAACTGAAAGTTGGGAATTATTGCTATTGATTTATCAAATTTTCTAACAACAGTTGATCTAAATCCTATCCTTTCAACAATACCTTCTATAATCTCTTCAACAATAATCCAATCACCAACTTTGAATCTCTTTTCTACTAATACTAAAATTCCTGATATTAAATTCTTGAATAAATCTTGAGCTCCCAATGCTACCGCAACACCAAACAAACCTAGTCCAGCAATTATTGGGCCAATTTTTATACCCCACAATTCTAAAACGGCTGCAGCACCTAAAATAAAAATAAGTATCTTTAAAGCTTTAACTATCCAACCAATCAATTCTTTTGTTAAAAGTTTTTCTAAACCTCCCAATAGATAACTGACGGGTTGAATAAACTGATGGATTAGCCAAAAAATTAAAATTGTAATAAGTGATTTATTTACATTATCTATAAATGATTGTGACTGAGGACTAAATTCTAAATAATAACTTGCAATAAAAAAACCTATAACGATCGGAAAAAAACGTGCTGGACCTTCCATCGCTTGAACAAAAGTATCATCTAATTTATTTGTGGTTTTCTTTGCTATTTTCTTTAAGCGGTTTATTATAACTTTACTAATAAAGCCTCTAAATAATAAAAAAATTAGAAAAATTCCTAATCCGATTAGTATTTGAAAAATATCTACTCCAAGAATACCTTTTTTCCATACTTCAACAAACAAAGCTGAAAAATTTTCAAATATACTCATTTTTTACCTAATTTTGTTTAACAAAAACTCTTCTTCACCAGGACTAAAAACAAATTCTTTTTTCCATTTGATCTGTTTTAATACTGATAATACCTTCTCGCTTATACACATTAGATTAGATTGAGTCACTACGTTTAAAAGTGAATATTTGTTTATTAGATTAAATAAATTTTTAGCACTCTTTGATGAATAAATAAAAATAACGTCTGGTGGTTTTTTTTCAAAAAAATCTAATGTTTTTTTATCAATTTCTTCAACTGGTATAGAAGTATAATTTGAAATTCTATCTACTATATATCCTTCGTTAATTAAATTTTTATCTAAATCTTTGGATATAAATTCACTACTTAAATAAAGTAATTTTTTCGATTTACTACTTAAAGTTCTTATTATTAGTTCAATTAAAGAATCTACTGTTCCTTCAGAAGTATAAGTATTTATAAAACCAATTTGCTTTGCTGTAAATTCTGTAGACTTTCCTACACAAAAACATTTAATTTTTGAATTAAATTTTTCTATATTCATAAATCTTATTGCATTTGAACTTGTAAAAATTACAGCTTGATAATTTAATAAATTTATTTTCTTAGTTTCTAATTTTTCAATCTTAATTACAGGAAGATGAGTCACTATATGACCTAATTTTATTAAGTTTTCTATAAGATAAAATGAATCTTCTTTGGGTCTTGTAATAACGATATGCATTACTAATTTTCCTGTATTGTAAAATCTGGACCAGCTTTTTTTAATAATTCTTTTCCAACTTTATAACCTATTTCTTTAGCATCTCTAAAGTGTCCTGAACTTTGAAATTCAAATTTTTTCTTTCCATCATTTGAAAAAAGTTGGCTTTTTAAAGATATTTTGTCATTTGACAATTTAGCTAAACCACCAATAGCTGTATCACAATCCCCACCTATTGCTTCGAGCAAAGCACGCTCTGCCTGGATACAATAATACGTCTCTTTATCATTTATAGTTTTCAAAATATTTAAAGTTTTTTGGTCATTTTTTTTACACTGTAGTGCGATTACCCCCTGACCGATAGCCGGTAACATTTGCTCAATATTAAAAACTTCCTTTACTTCATTGCTCAAATTAAGCATTTGGATTCCAGCCAAAGACAAAACTATAGCGTCGTATTCTTTATTTTTTAATTTTGTAATTCTTGTATCAATATTTCCTCTCATAGAAACAATTTCAAGATCATTTCTTAGTAAATTTAATTGTGCATGCCTTCTGAATGAACTAGTTCCAATTTTTGATTGAGGTTGAAGATTTTTAAAAGATTTGCTTGAATAACTTAAAAACGCATCCCTTGGGTCATTTCTTTTTACTACAGCGTTAACACATAATCCATCTGTCATTTTTGTTGGTAGATCTTTTAGAGAATGAATAGCCAAATCTATTTTTGATTCCAACAATTCTTCTTCAATTTGTTTACAGAATACTCCTTTGCCTCCAATATCGGATATTTTTTTATTACTAAATATATCTCCTGAGGTTTTTATTATTTTTATCTCAATTAAATTACTATCAAATTGAGTGTTAAATTTTATCAATAAATTCTTAACATAATTCGAATAAGCTAAAGAAAGCTTACTTCCTCGCGATCCAATTATAAATTTTTTCTTGTCTGTCATTATTAGTAATAATTACATATGTTATATTATTATTTTATATTTATAGACAGTTAATCAACATGAAAGAAAAGCTAACTTTTTTGGGAATAGAGACAAGCTGTGACGAAACTGCAGCGTCGGTTGTGAGAGAAAAAGCTGACGGAACTGGGGAAGTTTTATCAAATATTGTTTCTAGTCAAATTGAAGAGCATAAAGAATTTGGTGGTGTAGTTCCTGAAATTGCAGCAAGAGCTCATGTTGAAAAAATAGATTTTATAATTAAAAAAGCTATTAAAGAAAGTAAATTAAATTTTAATAAAATAAATGGAATAGCAGCAACAGCTGGTCCAGGTTTAATAGTTTGTTTAACTGTTGGTTTAAATGCAGGAAAAGCAATAGCGGGATCATTAAAAAAACCTTTTGTAGCTGTAAATCATCTAGAGGGTCATGCTCTTAGTCCCAAAATTAATAAAAAAATTAAATTTCCATATTTGCTACTACTTATATCAGGTGGGCATACCCAATTTTTAGAGGTGAAGGGAGTGAATGATTATAAAAGACTTGGCACCACAATTGATGATGCCCTCGGAGAAGCTTTTGATAAAACTGCAAAACTTTTAGGAATAGAATTTCCAGGTGGACCCAAAATTGAAGAATGGGCAAAAAAAGGAGATAAAAATTATTTTGAGTTACCCAAACCAATACTTAAAAAGGGTGGGTGCAATTTATCTTTTGCTGGCTTGAAAACTGCTGTTCTTAGAACTTCCAAAAAATTAAAAAGTCAAAAAGAAAAATATAATTTAGCTGCATCTTTTCAAAAAACTATAAACGAAATTCTTTATGAAAAAACTAAAATAGCAATGGAAGAGTTTTTAAAAGATAAAGAAAATATAGAAAAAACTTTTGTAATTGCTGGCGGTGTAGCTGCTAATTTAAAAATAAGAGAAAATTTAACTAAACTATCAAGCGAAAAAAAATTTACTTCTATTTTTCCTCCTGTAAATCTTTGTAGCGATAACGCAGCAATGATAGCTTGGGCTGGTATTGAAAGATATAAAATGAATTTAATCGATAATCTAGAATTTCCATCAAAAGCAAGGTGGCCATTAGATAGTTCGGCACCTTTTTTAAAAGGACCGGGATTAAAAATTTAAATGAATTATTGGCTAATGAAATCAGAACCTAATGTTTGGTCAATTGATCAACAAAAGAAAACTGGATCTAAAGGTGTAACGTGGGATGGTGTTAGAAATTACCAAGCTTCAAATAATTTAAAAAAAATGAAAAAAGGCGATTTTTGTTTTTTTTATCATTCAAATATTGGAAAAGAAATTGTGGGAATAGTTACAGTTATTAAAACAGCTTTTATAGATCCCACAGATAAGAATAAAAAATTTGTTGCTATAAAAGTAAAATTTAAAGAAAAACTAAAAAAAGGTGTTTCTCTCGAAAATATTAAAAAAAATAAGGCCCTTAACCACTTATCTTTAATCAAACAAAGCAGATTATCAGTAATGCCTGTAGATTTTAAAAGCTGGAAAATAATTTATAAGATGGGTAAAGTCTAGAAAACTGTTTAAATAATTTCGGGTGAAAAGTGAGAAAAAAAAAGCAGAAAAAGAAAAGAAAAAAGAAAAAAACTAGATCTAGAAGAAAGTTGAAAAAAACTAGATCTAGAAGAAAGTTGAAAAAAACTCAATCTAGAAAAAAATCAAAAAAAATTCAAAAAACAAAAACTTTAAAAACTGAAGAATTAATTTTTAAAGTTTCAAAAAAATGGTCTAACAACGCGTATGTTGATAAAGCTAAGTATGAAAAAAAATATAAGCTATCAATTAAAGACAATGAAGGTTTTTGGAAAAAAGAAGGAAAAAGAATTGATTGGATCAAACCTTATACTAAAATAAAAGATGTTAAATATAGTAAAACTGACGTAAAAATTAAGTGGTTCTATGACGGTACGCTTAATGCATCATCAAATTGCATTGATAGACATTTAGAAAATAAAAAAAATAAAACTGCAATCATTTGGGTTGGTGATGACCCAAAAGTTTCAAAACAAATTAGTTATAGAGAGCTTCATAAAAATGTTTGTAAGACTGCAAACGGATTAAAAGAATTAGGAGTTAAAAAAGGAGACAGGGTAACAATTTATTTAACTATGATTCCTGAACTAGCATATGTGATGTTGGCATGCGCAAGAATTGGTGCGATCCATTCAATAATATTCGGAGGTTTTTCTGCCGATTCTATAGCTGGAAGAATTAACGATTGCCAATCCGATTACCTCATAACTGCCGATGAAGGAGTAAGGGGTGGAAAAACTATACCACTTAAAAAAATTGCTGATGAAGCACTAACAAATTGTCCTGATGTAAAAAAATGTGTTGTAGTGAAAAGAACAGGTAATGAAATTAATTGGGTAGACGATAGAGATGTTTGGTATGATGAAATGATAAGAAACGTACCAAATAATTGTGAGCCAGAAGAAATGGGTGCAGAAGACCCATTATTTATACTTTATACTTCCGGATCAACAGGTAAACCGAAAGGTGTTTTACACACAACTGGAGGGTACATGGTTTACGCATCAATGACTCACCAGTATATTTTTGATTATAAAAAAAATGATATTTATTGGTGTTCAGCCGATATAGGATGGGTAACAGGACACAGCTATATTATTTATGGCCCCCTTTCGAATGGCGCAACTACTATAATGTTTGAAGGTGTTCCAAACTACCCTGACACTTCAAGATGGTGGCAAATCGTTGATAAATATAAAGTTAATATTTTTTACACAGCCCCAACTGCTTTAAGAGCTCTTATGCGAGAAGGGGAAGGTCCTGTAAAAAAAACTAGTAGAAAATCTCTAAAACTTTTAGGTACAGTTGGTGAACCAATAAATCCAGAAGCTTGGCTCTGGTATTATAAAGTTATTGGAGACTCAAGATGCCCTATTGTTGACACTTGGTGGCAAACAGAAACTGGAGGTATATTAATTTCACCACAACCTGGAGCAATTGATCTTAAACCTGGCTCAGCAACAAAACCATTTTATGGAATTAAACCAGTTATTGTTGATGAAAAGGGAAATACACTCAAAGGAGCTTGTAGAGGAAGACTTTGCATGTCTCAATCATGGCCTGGACAAATGAGAACAGTTTATGGTGACCACCAAAGATTCATTGATACTTATTTTTCACAGTTTGATGGAAAGTATTTCACTGGAGATGGGTGTAGAAGAGATGAAGATGGGTATTATTGGATCACAGGTAGAGTAGATGATGTTATAATAGTTTCAGGTCACAACCTTGGTACAGCTGAATTAGAAAGTGCTTTCGTAGCACATTCAAAAGTAGCTGAAGCTGCCGTGGTAGGATATCCTCATGATATTAAAGGCAATGGACTTTATTGCTATGTCACATTAAATGCAGGAGAAAAACCTTCTGGTGAGTTGGAAAGAGATTTAAAACTTTGGGTAAGAAAACAAATAGGCCCAATTGCAACACCCGATTTAATACAATTTGCCCCAGGTTTACCAAAGACAAGATCTGGTAAAATTATGAGAAGAATACTAAGAAAAATTGCAGCAAACGAACATGATCAATTGGGTGACACTACAACTCTAGCTGACCCTACTGTAGTTGAAAGTTTAGTAGAAAATAGGAAAAATAAATAGTGAATGGTTTAGTCAAAACTTTAATTAAACCTGACTGGGATGATAATCCAAAAAGATCTGAAATACTTCATGCTGCAAATTTACTTCATGTCGGTGAATTTCAATTAATACAATTAGCTTATAAAGTTTGGTACAAAGAAGATCTCCCAGAAGAGAAAATAAATAAAATATTTTCCGAGTACATGGTTACTGGGATAATACCTATTTGGGTTACTTATTATGCTCAGGATATTTTAAAATTAAGTAAAGCAAATGTGCTTGATTCATTTAATGATAAATATCACGTTTATGATCATGAATTTGGAAAATATATTTCAACAGAAAAACAAAGAAAAAGACGTGGAATTTTTTATGCACTTATTATTGGAATAGTTTTTATAGCTAGTCATTATATGGCTATAAATTATGTCGAAGATGAAGGATCTGCAGGTTTTTATCCACCTTATGTAGAAAAAAGAGTTGTTTATCCCGAATTGTATAAAGAAAAATAATTGATGTTTGATTTTATTCCGCCGGAGTATGAAAAATTAGTAAATATTATATTCTTGGTAGTTACAGCATTGATTGCCAGACATGGAATAACTTACAGAAAAGAGGATGGTGAAAGAGATTTTGTAAGACTGTTGTTTGGGTGCATCGCAGCTACTTATTTTTTTTTAGTACTTTTTAAAGATGTACTAGGACTTATAAGTTTTTAAAGCTTTCCAGGCTTATGCATAACCTGACCAGCATCTAATTCTTCTATACTTAAAACTCTTTCATCTTCAGGAAGTTGAAGTTGTTCATTAAGATATAAAGCTCTTTCTCTTACAGATGATGACTTAAATTTATAATTAAGTATAATTGTTCCAAGTCCAGGCCCTGCAACTGCTTCTTCATCTATCCCGAGAGCTTTTACATAATCTTTTAATGCTCCTTCGTAATTTTTATTCCTATCTTTGATAATTCCTCTATTAGCATATGCAGCAGCTAAAGTTCCTATTCCTGTTTTATCGTCAGCTTCCAAATTTTTTTGTAAAAAAGTTATAAGACTAGTTAAAACTTTATCAGCTTCTATATATTTTTTTTCTGAAATAAATATTAGTGCTTTACACATCAATGCCCCACGATGATAAGGAGTTTTATCT
>Ga0310344_10004837_pt1 | contig 10010 bp, 10 predicted proteins | sample HC15DNA20200_MG_FD_203801 | JGI IMG/M metagenome (GOLD analysis project Ga0310344, IMG submission 203801) | Marine microbial communities from station ALOHA, North Pacific Subtropical Gyre - HC15-DNA-20-200_MG | ecosystem: Environmental > Aquatic > Marine > Oceanic | place: Pacific Ocean: North...
AGCGGGGCTCGGCCGGGGAAGGGTGCCGCCAAACGGGATGCTGGCACTAAGACCGGTAACACTGCGAAGAGGGCCGCAACCAAGAAAACGCTGACAAAGAAAGTATCCCCCAAGAAGAGGGTTCTTAAAAAGACGGCGGCCACCAAAGAGAAGAAGGTGGGGAGTACTAAGAAGAAGGCCCCCACGAAGAAGAAGGCCGTCGCTAAGAAGTAGGACCTGTCCATTCGGATGCCTTTCCTCCGTTTCTCTCGTGATAAGCGCGGTTACGAGAGCACCTACCTTTGTCATTCGTACCGGCAGAGCGGCACGCAGGAACTGCGGGTGCTTTACTGGTTTCGTACGCCGCCCGGTGTCCGGGTCGGCCGGTTAGCGCTGGACCCGAACGCTATCCGGGCAATCGAAGAGGCGAATCCCCGGTTGAAGTTCGACTGGGACAAGATCCTTAAGGTCAAAGCACCCCCACCGCCGCAGGAGTACGATCGGGAGGCGCGTGAAGAGCGGCGGGCGAAACGACGACGGCGGGCCGCGAGTGAGGCGGAGAGCGAGGTTGCCGTCGCGGCCGAGGTGGTCCGCGGTGAGAAGCCGGGATCTGGCGGCGAGCCTCCAGAGTCTGGCGGCGCCTCGCCCGGGCCAGCCGAGCCCCGGCTGGACGAGCCCTCGGGCGAGCCTGAGGATTCGGGCGCGCATGTGGTGCTAGGGCTCACCGATGGAGAGGGCCTGGCGCGGCTACGAGCCCGATACGCAACGATCATTACACGAATCGGAGATCGTAAGCGTGAACCGGAAAAGTTAGCCGCGCTGCAAGCCCAGGCGGCACTGATTGACCCAGATTCTTGGAAGACCGTCGAAGAGGCGCGGGAACGAGTGGCCGCCCTAGACGAGACCACCGAGGCGTTGCGGAGGGCGCTCGGTCGGAGGCCGCGTCGCCGGCGTGGTGGTTCGGGGCGACGACGTGGCCCCGCGTCGGTCCGCCCAGACGCGGCAGGCTCAGCCCCTGGCTCAGAGGCCTCCGAGACCACGCCCGCACCGGCTGATGGGTCCGCGCCATCTACTTCTTCCGACGAGAGCTCCGAGTAGGCGAGTTCTCCCTCTCCCCTCGACCTTGCAGTCTTCGAAAGCCTCCTCTTTGGGGTGGAACGCGCCACATCTGGCTCGGAGGGGGCTGCTATAATGAGCACGATGATGAGCAGAGAATCGCTGCGTCGCAGGCGCGTCGGTGCTGGGGGTCTTGTGCTGGCAATCGGATGTTCTGCGATGCTGCTGGCTCAGCCGCCGGCGCGCGTCGATGAGAATCCTCCGACGACAGTGGGCCAGGTCGAGGTGGGAGCGCCTCAGCCGACCTTCCGGGCTGGCGTTACGCTCGTTACCACCGACGTGATCGTGCGGGATGGGGATGGAGTCTTCGTCCCGGACCTGACGAAAGAAGACTTCATGGTCACGGAAGATGGCGTGCAGCAGGAGATTGCGTCGCTGGTCCTCGTGCATGGCGGTCGGGTATTCAACCAGCTGGCGCCGCCCCCTCCCGTTCGCGAGGGGATCGTCCTGCCTGCGTCGTCGCCAGCTAATGACACTGCGGGACGCATCTTTATTCTGTTTGTCGACGACCTACATCTGACACCCTCGATGACTCCAAAGGTGAGGCAGGTCTTCGAGACGCTTGCGGAGTCGCTGGTGCACGAAGGGGACCTGTTCGGCATTATCTCGACCGGTCCGTCGTCCCTGTCGATCGACATGACCTATGACAGGGGTGTCCTCTATGGCGCGATGGAGCGGATCACGGGCGACGCATTATCGATTGCCGATCAGATTAGGCAGCAGGAGTACTCCAGGGGCCCGACGGAGGTCTTATGGCGAGCCCATGTTGCGTTCAAGACCGCACGGGATGTTCTGAGGAACTTGGAGCAGGTCACGGACCGGCGGAAGGCGTTCATCTACCTAAGCAACGGCTACGATTTCAATCCGTTTCCTCAGTCGCGCCTGTACTCGACCCCGAGTGCAGGTACGCGGAGGAATGCCCTGGACAGGGTCGGACAGGGAAGTATGACGCAGGGTGAATTCGACCAATTCTACGGCGATTACCCTGATCCCCTGACGGACCCGTTCGAGCAGATGTCTCGGATGGGACAACAGTTTGCCGATGCCGATCTAGCGGTGGAGATCGCCGAGCTTGCGCGGGTCGCCAATCGAGCGAATACGTCGTTCTACACCATTGACCCGCGAGGGCTGATAGCCGCTCCAGACATTAACGAGAACGTCAATCCGGAAGAGTGGCGCATGCATATGTTCAAGACGCAGAACACGCTGCGGATGCTGTCCGAGTTGACCGGTGGGATCGCAGTGGTCAATCGCAACGACTTTGACGACGCGTTCCGCGAGATTGACGCTGAGACCAGTGACTACTATATTCTTGGCTTCTACACCTCGAATCCAGACCCAACAGTACGGACGCGCGCTCTCGATGTCGAAGTAACGGATCGGGGTGACCTCGACGTGAGGGCGCGCACGCACTACACCCTGCCGCGCGAGCCAGTCTGAGGGTTCCCGAGTTCTGCCTAGCCCGGGCGGGTAGCGAGAGCTTCTCGGACCCGTTCGATCGCTTCGTCCAGATAGGTCTGGTCGATCTCACATCCTAGAAAGCCTATGCCCAGCCTCGCGCAGGCGACAGCGGTGCTGCCGAGGCCAAGGAAGGGATCCATCGCGAGGTTCACTCGGTCGAGCCCATGAAGTTTGAGGCACTGCTGGGGCAGCTTCGGTGGGAACGTCGCCGGATGGGGCCGGTCGCGCCGACGGTTCTGGATAGTTCGGTACGGAATAAACCAGGTATTGCCACGGCAGCGAAGGTCGTCTCCGGCCGCTGCCCAGCGAGAGACGTTAGATTTATCCTGATACGGCACACCAATGGCTCGGCGATCGATGGGTGTCCGCCCGGTGGAGCTGAAGTGGAAGATGAATTCGTGGCACTCGTTCAAGAAGCGGTCGCTATTGATCGGCTTGTAGTGGCCGACCGCTAGGTCACGGTCGAGCCCTGCGCGGGCGCCGGCGTCGACCTGCTCGACCACGATCGACTTAATCCAGTGGATGGTGTTCTGTAAGACCAGATGGCGTCGGCCTGTTTGGGCCACGTCCAGTGCGGTCCAGGGCCGAGTGGGTGTGGAGCCCACGTTCAGGAACAATGAGCCGCTGGGGGTGAGGGCGCCTGCGGCGGCCTCGATCCAACGATCGGTCCACGCCTGGTAGCTCTCTGCCGGAAGGGTGTCGTCGTAGCTGCGGTAGCGGACGCCTAAGTTGTAAGGGGGGGAGGTTACGATGGCGTCCACGCGGGAGGAGCCGAGACGAGCGAACAGCTCAAGCGCGTCGTCGTGGTAGAAACGGAGCGTCGCGCGGCCGGCGCGTAACGAGGCGTACGGGGTGGGGAGCCGGCGTGAGGCCACGGGTGGCCGCTATTCTGGGGTGCCGGCCCGAAGTCGTCAAGGCATAGAGGTCCAGAAAGGGCTGGGGTGCCGGTTAGATCTGATACACTGCCGGCGATTTTGCCGACTATTTTGAGCTTGTCTCGACGGAAGAACGGCGGGCATGGCCTGCGCAGGAAGGGGCTCTGCGCAGCGGCGGTGGCGCTTCTCACAGCAACGCTCGGCGCCGTCGACAGCGCGGACGTCGCGCCGGAGTCGCCGGCAGGCCTCACGTCGTGGCAGCAGAGGCTTCGGTCGTCTGAACCGGAAGCGCGACCGGTGCCCAGGCTACCAGGTCCACGAGTGCACGCCCAGGCCGCCATCATCCTCGACCCGGTCACCGGAGTGACGCTCTGGGAGCGCAATTCACGAGATTTGCGATCGATCGCCAGCATCACGAAGGTCATGACCGTGATGCTGTTCCTCGAGAGTGGACCGGATCTGTCGAGAGACGTGGTGATCTCCCGCCAAGACGTCCGGCGCGCCTCGACAACCTACCTGCGGCAAGGTGAGCGGGTCACCTTGCGCGACCTGGTGCATCTGGCGTTGGTTGCGTCTGACAACGCGGCCGCGCGAGCGCTAGCGCGGGTGTCAATCTGGGGTACAAAGCGGTTCATCGCGAGGATGAATGCGAAAGCGGCGGAACTAGGTCTAGAGGAGACCCGATTCGCCGACCCATCCGGGCTGCACGAGGGTAACGTTTCGTCGGCCTACGACGTGTCGCGATTAATTGCCGCTGCCAGCGAAGAGGCCGTGGTTGCCCGGATAATGCGCAAACGGTCGTACGACATTCGCACAAGCCGTCGCACCCGGACCGTACGTAGCACGAACCGCCTTCTGGGCACACGGGTGGATGTAATGGCTGGTAAGACTGGCTATATCGACGAGGCCGGCTATTGTCTGGCGACGCTCGTTGAGCTGTCTGACGGACGCTCGGTGTCGATCGTGGTGTTGGGCGCGCGATCCAACTCGGGGCGGTTCGCTGATGCGCGCCGGCTCGTGGACTGGCTCTCAACGAAAGCTGCCGTGCTCCTGACCTCCGCCGCTGAGTAGTTCCGGTTGAGCATGGCTTCGCCATGCCCTCTCTCTCATCTCTGTCCGTATGGTCGGGTTTGACGAGGAGTTGGCCCATGTGGTCGAGGGGGTACGGATGTCTTGCTGATGCCCTCGGGCTACGAGCACTGCGGCCTGAACGGGACATACGGTGTGCATTCGGAGACGGTACCGGTCGTCCGGATCACCGGCGGCCTAGCGGACTCGATGGCACCGCATATCGCGGTGGCGGGTTCCGTGTTCGCTCCGTATAGCGGCGACGGCATGGTTGACGCGATAGAGGCGGCGCTAGAGCACCGTCGCCAGCCAGATCGGTGGCGCACGCTCCAGCGGGCCTGTATGCGCCAGGATTTCTTCCGGGATGTTTCGGCCACTGCCCGCTATGTCCAAGAAAACAGAGACGCGATTGAGCGCCGGTAGCCAGCCAACAGGGTGGGGTAGCGCCCCGCAAGGAGTGTAGACAGATGCGTAACGTGGTCATTATCGGATCCGGACCGGCTGGGCTCACGGCAGCTCTCTACAGTGCACGTGCCAATCTGGCGCCGCTGGTGATTGAAGGGCTGGAGTCCGGCGGCCAGCTCATGCTGACGACGGCTGTGGAGAACTTTCCTGGCTTTCGCGACGGCATCATGGGCCCGGAGCTGATGGCAGAGATGCGCGCTCAAGCCGAGCGCTTCGGTACGGAGATCATGGCCGGCGATGTGACTGGCGTCGAACTCGGGGAGCCGCCGTTCACGGTTCGGCTCGGACAAAAGGCGATCGAAACAAAGGCGCTGATCATCTCGACCGGAGCGTCGGCGCGGCTGCTAGGGCTTCCCTCCGAGCGCGCGCTGATGGGTCACGGTGTGTCTACGTGCGCAACCTGCGATGGATACTTCTTCCGTGAGAAACCGATCATCGTTGTCGGAGGTGGAGATTCCGCCGTCGAAGAAGCGACGTTTCTGACGAAGTTTGCGTCGCACGTGACGGTGGTGCATCGGCGTGAGGAGCTGCGAGCATCGAAAATCATGCAGGATAAGGCGTTCGAGAATCCGAAGATCTCCTTTGAATGGAATAGCGAGCTCGCCGAGGTTAGAGATGTCGAGAAGGGCGTCGTAACGAGCGCGGTGCTTCGCGACATCAATACGGGCGCGATCAAGGAGCTGCCGGTCGAGGGGGTATTCATCGCAATCGGCCACACCCCGAATACGTCGCTTTTTACCGGACTGCTGGACCTTGACGAGAACGGCTATGTCGTGGCTGGTTCGGGCACGAGAACGAGCGTGCCAGGGGTTTTCGCTTGCGGCGACGTGCAGGACCATGTCTACCGACAGGCCATAACTGCCGCGGGCACCGGTTGCATGGCAGCGATTGACGCCGAGCGGTACCTTGAGTCACAGGGGTAGCTCGTCGATCTCTGATGGGAATAACTCAGTCTATCCAGCCGCCGCCTAGAACGGTCTGCCCTTCGTAGAAGACGACGGCCTGGCCTGGCGCGACCGCGGTTTGCGGATCGTCGAACCGTACCGTCGCCCGCGCGTCGTCGAGCGTCTCGACGACGGCGGGCGCATCCGGATGGCGGTGGCGGATGCGCGCGGTCACGCGACAGGTCTGAGGGGGGGGGGCGGCTATCCAGTTCACCTGAGAGGCGGTAAGGTCCCGGCGTTCGAGTGCCGAGCGCGGACCGACCGTGATCCCGTGGTCCTGGGCGTCGATTTGGACTACATACAGCGGTGCGGGGCCGGACACGCCGAGTCCCTTTCGCTGGCCGACCGTAAAGTGATGGATGCCGGCATGGCGTCCGATCTCGCGGCCGTGGAGATCGCGAATAGGTCCAGCCACTGGGGCCTGGGGCGCCAGCGCCTCCACGAGCCCGGACGGGCTGCCGTTCGGCACAAAGCAGAGTTCCTGGCTGTCGGGCTTGTCCGCTACCACGAGCCCGAGATCGCGCGCCGCCTGGCGCACTTCGAACTTGCGCATCTCGCCGACCGGAAAGAGCGCCTTAGCGAGCTGGGATTGGGTCAGGGTGAACAGGAAGTAGCTCTGGTCCTTCGACTCATCAAGGCCCCGCTGTAGTCGCACGCCGGCCTCATCCGTGGCGGGGACGAGACGGGCATAGTGTCCGGTTGCCACTCGGTCGGCACCCAACGCTTCGGCACGATCGAGTAGGTGGGAGAACTTTAGTTCTCCGTTGCATTGAACGCAGGGGATCGGCGTGCGGCCGATGGTGTACTCGCGAACGAAGTTCGAGACCACAGTATCGGTGAAGGCTTGCTCAAAATTCATGACGTAGTGAGGAATGCCAAGAGCCCCAGCGACCCTGCGGGCATCGTGCAGGTCGTCGAGGGAGCAGCAGCCCCCAAAGTGCTGTTTTGCGGAGCTCTGGTCGTATAGCTGCATCGACAAACCGATGACCTCGTGTCCGTCCGCGACCAGACGGGCCGCGGCGACCGACGAGTCGACACCCCCAGACATCGCGACTACCACGCGCATGGTTTACCCTCTTGCCCTCGCTGGGGTCCGGACGCCGACCACAGCGCGGAGTCGAGAGACGATGCCGGGGAGCAACTCGAGCACCCGGTCGATCTCTGCGACGGAGTTTCCGAGACCAAGGCTGAAACGGATGGAGTTTTGCGTGCGGTGTGGCGAGAACCCCATTGCCCGCAGCACGTGGGAGGGAGACAGCGTGCCGGACGAACAGGCCGACCCGGTCGATACGGCCACGCCCTCCAGGTCAAGCGCAATCAGTAGCGACTCGGCTTCGACGCCGTCGAAGCTAATGTTGGAGGTGTTCGCTACCCGGCGGGCGGGATTGCCATTGACCTGGGTGCCGCTGACCGAAGTTAGGATGCCGCCTTCGAGCCGGTCACGCAGCACTGTTAGTCGGGCGGTCTCACTCGTCTGCTTCCGGAAGGCAAGCCGGGCCGCGACACCTAAGCCGATGAGTCCTGGGACGTTCTCCGTTCCGGCCCTCCGACCTCGCTCTTGTTTGCCGCCCGTGAGCTGGCTGCGGAGCGTGGTTCCCCGGCGTACCCAGAGCGCCCCAACGCCCTTGGGGCCATTGAACTTATGGCCGGAAAGGGAGAGGAGGTCAACTCCCAGTGCCTGGACATCAACCGGAAGCTTGCCCGCCGACTGCACAGCGTCGGTGTGCAGTAATGCCCCTCTCGCATGCACCAGGGGAGCGAGTTCTGCGATTGGCTGAATCGTCCCAATCTCGTTGTTGGCGTGCATCACCGAGACCAGTGCAGTTTCGTCAGTGAGCGCTTCTTCGACGGCAGCAGGGTCCACCACGCCGGTATGGTCGACGCTGACGAGGGTTACCTGCCATCCGGCTCGTTCGAGTGCCTTCAGGGTGTTGAGGACCGCCTCATGCTCGATGGCAGTCGCCACCAGGTGCCGACGGGAGGACTGGGAGCCGGCGAGCCCACGAAGCGCGAGGTTGTCGGCTTCCGATCCGCCGGTTGTGAAGACGATCTGCGCCGGTTCGGCACCGATGAGATTGGCGACGGAAGCCCGGGCGTCATCGAGCTCGGTCTTGGCGGCCTGACCTACGCCGTGAATGCTCGACGGATTTCCGAATAGCTGCCGCTGTGCCGTGTCGACCGCGTCCGACACATCGCACGCGACGGGTGTGGTGGCGTTGTGATCGAGGTAGATTGTCCCCACCAGGCGATTGTACCAGCGCACGGCCTATCTCAGTGGACACCGATCGGGACGCTTTCGTATACTGGCCGCGATCGTGGCGGCTCGCCACGTGGCCTACCCGCCTACTGGGCGCGGAGAACAATCATGTGGAAGCGGGACGAGGCGTCCAAGCCGGTGGTGGCGCCTTCGCAGGCCGTAACCCCAGGCGGACAAGTCGCTGGGCGGGTTGCAGACCGCAACATTGTCAACATCGGGAAGTCCGTGGTGATCAAGGGAGAGCTGAGCGGCAGTGAAGATCTGACTATCGAAGGCGAGGTCGAAGGCAGAATCGAGCTCAAGCAGCATGTCCTGACCATCGGTCCCCACGGACGGATTCGAGCAGAGATCTTCGGGAAGTCGGTGGTCGTGCTCGGTCAGGTCATTGGCAACATCGCTGCGACAGACAAGGTGGCCATTCGCGACAACGGCTCGGTCGAGGGCGACATCGCAGCCCCGAAGGTGGCGATCGCGGAGGGTGCGAGATTCCGGGGCGGGATCGACATGAGCCAGCAGGCCGCCAGAACCGAGAATGACCTGGCGCCGCCCCAGGCCGGCCCCAGGTCCGGAGTCGCAGGTGGAAAGAGCGGCAAGTCTATGCACGCGAAAGACACCTCGGCCGACGGCGGGGTAAAGAAGGTGGGCTCGGAGGCCGCCGCCCAGTAACGGTTGACGCAGCTCAGGATATGGCTCGTCCCACCGTTGCTCTTCTCAGTGATTTCGGCACCCGGGACCACTATGCCGGGACGATGAAAGGTGTCGTGCTCGGCATCTGTCCTGATGTCACCCTAGTCGACATCAGCCACGATATACCGCCGCACGACCTGCAGTTCGCCGCACTTGAACTCGCAGCGGCGTGTCCGTACTTTCCGGCCGGATCGATATTCCTGGTGGTCGTCGACCCTGGCGTCGGGTCGGCGAGGCGGGGCGTGGCGGCTGAGGCTGGCGACTATCGATTCGTGGCTCCGGACAACGGCGTGCTGACGGTCGTGTTTCAGCGCATGCCACCGAAGCGGGTCGTTGAGTTAACCGAGCGCCGTTATGCCCGGCCAACGGTGAGCCAGACGTTCGAAGGACGTGACCGGTTCGCGCCTGCCGCCGCATGGCTGGCGAAAGGTATTCAGCTCTCGGCACTCGGGCGGCCCGTGTCTGAATACACGTTGCTCGACATTCCGGTGCCGACGGTCGCTGATGGCAGCATTCAAGGTGCGGTGTTGCGGGTGGACCATTTCGGCAATCTCGTGACCAATATCGACCGGAGAGCCTTCGACCGGATCGCGGCGAGTGGCGCCATCGAGATTGACGTGGGCGGGCACTCCGTAGGACGCCTCGTCGAGACCTATGCCGACATTGCCGACGGTGAGGTGAGCGCTCTGTTCGGGAGCACGGACCACCTCGAGTTCGCCGCCAATTCGGCGAGCGCGGGAGAGCGACTCGGCATTACCCTCGGAGCCGAGGTTCGAGTGCTCCGCGCTTAACCCGGCAGACCACACCGATGTCCGCCAGGGCGTCCGGCGTCTTGGAGCGGCCACTCTAATCCCACGAATCGAACAGTATGAGCGACAGAGCACAGGCCACAATCGGATTTGATCTAACCTCCGCATTCCTCGAGGTTGTCGAGCAAGCCGCTATCGCGTGCGCCCACACAATGGGGAAAGGGGACCGGCATCATTCTGATCAGGTCGCGGTCGAGTCGATGCGGGCCACCCTCGACCGGGTTCCGATCGATGGTCGCGTGGTCATCGGCGAGGGAGAGCGGGACGAGGCGCCGATGCTCTACATCGGTGAACCGGTAGGAATGGCGCACGCGAAAGCGTCTACCCGTGGCGGACCGTTCGCTGAGGT